>JAEEGH010024535.1_pt1 | contig 12162 bp, 12 predicted proteins | sample 9134181 | NCBI WGS metagenome assembly JAEEGH01 (sample SAMN16246544, study PRJNA631951) | gut metagenome | biome: gut microbiome; feature: rumen; material: DP-attached | host: Bos | place: Iran: Karaj | collected 2018-10
CGATGGCACCCTGCCACAGTCTATCGGTGGCGGTATAGGTCAGTCACGCCTCTGCATGGTTATTCTTCACAAGGCTCATGTTGGTGAGATTCAGGCAAGCATCTGGCCCGATGAGCAGCGCAAGGAATGCAAAGAAGCAGGAATGAATCTTATTTAGTTTAGAGTTTAGGGTTTAGAGATTAGAGTTGTGATTGACATAGGTTAAAAAAATATAATTGATTGTCAAACTTTCAATTGCCAATTGTCAATTGTCAATTATTTTTCGTACCTTTGCACCCGCATTTCTAAAAAATTATTAACCGTGTGCCTATTTGCGGCGCGCATAAAACATTAAGAAAAATGAAGAAGGATATCCATCCAGAGAATTATCGCCCAGTAGTTTTCAAGGATATGTCTAACGGCGACATGTTCCTCACCAAATCTACTTGCAAGACAACTAAGACGGTTGAATTTGAGGGCGCTGAGTACCCAGTAGTAAAGATTGAAATTTCATCTACATCACACCCATTCTACACTGGTAAGTCTAAGCTCGTTGATACAGCAGGTCGTGTTGACCGCTTCCAGCAGCGTTACGGCAATATCAAGAAGTAACTCAAGGGTGAAGTTATAGATTATAAAATAGTTGTACGATAGTGGTAACACATACCAGATAGTCCAACTTTTTTTCGTTTTTATTATAACGGATAACAAAAATATCATTTATGACAAAGATTGTAAAACTGCATCGTGGTCTTGACATCCGTCTGGCTGGTGTGGCAAAGAAAGAAAAGGTTGCCATCAAGTCAGGTAATGTCTATGCCTTGCAGCCCGACGACTTTGAGGGCGTAAAGCCTAAAGTTGTGGTAAAGGAAGGCGACAAGGTGAAGGCTGGTGATGCGCTGTTCGTAAACAAGGCTTATCCTGAAGTAAAGTTCGCAAGCCCTGTCAGCGGCACGGTTACTCTCATTGAGCGTGGTGAGCGTCGTAAGGTGCTCAGCGTTCAGGTTGAGGCTGATGCCAAGCAGGAGTACGTGGATTTTGGTAAGAAAGACGTCAGCAAGCTCTCTGCCGACGATGTTAAGGCATCTCTGCTCGAGGCTGGCTTGTTTGGTTACATCAACCAGTTGCCTTATGCCATCTCCACCAATCCTACAACAGCGCCTAAGGCCATTTTCGTTTCTGCCCTGAGGGATATGCCTCTGGCAGGCGACTTCGAGTTTGAGGTAAAGGGTCAGGAAGCCGACTTCCAGACTGGTTTGGAGGCACTGAGCAAGATTGCCAAAGTCTATGTTGGCGTAGGCAAGGACTCACAACTGGTTCCCGTTAACGTTAACGTTCCCGTTGAATCAGTGCCTCTGGCGGCGCACGCTGACGCGGGCGGAGCCCATGCCGTTGCCTGATGAGGAGCGTGAGGTGCGTGACTTCTTGCTGACGGTGGCGTCGCCTCCTGCGCGGCGGTTCTTCTTGGCGGCTTTGCGGGCTGCCTTAGGATTCTCCTTGAGTGCCTTGGCGATGGAGTCGAGGCTGTCTTTCTTGACAGGGTCGCCCCAGATGTTCTTCTCGAAGGCGAGGAGCTCGGACTCTATCTTCTTCTGCTCCTGGGTCATGGCGGAGTCGGTGTGGCAGTACTGGGCGAGGGTCTGACCGAGCATGTTGTTGGTCTTGTAGATTTTGCCTTTGTACATGCCTTTGACGAAGTAGTCGTCCATGCTCATGGTGGCGGCGTTGTTGAGGTCGCTGGTCATGATGGTCTGCTTGGTGAGGAAGGGCGCTACGTCGTCATACTTCACCCAGAAGAGGGGGTATTTGCTGGCTCCGTCGCCGAAGTCGTCTTCACGGCTCATGATAGGGCAGAGGGCGATGACTTTGCGATGGAAGGTGGCTGAATACTGGTCGTAGTAGGCTGACTCCTTGATGTAGTAAGACTTGACCTCGCGTGAGGGTATGTCGGAGTTGTCGAGCTTGAGACGGCCGTCTTTCTTCTCGTAGTAGATATGGTAGTTGTCGAGCAAGGACAGGGGTTTGACCTGTGCGTCGGGCTCGAAGGACTCGTTGCCGTCGAGACGGTACTCGTATGCCTTAACCTGACCTGAGAGGACGAGTTTGAAGAGGTAGGTGAAGAGGTTCATCTGACTGCCTACGGGCTCTACGGGATAGTACATGCCTGAGTTGGCGCCCTCGAGCAGGTCGAGCTCGCGGTAGATGTCGCGACGCCACACTACGTCTTCCTTCATCTGCTGTGCGATGGGGTAGGATATCTGGGCACGGGTGGTGAGACTGTTGGCGGCAGCACTCTTCTGCTGTGCCTGCTGCGCCTTGCGTGCCTGGGGCTGAGCGTCAGCCACAAGGCTGAACGCTAACGTTAACGCGAACGCTAACAGTATGTTCTTGATATTTTTCATATTTCGATATTTCTTCGTTATGTCGATGTCTCAAGTCCTCCCTCTAAGGGAGGATTTAGGTGGGTCTTATTTTATCACTATTTCCATTGCCGACGGCAGGGTGCGGGCTATGCCGTCAGGGCCGATGGCGTGGATGCGCGAGATGTAGAAGCGCTTCTGACGGGAGAGCTTGCGGAAGGTCTCCTGCTGACGTGCTGAGAACTGGGAGCCGTTGCTGACAACGGGCACGGCGTTGCCCATATTGTCGAAGAAGACGGCTTCGAAGCCTGTGACACGGAACTCGATGTCGAGCAGTCCGTCGTCGATGGCGGCACGTATGCCTGAGGCGCCAAGGAGCGATGCCTTAGCCAGTCCGCCGCCACGGAAACGGCTGTCGCCAACCTGTATGTAGGCGGTAGGGTCGGGGAGTTTGCGCACGTGGAAGGTGTACTGTCCCATCTGCACTGGCTTGCCTGTGGCGGTGCTGGAGACGGTGATGGTGACATCCTGACCCACGGCGTTAGGACGGGCGATGTAGTGGCCTGGTCCTGTAGGGGTGAAGGAGCCTCCGCTCATGGTTGCCACGACCTTATTGAGCGGCACGCCAGGGATGGAGACGGAGACGGGGTTATTGAAACCTGCATAGAGCACGTTCATGAGGTCGGCTGAGACGGTGGCTGAAGGGTCAACGACGGTGTACTTCTGCGAGAAGTCGCGTCGGAGCACCTCGCCGCTGCCATCGCGCATGGTCATATAGCCTGAGAGGGTGAAGTCGCCTGTGCGCCCTGCGGTGAACTCATAGGTGTTGTTGCGCAGGTTGACCTGACGGCCGCCGATGTATATCTCGGGCTGCTGGGTGGTGTCGATGGCTGCCATGACTATCTTGGCTGAGAAACGGTCGCCACGCACCACGGTCTGGGCGTTGGGGATGACGAAGGCAGAGAGCTTGTTGACGCGGATATCCTTGAGGTCAACATTGCTGACGAGGGCATGGAGCACCTCGCCCTCGGTGTTGCGCACGTCGTTCTGCATCTTGGAGAGGATGGTGACGGCGGCTGCCACGGGCATATCCTCGAACATGTGTTCTACCCACCCCTTGCCGAGTGCCTTAGACTGTGGCGAGGTCTCGTTGAGGAAGGTGTCATAGACTATCTTCTTGAGCTGCTCGTTGGGCAGGAGGTTGGCGCAGCGGTCGCGATAGTTCTCGAGCATCTTCTTGAGCTGCGGTCCCTTGCCTCTGCCTGGTGATATCATGACCTGTGAGGCTGCCTCGAGGTCTTCTTTGTTCTGTATGTTGTGTACGTCGCCATCGGCGCCGTCTGCCTCCTTGACGATTGCCACCTTGAGCTCGTCGATGAAGTTGTAGAGCTCGTCGCTCATCTTCTTCACCTCCTGAGCCTTGGCATACCAGGGGCGTGTCTTCTGAGGGTTTGCCTTCATCTGCTCGTCGAAGTCGAGGTAGATGCCGTTGTTCTGTCGTACGGCATTCTTGGTGGAACGGGACAGACCGTCTTCTACGATGGAGAAGCCGTTGAGCACCTCGGTGGAGACGTTCATTGCCAGCAGTGCCATCAACACCACATACATGAGGTTGATCATCTTCTGGCGGGGGGATATCGGTCTTTTCTTTATTGCCATTATTATAACTGGAACGTTAACGATACGCTGCGCTACGATACGATACGCCCTAAAGGGCTACGATACGCTGCGCTACGATAACTGTGAACTATGAACTATGAACTATGAACTGCTATGCCTTCGGCATATTCGTGGTCATTGCCTCAATCATGCGGGCATAGATAGAGTTGAGCTCTCTGATCTTGTCGGCCATGAGCTGGGTCTGCTCGTTGATAGAGTCTTGTGTGGTAATCTGCTGTGAGGCAGACTTGAGCTGCATCTCGTAAACGCGGGCGATGCCAGTGAGCGTGCGGTTGAGGTTTTCCATCTCTTCGCTGTCGGTGGCAAGGCGTGCTGAGAGTTGCTCCACCTTCTGCAGGGTCTCGTTGAGCTGTTCGAGGCGCTCCACATAAGCGGTGGTGGCTGTCTCCATAGCCTCGGCAGTAGCGACGCTGACGGCTGGCGCTGGAGCACCGATGACGGTGCCTCCTGCTGCAACAGCGGCTGGCTCGAAGGTGATAGGCTCCTGGGCAACAGGGGCTGAAGCCCCTGCAGCGGTGGCAGAGCCACCAATGATGATGGTGCCGCCACCTGGTACGCCAGAAGCGGCATAAGGAGCGCTGGCTGCTGCGCTGACAGGCTCGTCATCGTCGGTCTCGTCGAACGGTGCCTCTACGGCATGGTCGATGATGCTGTCGTCCATGTGGTTGTCGAGGGTCATGTCGATGGTTGACTTATCGAACGGACGGTCGAATGCCGAGATGAAGAACACGAACACCTCGGTGCCCATGCCGATGAACAGCATGAGGTTGGCACCAGGAAGGTGGGTGAGCTTGAAGAGCGTACCGAGAATTACGACTGCAGCACCCCATGAGTAGGCGTAGTTCATGAACGTCTGACCTGGCACGCTGTCCATCCATTTCTGCATGAAATAGATGAAGTTTATTTTGCTATACTTTGTTGACATCTTATTAATTTTTAACGGGAACGATAACGGGAACGTTAACTATAAACCGTAAACCGTAAACTGTAAACTATCTTTTCTTTTTTCCTCTCTGATTGATGCTGGCAGAGCTGGCGAGTGAGCGCACGCAGCGGAAACCGATGTAGGAGCGTGGCTGGTTCTGATACTCCCATGAGCGCCATGCCGAACGGATGTAGCTCTCGGGGTCTTTCCATGAACCACCGCGAACACTCTTCTTCTTCAAGCGGTAAGGGTCTTCCTTGGCTGCCTTATACTCCAGCTGAGGGTTGAAGTCGTTCATTGCCTCGACGCCTGCCTCGGTATAGATGGTGGAGGTCCACTCGGCTACGTTGCCTGCCATATCGAAGAGACCGTTGCTGTTGGCTGAATAGATGCCCACCTTTGAGGTTATGAGGTTGCCGTCCTTGGTGTAGTTGCCGCGGTCGGGCTTGAAGTTGGCAAAGAAACAGCCGTCGCCGTTCTTCACGTCAGGATTCTCCCAAGGAAACTCGGTGCCGTCCTTGCCGCGAGCGGCATACTCCCACTCAGCCTCGGTAGGCAGACGGTAACGCTGGATGTAGCGTGCTGCGCCTGAGAGGCCCTTGAGCAGATAATCGGTGCGCCAAGCGCAGAAGGCGTTTGCCTGTTCCCATGTCACGCCCACCACAGGATACTCGTTGTAGGTGGGGTTAGAGAAATAGTTGCGCAGGTACATCTCGTTGTCGCTGTTGGTGAAGTCGTTGACCCAACAGGTGGTATCGGGATATATATTAATAATGTACGTGTTGAGGAAGTCCCACGGACCAGAGAGCGGACGGTTGATGGTCTCGCGCACTATGCGGCCCTCATCGTCGATGTAGGCTGTGTCCTTGGATATCATTACCACCTCGTTCTCGTTTACTACGTGGTCGGTGTTGAGGTCGCGCTCCTCAGCCACTATACGGTTGCGACGAAGGGCTGCCGTAACGTAGTCGTAAATCTCGTAACGGTAGTTCATCTGCGAAGCGTCGAGCATCTTCTCGCCAGTAACGGGGTTGGTCTTATAGAGACTCTCGATGGCGCGCTGCTCGTCCTCGTTAGGTTTGCGAGGCAGGTTCTTCTTCCAGTTGAGGTGAGGGGTGACAGGGTCGCCGTTCTTATCCTCGGTAATCATGTAGGTCTCGTCGCCGCCATAGGCTGGGTCGGCAAGACGTGTGCGCAGAATGCTGTCGCGCACCCACATAACAAACTGGCGGTACTTGGAGTTGGTAATCTCATACTCGTCCATCCAGAAACCATCGACAGAGATGTCTTTCACTGGTGTGGTCTTGCCCCACAGAGAGTCTTCCTTCTCAATACCCATGCGCAGGAAACCGCGGTTTATCAACGTCATGCCGTAAGGGGTAGGCTCCTGGAATCCTTTGCCAGTGCCCACACCAGTCACCTCGCCGCCCTGCTTAGACTGCGCCATCTTGCCTCCGAAGCAGGAGGTGAGCATAATGAGGGCGAAAAGCAGACTCACCCCCAGCCCCTCTCTGTGAGCGAGGGGAGAGATATGCACGATTCTTTTTAATCTTAACATCATATTATAAAATCTTATTATTTCGTTACTATATGCTATGTCTTGTTTTTGTTCCCATCTCTTCAGAGAGGGGGTAGGGGTGAGTCGCCTACAACGTTCTCGTGGTCTGGTGACGGTTCTTGGTCTTCTTGCCGATGTTGATATCCGTCTGGTAACCTACGAAGAGTTCGTGAGTACCGTTCTTGAGGTCGATGCCGTTGGTGTAGAACTCATAGGAGTAACCAAACACCACGCCGTGGAAATTAGCACCCACGAGTGCCGTGACTGAGTAGGTGGGGCTGTAGGTGACACCGCCGTAGAACATTCGTTTGTCGTAGGTGTATATCAGTCGGCCCGTCATATCGCCACGAACGGAAACGCCATCTGTGCGCACTATGCCTGAGGTGGAAATCTTAAGCAGAGGGTTGCGCAACTGGAAGTCGGCACCGCCATGAGCGTACCATGTGGCTGCCACCTCAAACTTGTTCACGTCGCCCAGCGACATGGTGGGACTGGTGGCATGCTGACCAGAGATGCCTATATACCAGTTCTTACGCTGGTAGAGCAAACCGAAGCCGAGGTCGAGGGCGTTGCCGTCAACGTCGCTCTTGTTCTTGAACACAGGGTCGTCGGGGTCTATCACATCAGCCTTCGAACCCTCATATTTCATGTTCAGCAATCCAACTTGCAATCCAACTGACAGCCAACCGCCTCCGAGACTCTTGCGCAGAGCATACTGGGCATCGATTATCTGTCTGGTCTGAAGACCCGTCTTATCACTCCACAACTGCAGTCCCACTCCGTGGATGCTGTTCAGAAAGTAAAAAGGCATGTCGCCTGAGATGTAAGCCGTCTTTGGCGCATTCTCAAATCCAGACAGTGCCATAGCGTATGCACCAGTAACATTTATCTTGTTAGCCTTGCCTGCCGCTGCAGGGTTGAAAGCTGTCTGCATGTCAAAGTAGTGAGAGAAGTACGCGTCAAACTGAGCACCAGCCTCTACAGAGATTAGCACCAGCAGGGCCGATAGTATGACTATTCTGCACTTATCCACACCTTAACAAACGCAAATGAAACGAAAATATTTCACGTACCTTTATACGCTATTGTTAAAAAACGTAAAAATAATATAGCCTAAAACCGCTATAAAACAAAAAAAGGATGCCTTACGAACATCCTTCAGAGTGCCCAGAACGGGACTCGAACCCGTACACCGTGAAGTATTGGTGTTTGAGACCAACGCGTCTACCAATTCCGCCATCTGGGCTTTTGCGGGTGCAAAATTACAAAAAATAATTGAACCACGCAAATATCTTTATAAATTTATATTGTCTGCAGGTATTTCTCGGCATCGAGGGCTGCCTTGCATCCACTGCCTGCTGCCACGATAGCCTGACGATATACAGGGTCGCAAACGTCACCTGCGGCATACACTCCAGGGATGGCATTGCCAGCTGCGTCACACACCTGCTGAGAGGTGCCGAGAGTCTTAATATAGCCCATTTCATCGAGCAAAATCTTGCCTTGGAAGATGTCGGTGACGGGTTTGTGACCTATGGCGAGGAAGAATCCGTCGATTGCCACATCATAGTGCTCTTCATCGGCTTCGCCCTTACGTTTTACGAGGTGCATACCCTCCACACCGTTCTCGCCGTAGAGACCAGTGGCATTGTGCTCGAAGAGTATCTCGATGTTAGCGGCTTCCTTCACTCGCTGCTGCATAATCTCAGAGGCACGCAGATAAGGCTTGCGCACCACGAGGTACACCTTCTGACAGAGTTGGGAGAGATAGAGGGCATCCTCACAGGCTGTGTCGCCGCCGCCTACTACTGCCGTAACCTTCTTGCGATAGAAGAAACCGTCACAGGTGGCACAGGCGCTCACACCCATACCGTTATACTTCTCTTCGTCAGCCAGTCCCAGGTATTTAGCCTTAGCACCAGTGGCAATAATCACGCTGTCGGCCTCGATGGTCTCGCCGCCATCGGTCTTGAAGGTGTAAGGGCGCTGGGTGAGGTCTGCCTCGACTATTTCGCCGTCACGAATGTCGGCACCGAAACGCTCAGCCTGTTCGCGCAGTTCCATCATCATCTGGTTGGCATCCACACCCTGCGGATAGCCTGGGAAATTCTCTACTATAGTGGTCTGGGTCAGCTGGCCGCCCATCTGCGGACCGCAATACTCAAGTGGTGCGAGGTTTGCTCTGCCAGCATATATGGCTGCGGTGTAGCCAGCTGGTCCGCTACCTATGATTAAGCATTTTGTCTTCATCGTGTCTTGTGTTATGCTTATTTTTAGGGATTATAGTAATTCTTGTATCTTGCTCTCGATGGTGGCGAAGGAAGTTTTGGCATCGAAACGTGCCACCACCTTGCCAATCTTGTTGACGAGGAACTTGGTGAAGTCGTCGGTTATCTCGCCAGGAACCTTCTCGGTGAGGTATTTGAAAAGAGGGTCGGCATCAGGACCGTTTACCTTCACCTTCTTGAAACGGGCAAACTGGGTGTTGTGGTTGTCTTTGCAGAACTGGTGCACCATCTCGTCGGTGCCTGGGCAAGACTTGGTGGGCTGGTTGCTTGGAAAATCGAGCACCTCAAAACCCTGAGAGTGGTATTTCTCATACAAGGCTTCAAGGTCTTTATATTGTGGGGTGAGTTCGCTCTGTGTGGCTGTGTTGACGATGAGCACTACTTCATTAGCATACAGATTTAATGGTACAGCATTACCTTTGCGGTCTTTTACTGTGATGTCATGAATGGAATTCATTGATAGATAAAGATTAAAAGTTTTGAAAATGAAAAATTATTATTCCTTGACTTCCTCAGCCTCTACCACCTCGGCATCGGTGAAGTCGGGGCGTTGGTTGAGGTTATAGAAGTTAGCTTCTTTCTCTGCTTTCTTGCGGTTGCTGCGTGCCTTGAGAGCATTGACGCATTCCACTATGCCGTAGATTATAAGGAACCAGCCGATGAAGAACAGCGGTGCACTGGCAAAGGTGGTAGGCTTGAATAGCGCTATGCCGCCCGCTATCAGCAGCAGGGTAGGCATTACCCAGTAGAAGAAACCTACGCTAGCATCGCGACGTGCCACTGCGAGGGTAACAAACTGCTGTATGGCACCGATTATGAGGAATGCCGAGATGATGTACACCAGGAAGTGGACGAATGTCTTAGGCATCAGGGCGAGTATGAGTCCGAGTATCATACAGCCCAGTCCAACGAAAGAGCCCCATCCCCAACCGTTGCGCTCTGTAACAGGAGAGTCGGGTGAGGAGGATTGGTTTTCGCCACTACGCTGAATAGCCGTCTCAGCCATATGTGTATACACATTTTCCTCGGTTTTATCGGACGAAACAACCTCTTTCTTCTTGCCCATCGAGGCTATCATGGCGGTAAGTCCTGACAGGAAGAAAAGCACTCCTATCGCTATGGTCATCCACTCTACCATGTCCTCACGGTATTTAACGAGCAATGCGCCCACTGCTATTGCACAGAGGGCGCGAAATACGCTATATTGGATAATTTTCATAATCTGTTATGGGTGTTGTATGCTTGTTGTTTAGTGATGTCCGCCGCCGTGACCGCCACCATGTCCACCACCGTGACCACCGCCGAAGCCGCCTCCACCGCCGAAGCCGCCGCGACTGCCGCCGCCACCGAAGCTGCCGTGACCACCACCGAAGCTACCGCCTCCGCCGTAACTGCGTGAACCGCCTCCGAAGCTACCATGACCGCCTCCGCCGTAACTGCGTGAGCTACCTCCACCGCCGAAGCTACTGCGGCTGCTGCCACCTCCGAAACTGCTACGACTGCTGCTGCCGCTACTGCTGTTGTTGCCGAAACCGCTACGGCTGTTGCCTCCACCGAAGCTGTTGCGTCCGCCGAAGCTGCCGCCTCCGCTACGACCGCCGTCTCTGGTGCCTCCTCCGAAGCTTCCGTGACCACCAGTGCGAGTGCTGCTCTGGCGTCCGTTAATCCTTGCTCCACCATCGGCAATGCCATGATTACGTGCTCCGCCGCCAGTGCGATAACAGCCACCGCCTCTGTGGTGTGACGGACCAGTATAGTGATGTCCGCGCATACCTACGTGGCGATACACTCTGTATGTAGGTCCGTAGTGCACATACCACGAACGTCCGCCGTTGCATCTCCAACTGTGACCTCCGCAATATGTTGCCCATATCACAGGACGCTCAAAGTAATAGAACGTGCGCACGGGGTAGTGTGCATAGATGCCGAAGTGCCATACGCCAGCGTCCCAGTAGAGCGGACGGTAGAAATATGTAGCTGCACAGAAGGCATCCCACTGCCAGTCGTAGAATATCACCTGCATGTCGAGGTTGCGCTGACGCCAGCACTCAGCATACACGTCATCAACGGTGTTGACACTCATGAGGTAGTCGAGGTTTATCTCGTAGGCTGCCTCATACTGCTTCTCCGACAGGTTCAGCTCGTAAGCCATCTTGTCGGTGAGGAACAGAGCCTGTTCTCTTGCCTGCTCATATCCCATAGCCTTTACACCAGTCACTGCTGTGAGCAGTGCTACCATTGTCATTATAAACTTCTTCATAGTGTGCATAAGTTTGTTTTGTTATGATTTCTGGTGCAAAGATACGTAGATATCTCGCTATATGAAAGGGAAAAATCCCTATCACGGTGTGGGAAAAACCCTAATTTGCCTTTTGCCCCTTGATCTTTTGAACATTCAGAAGCCTTTATACCCTCCTCGTTATTACGCTGGTGCCTGTTTTCTGGGATATCTGCATACGCATTTTCTGAACGTTTTGCAGTTCGCCTATCAGCGTCATCTGTTTGTCCATGTCGTCGCCAGCCTGCTTTATCTCAGTGGTCAGCTGGTTTATGCGTTGCATCAGATACTCATTAAGGAAATCGAGCAGCAGGTGCTCAGCCTGTTCCCTTAATATATAGGGTGTTATCTCCATTTGCAGACTCTTCGAGAGTATCACGTTGTCGGCACACAGCTTTATTGATATTGAAGAGATGTCGTAGTCGGGGTGCAGAGTGAAGTATTTCTCGCTATCAAAGTTCTCGTCCTTGGAATGCTCCACTGCCTCCTTGAGTATCTGGTTGTATATGGATTCGGCAAACTGCAGTCCGTCCTGCTTCAGGTTATAGTCTATCCACTCGGCAAGGGTGAACGAGATAGTGTCGCCGTATTCAGTCTCTACATTGTCAAAAATCACGATTCCACCGTGTTTTATCACCATTTTTATTATCAGCGACGATAGTGTGTTGACGTTTATCTCCTGCTTCTTCTCTTCCTCTTTCGGCTGTGTTTCAACTTGATTCTCCTGTGCCTCACTGGCTGGGGCGGCAGGTTGGTCAGTAGTCTGTCGGCGCTGGTTAGCCCTCATGCCTCTGATGTTTTCATTCATCTTGGCTGTCAGGGTCTGTTCGCTGTATCCCAGTCTTACGGCGCAGTCCTGTATGTATGTGGCTCTCACTATGGGGTCGCCTATCACGCTGATGCTCTCTATGATGCTTGAAATAGCTTCGGAGCGCACGCGAGGGTCGGTGGCATCTTTCAGCAGCACCTTTGTCTTAAACTCTATAAAGTCTGTCTGGTGTTCCTTGATGTACTGCCTGAACTCGTCTGCCGTATGTTTGCGTGCAAAGGAGTCGGGGTCGTCGCCATCAGGCAGGAGGAGCACCTTGATGTTC
>JAEEGH010024537.1_pt1 | contig 12161 bp, 1 predicted proteins | sample 9134181 | NCBI WGS metagenome assembly JAEEGH01 (sample SAMN16246544, study PRJNA631951) | gut metagenome | biome: gut microbiome; feature: rumen; material: DP-attached | host: Bos | place: Iran: Karaj | collected 2018-10
TGTTCACGGCGTTGAAGATGGCGTGGGCGTATGCGCCAGGGTTGCCCGCTCCGTTGAACTCAAGCCGTCCGGTGCCGAAGGCCGGTGTGATTGCAGGGCTGTCGCCCGCACCTTTGACCACCTTCCATTCGGCGTTGCCGGCCATGGTCACATTGACGAACTCGTTCGGTTCGGTGGAAAAGTCGATGTCGTAGGGGAGTTCCACACGGCTTGCCTTGTAGACAATGCTCATCGTGTCATCCTCAAGCACGTTGTCGGAGGTGTCGTTGAGCGTGATCCTCATGTTGTAGTTCCCGCTGGCGACGGTTGGCACGGTGCAAAGTGTCAGGGTGTCGGTCTGCTGCATCTTTATCCCTCCCCGTGTGTAGGTGGTGTCGAAGTGGTAGCTGATGGCTCCGGTGATGTCAAGGGAGACCTTCAGCGGCGAGTGGGTGAAGTCGGCATCCTTGAGTCCGGCGTTCTTCACCGCTATCGAAACCTTTGTGTAGTCGGCGTAGCATACAGCGTCCGCAATCGGCTTCGGTGTGACGAAGTCAATCACCTGCAGGTTCACGTTCTCATGGAATTTGAGCCCGTATGCGCCCATGGTCGTGAAGTAGGTGCGCCTGTCACCGGTGATGTCGGTCATGGCGGAGTTGACCCTCTGGCAGATGAACGGCGTGTAGTCATTCAGTTCCAGACTTACGGTCGTGTCCTTGAAGTCGGGACGGAGATTCGTGGTGTTCGTCTCCTGTCCCGTGGTGGTCTGCCATGAACTCAGGCTGCTGATGGCGGAACTGGCATAGCCGATGGTTGCTCCGGACTGGTTGTAGTAGTTGTTGTAGTCCAGAATCACATAGCTGTTGGTGTAGTAGCTGCCCAGGTAGATGGGATAGTTGGTGGAGGTACCTTTGGTGACAATCAGGTTGTTCTTGAAGGTCTCCTTGTAGGAGGTATTGCTGTTGTAGAGGTAGATGCCGTACACTGTGCTGCTGCCGGTCTGCGCATATACGCTGTTGTGCAGCACCTCCCAGTTCTGGTAGGGCATGTATAAGTAGATGCCGTATTTGGCTCCGGTTGTGCCGAGCAGGATTACCTCGTTGTTCTTGAACACGCCGGGGGTTCCGCCGTAGGAGGCGTAGTTCTTGTAGTAGTACCAGTATATGCCGTAGGCGGTGTTGCTGTTTTCGACAAGCACGCGGTTGCCCTCCACACGGTCAACGTTGGAGTAGTAGTAGTTGTAGATGCCGTAGTAGATGTTGCTGCTCCCCTTGCGGTTTGTTACGGTGTTGTACGACATGCTGTTGTAGTGGCTGTAGTAGTAGGCGTAGATGCCGTAGTAGTAGGCGTCGCTGAGGGTGTTGCTGTCGACCGTCATGCTGGAGAGCTGCATGTTGGCGGATCCTCCGGCAGGGTAGTACAGGTACATGTTGTAGTAGCCTCCCCTGATGTTGTTGCCCACGAACTGCAGGTCGACAGGATAGTGGTTGGCACCGGACGAGTTCGGGTAGGATACCGCCATGTAGCTGGTGGTGCTGGCCGTGGTGCTGGCGTAGATGTTGCAGTGGCGGAAGTGGATGTCCTCAACCTGTCCCTTCACCTCCACGCCTATGATGCCGTTGCTGGTGTTGCCGAAGGTGATGTTCCGGAAATGCCAGTGCGAGCTGTTCTGAAGGCTGAACGCTGTTCCGGCACCGCCGTCGATTACAACCTTGGCGTTACTGTCCGGCATCACGGTTATGGTGTTGGTGGTGCTGGCACCGAATATCCTCCCAATAATTGTCACAGCGTCGTATTTGCCGGAGCGGATCTTCAGCGTGACAGGCCCGGTGATGCCGCAGCTGGTCAGTGCGAGGACGGCGTCGTCAAGTGTCTTGAAGTCGGGATTGTTGCCGCCGACGGTGTAATTTCCCGCATAGCGCTGTGTGCAGGTGTGGGTGGAGACGCTAACCGTGTCGTCGTCGTTGATGGTGTCTTTCAGGCTGCCCAGCTTGACGATGTAGGCCTTGAAGATGTTGTCGCCGCCCTTCAGAACAAACGATCCCATGTTGATGTTTGTGGTTTCGCCCAAACCGAGCCTCCCCTTCCACTGGATGTCCCTTCCGGTGGAGACACCGTTGAGCTCAAGCCGGATGGTGGCCTCGGTGATGGTGTCGGTGCCGCTGTTGCTGAGCACGACGCGCGGACGGATGGTGTCACCGGCATCGGTCTTGGCCGGCACATCCAGAATGCTGATCAGGTTGCCGTTGACCGGCACCGGTTGTGCGCTGTGGGCGCCTCTTGTGGTTATGTAGGGACGCAGTTTGCCGTTAAAGTCATAATCCACACCGGCGATTTTCGGGCAGTCCATGCCGATGGCGAGCCGCAGTGCAAGCGACTTGGTGGTGTCGCGGAAGACGGGACGCTGGAAGATGTCGTGCTTGGCCGAAGGCAGTGCCGACTGGAATGCGGCCAACGTGCTGATTGCGCTGCCGACATAGCCGACATAGGAGGGGCTCCACCAGCAGTTGTAGTCGAAGTCGTAGTTGGCGGATGCCGTAGTGCTGGTGGCGTACAGCGGATAGCAGGTGCCGGTGCCGATGCATGCCACGAGGTTGTTCTTGATTTCCGCACTGTAGGCCGTGCCGCCTGTATACACATACATTCCGTATAATGTGGCGCCGCCGTATTGCAGCACGCTGTTGTTTATTATCTTGGTGTCGTAGGAATAGTAGGTGTAGAGGCCGTAGGCGGTGGTGTTGTCGTTGTGCATGATTATCTCGTTGTTGCTGATCCATGTTGTGGAGTCTGTATAGTAGGTGCGCAACGAGTACTGGTAGTTGGAATAGTTGTGCGTGATTATGCGGTTCGCGTCGATAAGGGTGCTGTCCAGATAGTAGCAGTACATGCCGTAGTTATATGAGCTGTATATGTCTTTCGTGTCCTCAATGTGGTTGTGCGTGAAGCGCATCTTGTTGTAGTAGAAGTATGCCGCATAGTAGTAGAATCCGGTGATGAGGTTGCTGTCGAACACGATGTCTCTGTTCTTGAGGGTGTTGCTGCTGCCATAGAAGTAGATGCCGTAGCTTCCGTCCAGTATTTGGTTGCCGATGAAGCGTATGTCGCTGATCGCGCTGCCGGAGGACTTGTAGATGACGCTGTGGGCGTTGCCGGTGGTGGTCGATTTGTACCCTTGCAGTATGCAGTGGTAGAACTCAATGTCCTTCAAACCCATGGTCATCTGCACACAGTAGGTGGCAACGTTGGAGGCATCGAATTTTATGTTGCGGAACGTTATGCCGGAGCTGTTGCTCATGTTCACGACCACGCCGCTTGCCGGTTCGAAAACCACGCTGTCCGCCACTCCCGCAATGGATGTGATTGTCAGACGGTGGCCGTCAGGTGCGTGGAAGTTGCTGAACTGGATGTTTTCCGGATAGTTTCCGCTGGCAAGCTTCAGGGTCACGTCGCCGTTCCAGCCGCAGGTCTCAAGTATCTTGAGCGCGTCCTTCAGGGAGGGGAAATTGTACTTGCCGCCCTTGCCGACGGTGTAGGTGCCGTTAAGCAGGCTGTCGCAGCCGAAAGCGATGACGGTCAGGGTATCGTCGTCCAGGATGGAATCCACCTTGTTGTTGGGTCTGCTCACCCATACGGTGATGGTGTCAAAGCCCATCAGCTTCTGGTTATAGCTGCCCAAAGTCAGAGTGTCGGTGAAGTCGGTGTGCAGATGCCCCTTCCATGTCGTCGGGGTTTGCAGCACGCCGTTCACCTTCCAGTTCACCTGGCATGTGCTCAAGAAATCGTCACCCATGTTCTGCAGTGTGATTTTGACCTCCTGCTTGCCGGCGATGGAGGATTCGTTCGGGCTGTCGATGCTGACCAGCGCCACTGAATTGGAGTCGTATTGGTTTCCGTTGCCACCTCCGATGCCGTAGCGCATCAGCGGCCTGAATATGTTGGAAGTCCAGCTTCCGCCATTGATGCTGTAGGTGGTGGTGGGGGAGGTGCCGACGCTGTGGCATCCCCAGTATGTGACGGTGGAGGAGGTGGTGCCGCCGTAGCCTTCCACAAAGATATGGAGGTTCATGCCGGCAGGAAGGGTGAAGGGTTTTTTGAAAACAATCTCGTTCCAGCCGAGTTGGCTTGTGGTGATGCCGTCATATACCAGGGTGAACTTGTTGGCCACAGGATCCACGTATGCGGCGGTGATGGTGCTGTTGGTTGTCGCCAGCAGATAAACCTTGAGGTTGCGGTTCACTACAACCGGTGTTTCGGTCATGCGGATATACCACGCGATCCGGGAGATGCTCAGATTGATGTTTTGCGGATTGATGTCCGTGCCGGGGTATATGGTGTGGCTTTGTGATCTGATTTGGTCGAAGGCATATACAATCTGTTGGTTGTGGTTGGTCGCACCGGTGGTGTCCGCAGGGTAATAGTAGGTGTAGTATTTGGGCTTGCCTGTCGGGGGGCGTTTCGTGACAAACGTTTCAGCCACCTTTATGCTGTTTCCGTTGGCGTCACGGCCTGTGATGGAATAGCCGACTTCGGTGGTATATGGCTGCTGCGTGAGGGTCGCCTCCCAAACCGAGTCGCCTTCAATGGCGGTCATCCTGATGGAATCCCTGATGCTCCTGCCCGCAAGGGTCAGGCAGAGGTTGAGATAGGGCTGTGCGATTTTGGCCGTGGTACGTGATGCCACTTTCGCCTGTATTGTGAACGGTCCGACGGAATAGACAGTGTCCTCCATCTCGGTGATGAACGCCACTTCCGGCAGTTTGAAGTCGTTCTTGTCGGCCAGCAGCTGGAAGTTGTCCACAAACCATCCGGCGGCGGAGGAGGAGCCGCTGTAGCCGCCCTTGCGCATGATGAAGCGGAAACGCACCTTGGCTCCGCCTGCGATGTTGCTGATGTTGAAGCTCTCCTGTTTCCACCAGCCGTCGGTCGGCTTGGCAAGAGTGTCGTTGGCTCCCCATGAACGGTAGGAGGAATGGTTGAATGCCAAATCCTTACCATAGCTGCTGTTGCCACCAAGGTAGCCTTTTTCAGGAACGGGCTTCCATGGCTGTGCTTTGCCTGAGACCTCGGTCTGGTACTCTATCCGGCAGATGTCGGATGGGAGCACCTTGCAGATGTGGCTGAAGCGAAGCAGCAGATACTTGTAGTTCGTGCAGTCGTAGAGGGGCGTGACCAATGTGGCGGTGTCCCCGCTTGTTTTCGGGATTATCCCGTGCATGGAATATTTTCCGGATTCTGCAAGTCCGGAGTCCGCCGTCCAGGTGGAGGCGGGGAGAATGCTCCATCCCTTGGGTGTCTGGGAGGAGAAGGGCTCGTTTTCGAGCCGTGTCGCCTGTGCCTGAACGCCGACGGTTGCAAGAACCAGAATCGTCAGGAGCGACATCCTTTTGAATAATGTAATGTACCTCATGTCATTAAAAAATAATATTTTTTTAATTAAATTATTCATCCATTGCGTTTAGGACTATATTTTACGCAAATTTCAGAATGCAAAGGTACAAAAATATCGTATACCAATAATCATTTTACAATAAAAAAAACGGGGTCGTATTCACAACCCCGTTTTTCTTATCGCGCGAAACGCGCATTACCGCGTGATGTTCATCTTACGTGTAATCCGCTGTCCGCGGTACTCCATCGTGTAGTAATAGATGCCGCTGGCCCAGTTGGAGGCATCGATCTCGATGCGGTTGCCGCCCGCCTCGGCCTCGGTTTCCTGACGGAATATCACCTGTCCGTTGGCGGTCACGATGATGATGCGCACCTGGCCTGCCTGCGGCAGCGTGAACGGTATGGCGGTGACGCTGCTGGCCGGGTTCGGGATGTTCTGTCCCAGATTCCAGTCAAGCTGCTCGGCATCGCGGATGCCGACACTGTCGCGGTAGCAGCGGAACTGCTTGGCGATGGTGTCGTTGCTCTGGATGCTGTCGCCGTCAAATGCCTCGACGTATGCCCTCAAGGTGTACTTGCCGGTGTAGTCCGGAACCTTGTAGGTCATGGTGAAGTCGTGGTTCTTTGTCTCGTTCACGGCCATGTGGCTGATGTTCTCGCTGATGCTCTCCACCACCTGCCCGCTGTTGTTCACCACATCCACATGGATGATGATGTTGTCGGCCTCCATGTTGCCGATGTTGGCCACGCGCACGGTGGGCGAAAGCTTGGTCTTGCCGAGAGCCTGCTCGGTGGTTGTGATCTCCAGCACCTGGATGTCGATGGAGTCGGGAATCTCAACCTGCCCCACAATGTTGATGACATCGTTGGTGTTGTCGGCGTCGCAGGCCAGTTCCGTCCTCAGCTCGAAGAAGTAGTATGGCTGGTCCTTGCTTACAGCCGGAACGACGAATGCCCTGCTCATCGGATGGACGAGGGTGTCGCCCGGGTAGAGCCGTTGCGCCACTGTGTCGGCCACCACCTCGTTGCCGTCGATGCCCATGTGCAGAATGACTTTGTCAACAGGGATGTTGCCGTTGTTGACGGCGATTGCGGTCACATTGACGCTCTCACCGGTCATCTTGAACATCTGGTTGTCGATGCCGATTACGCTGTCAAGTGCGATGTCCTGCATGATGAAGAGGCTGGAGTCGCTGGTTGTGTCGTTCGCGGTCTTGTCGTCGAAGGGTTGCATGCAGGCGTTGAGGTAGTATGCGCCGTTAGCATCAAGTGAAATCTGTCCGAGTGTGACGGTGTCGGTGGCGAAGCTGCCGAGGCGGTTGTTGTAGACCACCTTGTTGCTGTAGTTGACGGCTCCGCTGACGTTCAGCGTGAGGGTGTCGTTCACCATGTCGATGTTCAGTCTGGAGAGATTGGTTATGACAGCCTTCACATCCACCGGCGTGTTGTCGCATGCGCTGCGCTCCGAAATGTCGATGGGCAGCAGGCTGAGTGCGGCATCCTGCGAGGCGGTGATGCGGATGCGGTCGATGCTCTGGTCGGTGCTGCCGAAGCTCAGTGCGCGGAAGACGACGGAGAGGCAGCTCGACTTTGTGAAGTTGCTCAGGTCGATCTCATACTTTCTCCAGGTGGTGATGGTGTCAACCACGAGTATCCTCTTGACCTCGGTGTAGTTGGCGCCGCCGTCTGTGGTGACAAGGACGGTCAGCATGTCCGCGCCGGTGCAGTTGGCGTTATGCGCGTACCAGAAGCTCAGGGTCGGGTTGACGCAGTTCTGGATGTTCACGGCGTTGAAGATGGCGTGGGCGTATGCGCCAGGGTTGCCCGCTCCGTTGAACTCAAGCCGTCCGGTGCCGAAGGCCGGTGTGATAGCGGGGCTGCTGCCAGCACCGTTAACCACCTTCCATTCGGCGTTGCCGGCCATTGTCACATTGACGAACTCGTTCGGTTTCGTCGAAAAGTCGATGTCGTAGGGGAGCTCCACGCGGCTGGCGTTGTAGGCGAGACTGATTGTGTCATCCTCAAGCACATTGTCGGAGGTGTCGTTCAGCGTAATCCTGATGTTGTAGATTCCGCTGGCGACGGTCGGCACGGTGACAAGCGTCAGGGTGTCGGTATGCTGCATCTTAATGCCTCCATGTGTGTAGGTGGTGTCGAAGTGGTAGTTGATGGCTCCTGTGATGTCCAAGGAGACCTTCAGCGGCGAGTGGGAGAAGTCGGCATCCTTGAGTCCGGCGTTCTTCACCTCGATTGAAATAGGAGTCTGGTCAGCATAGCAGACAACATCCGCGATAGGCTTCGGTGTGACGAAGGTGACCGCCTGCAGGTTCACGTTCTCATGGAATTTGAGTCCGTATGCACCCATTGTTGTGAAGTAGGTGCGCCTGTCACCGGTGATGTCGGTCATGGCGGCATTTATCCTCGGGCAGATGAACGGTGTGTAGTCGTTCAGCTCCAGACTCACGGTCGTATCCTTGAAGTCGGGGCGCACGTTGACCGTGTTCGTCTCCTGTCCTGTGGTGCTCTGCCATGAAGTCAGCGTGCTGATGGCGGAACCGGCATAGCCGATGTAGGTGCCGGACTGGTTAAAGTAGTTGTTGTAGTCCAGAACCACGTAGGAGCTGGTGTAGTAGCTGCTCAGGTACAACGGGTAGTTGGTGGAGCTGCCTTTTGTGACGATAATGTTGTTCTTGAACAGCTGCTGATATGCTGTGCTGCTGTTGTAGAGGTAGACACCGTACAAAGTGCTGCTTCCGGTCTGTACGTATACGCTGTTGTGCGTAATCACCCAATCCTGATACGGCATGTAGAAATAGATGCCATATTTGGCTCCGGTCGTGCCGAGAAGGATAACCTCGTTGTTCTTGAATATGCCTGCGGTGCCGCCGTAGGAGGAGTAGTTCTTGTAGTAGTACCAGTAGATGCCGTAGGCGGTGTTGCTGTTATTGATATGCACACGGTTGCCCTCCACACGGTCCACATTTGAATAGTAGTAGTTGTAGATTCCGTAGTAGATGTTGCTGCTTCCCTTGCGGTTGGTGACTGTGTTGTACGACATGCTGTTGTAGTGGCTGTAGTAGTATGCGTAGATGCCGTAGTAGTAGGCGTCGCTAAGGGTGTTGCTGTCGACCGTCATGCTGGATAGCTGCATGTTGGCGGTGGAGCCTGCAGGATAGTACAGGTACATGTTGTAATAGCCTCCCTTGATGTTGTTGCCCACGAACTGCAGGTCCACAGGATAGTAGCTTGAGCTGGATGAGTTCGGGTAGGAGACAGCCATGTAGCTGGATGTGCTGCTGGTGGTGCTGGCGTAGATGTTGCAGTGGCGGAAATGGATGTTCTCCACCTGACCCTTCACCTCCACACCAATGATGCCGTCGGTGGTGTTTCCAAAGGTTATGTTCTGGAAATGCCAGTGCGAGCTGTTTTGGAGCGAGAATGCGGTTCCGGCACCGCCGTCGATGACAACCTTTGCGTTGCTGTCCGGCATAACGGTGATGGTGTTGGTGGTGCTGGCACCCATTATTTTTCCGGAGATGGTGACCGCGTCATATTTGCCGGAGCGTATTTTCAGAGTGACAGGTCCGGTGACGCCGCAGCTGGTAAGTGCGAGGACAGCGTCGTCAAGCGTCTTGAAGTCGGGGTTGTTGCCGCCGACAGTGTAGCTTCCGGCAAAGCTCTGTGTGCAGGTGTGGGTGGAGACTGTTACGGTATCGTCATCGTTGATGGTGTCCTTCATGTTCCCCAACTTGACGATGTAGGCTTTGAAAACATTGTCGCCGCCCTTCATGACGAAGGATCCCAGACTCACATTGTCAATTTCTCCCAGTCCCAATCTGCCTTTCCACTGGATGTCCCTTCCGGCGGAGACTCCGTTGAGTTCAACGCGGATGGTGGCTTCGGTGATGGTGTCGGTGCCGCTGTTGCTAAGTGCGGCGCGCGGGCGGACGGTGTCACCGGCATCTGTCTTGGCCGGTACATCGATGATGCTGATAAGTGTGCCGTTGCAGGAAACCGGTTTCATGGCGTGTGCGCCTCTGGTGGTGAGGGTTATACGCAGTTCGCCCTTGAAGTCGCGGTCCACACCGGCGATTTTCGGGCAGTCCATGCCGGTTGCGAGCCGCAGTGCAAGCGACTTCGTGGTGTCGCGGAAGACAGGACGCTGGAAAATGTCGTGTTTGGCCGAAGGAATTGCGGACTGAAACGCAGTTAAGGAGCTGATTGCGCTGCCAACATAACCGACATTGCTCGGGCTCCACCAGCAGTTGTAGTCGATGTCGAAATTGTTGATGGCCGTCGTGCTGGTGGCGTACAGCGGATGGCATGTGCCTCCTCCCAGGCAGGTCACGAGGTTGTTCTTGAGCTCACCGTGGTAGGTTGCGCTGCCGGTATAGAGGTACAGGCCGTAGGCGGTGGCGTTGCCGTACTGCAGCACGCTGTTGTTTATGACCTTGGCCCCGTATGTGTAGTAGACATAGAGTCCGTATGAAGTTGTGTTGTTGTTATGCATCACAATCTCGTTGTTGCTGATTATCGTGGCCGAATCAGCATAATATGCGCGGAGCCCGTACTGGTAGTTGGCATAGTTGTGCGTTACAAAGCGGTTGGCGTCGATAAGGGAGCTGTCCATGTAGTAGCTCAGTGTGCCGTAGTCGTAGCTGTAGATGCCTGACATCTCCTCAACGGTGTTGTGCGTGAAGCGCATCTTGTTGTAGTAGAAGTATGCTGCATAGTAGTAGTAGCCTGCGATATAGTTGCTGTCAAAGAGAATCTTTTCGTTCTTTGCGGTGGTGCTGCTGCCGTAGAAGTAGATGCCGTAGCTTCCGTTCAGAATCTGGTTGCCGATGAAGCGGATGTCGCTGATGGCGGCGCCGGAGGCCTTGTAGATGACGGTGTGGGCGTTGCCGGTGGTGGTGGAATTGTATCCTTGCAGGATGCAGTGGTAGAATTCAATGTCCTTCAGGCCGGCGCCCATCTGCACGCAATAGGTGGCGACGTTGCTGGCATCAAGTTTGATGTGCTTGAACGTCAGTCCGGAAGCGTTGGAGAGGTCCGCCACGATGCCGGCAGCCGGCTTGAACACCACGCTGTCCGCCACACCCGCGATGGAGGTGATGGTCAGCCGGTAGCCGTCCGGTGCCGAGAAATCTTTGAAAGCGATGTTTTCAGCGTATGTGCCGGTGGCGATTTTCAGGGTCACGTCACCGCCCCAGCCGCAGGTTTCAAGTATCTTCAGCGCGTCTGCCAGGGAGGGGAAATTGTATTTGCCGCCCTTGCCGACGGTGTAGGTGCCTTTCAGCAGGCTGTCGCAGCCGAAGGCGATCACGGTCAGGGTGTCATCCTCCAGGACGGAATCCACCTTGTTGTTGGGGTCGCTGACCCAGACGGTGATGGTGTCGTAACCCATCAGTTTCTGGGTGTAGCTGCCTAAAGTGATGGTGTCGGTGAAGTCGCAGGGCAGGTTCCCCTTATAGGTGAAAGGGGTCTGTGCCACGCCGTTCACGCTCCATCCCACCTTGGCGTAGGTCAGGTTGCCCACCCCTTTGTTGATGATGGTCACCTTTACCGGCTGTTTGCCGGCAATGGTGCCTTCCGTGGGATTGTCGATCGATTCCATGGCCACCGAGTTGGTGTCAGGGTTGCCGCTGCTCATCCTGCCGAAATAGAACATGGTGGTGGGCAGGTCGGTAACCGTTCCCGAGGAGTTTCCGGAACAGCTGAACTGGCCTTGGCGGTCCACCGCATTGTAGCCGACACCGGAATTCCGCATCCAGTAAAGGATGGTTGAATTGCAGGGGTTGTTCACGTCATCATCCACCACATACCAGAGCAGGTTCATGCCGGCAGGCAGGACAAATCCCCTGTCGAACTTGTACTGGTTCCATCCGGTTTTGCCTGTGATGGTGCCCTGATAAACCAATGTCGCACCATCCTTGATGGGGTCGATGGTGGAGGATGAGATTGCCGTCAGAGAGGTCATTGTTGTGGCCTTCAGGTAGATTTTCACATTGTTGTGGGTGTTGACCGCATTGTAGGTGGTGTAAAAGCCCATGGCGCCGATGCAGCCTCCGTTCTTGTTGGGGCGCACGTGGTTCGACATGTAGAGCACACGGACCCAGCTGGGGGAGGCTCCGGCCAGCATGAAGGGGAAGGAGCAGTTCTGGATGCCGGTGGAGGTGCCGCCGTACAGAACCGAATCCCCGTTCAGAATCACCGTGCCGCTTGCATTGAATTGGCTGACAAAGGCACCGGAGTCAATGGCATTGTTGCCGAGTGTGTCATAGCCTCTGATCCAATAGACGAAACTGGTGCCATACACATGCCTTGGGATGGTGGCGGTCCACATGGAATCACTCCCCAAGGAGGTCATGTAGATGGAGTCATGGGTGGTCACCTTGTTTAATGTGGCCGTGTAATGCAGCCAGGGACGTTTGATGGCGAATCCGCTGCGGGATGCCACTTTTGCCTCGAAGACATAGGGTCCGACAGAATAGACCGTGTCGGTGAGTGCCTTGGTGAATTCCACCACGGGCGGTTTGGTCGCTTGTGCCAGCACGCCGGAAACGGCATATAGCAGGACCAGCATCAGGAGCGACATTCGTTTGAATAATGAATTGTACCTCATAAATTTTTTAATTTAACGGTTATTTTTTCCTTACAAAATTTGGCGGTGCAAATATCCATAAAAAACCAATTCATTTTTCACACAGACGCATAAAAATTTGCGCGAAGCGCTGAAGAAAACCGCAACTTTCATACATTTGCAACGAGCTTGGCCTTCTGGCCTGTCTCAA
>JAEEGH010024541.1_pt1 | contig 12160 bp, 10 predicted proteins | sample 9134181 | NCBI WGS metagenome assembly JAEEGH01 (sample SAMN16246544, study PRJNA631951) | gut metagenome | biome: gut microbiome; feature: rumen; material: DP-attached | host: Bos | place: Iran: Karaj | collected 2018-10
GTTACGCCAACTCTAAATCAAAGACAGAATGAGTAAAGATATCCGCAAGAAAAAAGAAGAGCAGGCATCAGAACGACGCCTGCTCAGTCTGGAGGAATTATCGAGAGTGACGGGAGGTGTGAACCAGACCCGTCATCAAGACTAATGATCAATTGATCTTCGATGTCATCGGACTGCGTACCCCTTTGTAACTCTTCAGGAAGGCCTTGGCAGAACCGAAATTGAGGAACATGTCAAGACGCATGGGGATGTGATTGTCATCGTCAGTCACGTAGAAACGGATGAGTTCGTGGCTCTTGCCATTCTCATTCTCCCAGAATGAGAAGACCAGACAGCGGAACTTCTCCTTAGTGCTGTCTATCTTGTAATTGGTCTTACCCCGATAGCTCAGCCACGAGTTTGACAGGCTTTTGGCATCACTGATAGGCATAGGAATCACTTCGCCCTTTTTCAGTTTCGATGCATCGAAATTACGGGCACGAAGGAAGATCGACATCATGTCGTAGATACAGTTCTTATAGGTACTCGTTTTCCAATGCACCTCCCCATCAGCATCGATACGATGCTTCTTCAACTGACAGTTGCCGCCAGGATAGGAATACCACACCTCATCGACGTAGTAACGGCTTCCCTCACGGGCGCCTTTGCGGAAATATAGCGGAGACAGATCGGGATTACAATAGCTGAGCAAGGTATCGCGCATCATAAAGTACTTGTCAAGGGTATTGTTACCTCGCGTAATCAGATAGGAACGCCAGGCATCCTTACCCTCAAACTTCGTCATCTTGGTATCCATCGTGGCTGTGCCCACCGTAAACCAGATGAGTTTCCAATTGAACTTAAGGTCATACTCCAAAACCTCTCCATTCTTAAAGGCCGTATTCTCAATACCACACTGCGCTACTGAGTGTAAAGGTAAAAAGGTAAAAAGGTAAAAAAGTAAAAAACTCTTTACCCAACCATTTTTCCTTGTTCTTAATAACAATATTTTCTCCATTTTTTTTACCTTTTTATTTTTTTACTTTTTATAGTCTCACTCCTTTTGTTTTGAGATATTCCTTACCCAACTGCTTGGCCCTCTCAAGGTTACGGTTCTTCAACTTCTTCTCTTGATCGGGTTTCTGCTTGGTAATAGCTGCAGGTTTCTGACGGAAACGTGGTAACTCTGTCAGATTCCAAGACTTGGTCACATCCCACTTTTCCTTACACTCCATTTCTTGAGGATAGTAATAGACCGCCTCTGCCTGACGATCCTCCTTATAGTCACCTGTATCCCAGATGCCGTTGCCATTTGCATCCACAAAGGCACGCATATAGTATTTTCCAGGAGCCAGATAATCAAACTTGGCTTTTCCGTTCTTCACACGTACCTCTCTCACAGGCGCATCAGAATTGAGCAACTGAACGATGATGGTAGTATCGACGACATCCAGTCCACTGACATTCACCACCAGCAGACTGAACTCATCCGTACCCTTCACCTTGACACCCTGCTTAAAGGGATTCGAGACCTTGCCATAGATATCGATAAAGGCGGCGGAGTCGACCTCAAAACTGTATTCCGTATCCATTCGCCAGTCTACCAATAGTTCATATTGTCGTATGGAGTTCGCCATTTGCCGGAACTCACAGGGCGCCTGATACCACACGGAGTCGATCATCGAATAAAGATGCACCTTCGACGTGTCACAGACATCCAGTGGCGTGGGCATCTCAATAGTAACTTGTGAATAAGGAGTAGCCGCTGAAGGCACGTTATATTTCACTTCCAAGGGCTTGGCGGGATAGATTGAGTCATAAGGCTGATCGTTCTTCTTTTTCTTCTCCTGTTGCTTCTGCCACTTCTCGATCTCCTTGTTCAATTCCTTTAGACGCTTCTCATAAGGCACCTTAGCCAATACCTCAACGGCAGAGTCCGTTTGCAGCACAAGATTACCTAAGGTGTCAGTCATGTGATAGGTGATATCCATCAGCAGGGTGTCCCGATTCACAAGCATCGTGTCGCGCAACCAATAATGAATGGTGTCGCGCTTCTCGTTGGCCTCTATCACAAAGGCACTGTCAGAATCGAAGTTCAGGCCTTTGATCTCAGGCAGGATGGAGTCGCCATAAGTGAAATAGAACGAGATCTTATTAGGTTCTACACGCTCCGTCTTGAGCAGATAACGGTCTGTCTGCAGTTGTGTGAATGCCAGGAGAGTGACATCGTCAGGCAGGAAATGAGTATAGGGCACCTGTCGCAGTGCGTCGATATGCAGCGAATCGCGCCAGACGGTATCCGTACGAACATCGGGCTTCGACGACGGACTGTATGTTTCGTGGTTGAAAGCAATCATCTCACCCTTCTGCTTAAAGCTGTAGTCGCCATCCATATCCTGTAGGGCATAGGCTCGATAGGTGCCTGGCGCTACACCCTTCACTACAAAATGGCCTCGACTGTCCGTGCGAGAAATACGCATCAGCGGCTTCGTGGTAAAGGCGGTGTCTGACAGATCGTCATAGAGTCCCACCGCAATGCCTTTGATTGGCTCCAGATTACTGGCATCCAGCACATAACCACCAACCTCGAAGGTATCAATCTGTTCGCCTGTCGAGAAAGTAAAGGTATAGTTGCCCATCGGGTTACCTTCGTTATTATCAGTAATGGCATCGCTGAAGTCGATGGTATATGTAGTATTCTCCTTCAGCGTATCTTTCAACTCTACCACAATCTTCTTGCCAGCGCCCTTGATTTCAGGCGTTTCCAGTTGTGGCGGTGAGACAATCACTTTTTCTGTTGGATTGTCGATCTTGATGAATTCATCGAAATAAATGGTGATTTTCTTCGTCTTGACATTGGTAGCCCTGTCTTCTGGCGAACTGCCTACCACCACAGGAGGATCGTCGTCATACCATCCACCATCGGGCTGTCCCATACGGGCACAAGAGATAGTGAATAGTGAATAGTGAATAGTGAATAGTACCAATGCGATGATTGGCAATATTCTCATTTTATTGAATTGTTTGACTTTCCTCATAGCGGTAGCAAATTTTTCACTTTTCACTATTCACTTTTCCCTTATTCAGCTTCAGCAGCTGTTCAATGGTTTCACGACTATTGCTCAGACGAGGCACCTTGTGCTGACCACCCAGTTTTCCACGAAGCTTCAGCCAATCGTTGAAGAGATTCGGACGAGCCTCGATAATCTCAAGGTGTTGAAGGGTGATATTTTTATAGCGCTTGGCTTCGTAGTCGGAATTGATTTCCTGCAAGCGCTGGTCGAGCAGGTCTGAGAACTGCTGCAGATCCTGTGGACGTTTGGCAAACTCGATGAGCCACTGGTGACGACATTTCGCATTTGCATCCATAAACACAGGGGCTGCGGTGTATTCAGAAACCTCTGCACCCGTCTGTTCACAAGCGTAAGCCAATCCTTTCTCAGCATTATCCACAATCAGTTCTTCGCCAAAGGCATTGATAAAATGCTTGGTACGACCAGTTATGATAAACTTGTAGGGATTGGTCGACGTAAACTGGATGGTATCGCCTATCTCATATCGCCAGAGACCACAGCAGGTAGAGATGACCATCGCATAGTTCTTGCCCGTTTCCACGCCCCAAAGGGGGACGCACCCACCCCCATCCATGGGTTTGAACTCATAGAACACATCATAGTCGAGCATCAGCAGCATCGACTTGTCATTGGGATCGTTCTGCAATCCGAAGAACCCCTCGCTGGCATTATACGTCTCCATATAATGCATCTTAGGCGAGGTGATCAGCTGCTCATACTGCTTGCGGTAGGGCGTAAAGGCCACACCCCCGTGGAAGAACATCTCGATATTGGGCCATACCTCTTCCAAATGCGTCTTGCCTGAGATCTCCATCATCCTGGTAAGCACGGAGAGCATCCACGAGGGAACACCCGAGATGTTCGTCACATTTTTGTTCATCGCCTCACGGGCTATCTTGTCACGCTTGATTTCAAAGTCGGAAATCAAGGCCGTCTTCTTCTTGGGAACACGTACCAGATTGGCCAGCGGATTGATATTCTCTATCAGAATAGCACTGAGGTCGCCCACCAACGAACCCTTCAGATTATAGTTCGGTGCATGACTGCCTCCCAGGATCAGCGCCCTTCCATCGAAGATGCGCGACTTGGGATTATTCTGCAGATACATCGCCACAGCATCGAAACCGCCTTTGTAATGCATCCGTTTCAATCCCTCCCGACTGACGGGAATAAACTTCGACTTATCGTTGGTAGTACCGGAAGACTTGGCATACCACTTCACACGACCTGGCCAGAGGATATCCGCCTCTCCATGTCGCATGCGGTCGATGCTTTCCTTCAGTTCCTCGTAGGTGTTGACAGGAATATGTCTTGCGAAATCGTCATAGCCCTTCATTGTGGCAAAGGCATGATTACGACCGTATTCCGTGTCCTTAGCCTCAGCAATCAATCGACCTAGCACTGCTTCCTGCAATGCCTGCCCGTCGTTTTGATGCTTCTCCAGCTCCAGCTGGCGAGATTCAAACACCTTTCTTACTATGCCAGTAATACTCATTTTTATAATCGCATTTCGCGTGCAAAATTACGCAATTCCATTGTAACGGGGGAAAAAATTACATTTTTTTTATATAATTTCCACATACCATTGCATAAAAATGGTTATCTTTGCAGCAGATATGGGAAAAATCATCATTGCAGGCATAGGACCTGGCAGTAAAGAAGACATCACTCCTGCGGTGCTTGAAGCAGTGCGGGAGGCTGACGCAGTCGTAGGGTATAAGTATTATTTCCAGTTTATCGAAGCGTATGTGAAGGAAGGCTGTGAGTGCATCGACACGGGCATGAAGAAAGAACGTGAACGGGCAGAACAGGCTTTTCTTTTAGCAGAACAGGGAAAGACCGTCGTGGTGATTTCCTCCGGCGATGCTGGTATCTATGGCATGACACCATTGGTCTATGAGATGAAGACCGCTCGCCAATCTGATATAGAGATTGTTGCGCTGCCTGGTATTTCAGCCTTTCAGAAAGCCGCCTCTCTTTTGGGTGCTCCCATTGGTCATGATATGTGTATTATCTCCTTGTCAGACCTGATGACCCCTTGGGAAGTCATCGAACGGCGCATCAAGTCGGCAGCTGTAGGCGATTTCGTCACAGCCGTCTATAACCCCAAATCACACGGACGCTACTGGCAACTCTATCGCCTGCAGGAGTTGTTCCTGAAATATCGTTCTGCTGACACGCCTATAGGCTATGTCCGTCAGGCAGGACGTGAAGAACAGGAGATAAAGGTCACCACACTGGAAAAGTTCGACCCAGAAGAGGTGGATATGTTTACGGTCATTTTGATAGGCAACTCGCAGTCGTATATAGCTGACGGTAAGATCATTACACCAAGAGGATATTATAGAGAGACAGAAAGTGAGGCAGAGAAACCTGGTCAGCAAATTATGATTCAATCGTTCCGCACCATCGAAAGCGAACTTCGGAAGAAAGACTGGCCTCTCGATCACAAATGGGCACTCCTTCACGCCATCCACACCACAGCCGACTTCGATATGGAGAACATTCTCTATACAGATCCGGGGGCTGTGGAGATATTATATAATAAGGTGGCGAACGGTCAACTGAAAACCATCATCACTGATGTCACGATGGTGACGAGCGGTATCCGCAAAGGTGCCCTTCAACGCTTGGGCATCGAGGCCAAGTGCTATCTTTCCGATCCTCGTGTGGCAGAACTAACTAAATTCCCCTCCCATCAAGGGGAGGGGTCTCTCACCCGCACCCAAGCCGGCATCCGTCTGGCTGTCGAGGAACACCCTGACGCCCTCTTTGCCTTTGGCAATGCGCCCACAGCCCTCATGGAACTCTGCGACCTGATTCGCAAAGGCAAGGCTCATCCTGCTGGTATCATTGCAGCGCCTGTAGGCTTTGTGCATGTTCGCGAATCAAAACACATGGTGAAACCTTTCAAGGACATTCCCAAGATTATCATTGAAGGTAGAAAGGGAGGCTCTAATCTTGCTGCAACCCTCTGCAATGCGATCCTCACTTTCGATGATGCTGCACAACTCAAACCTGGACGAGACCTGTGATTTTTTAAACAACGAATTACACGAATTTCACGAATTTATGCAGCGATTCATCGTCATCGGAATAACAGACAATCCAGAGCCATTCTTTCCTCCTGAGGTTTTGAATATCATCAAACAGGGAAAGGTCTTCTCTGGTGGCAAGCGACATCATGAAATCGTGGCACCCTTCCTACCCGCTGATTCAGAATGGATTGACATCACCGTTCCCCTCGATGCCGTCTTCCAACAATACATTTCTCTTTCCTCTTTCCACTCTCATCTTTCCTCAAATATCATCATCTTTGCAAGCGGCGACCCCCTCTTCTTCGGCTTTGCCAATACCATCAAGCGCAAGATACCCGAGGCCAACATTGTGGTCTATCCCACCTTCAACTCTCTGCAGATGCTGGCCCATCGCCTCGTGATGCCTTATCACGACATGCGGATTGTCTCTCTGACAGGTCGTCCTTGGCCAGAGTTCGACAAAGCCCTCATCGAAAGGACCCCAAAGATCGGCATTCTCACAGATCGCGAACATACCCCCTCTGCCATCGCCCAGCGCATGCTCGACTATGGTTACACCTATTACAATATGCACATTGGCGAACATTTGGGAAATCCATCGCTCGAGAAAATCACTTCCCTTTCTCTCGAAGAAGCTGCCCATCGTGACTTCTCTATGCCCAACTGCGTGATTCTGGCATCGGACAAACACGGACTTACACGGACTATTGATACTGAAGTCCGAGAAAGTCCGAGCCAGTCCGATGCAAAACCATTTGGAATACCCGATGCGGACTTCGCTTTGCTCGATGGTCGCGAGAAGATGATCACCAAGATGCCCATTCGTCTGCTCACGCTCCAGGCACTTGGTCTCCCTTCGCGACACGTCTTCTGGGATATCGGCTTCTGCACAGGCAGCGTATCGATTGAGGCGCGCTTGCAATTCCCCCATCTGACAATCTGCGCCTTCGAGATCCGTCCTGAATGCGAAGCCATCATTAACGAAAACGCCCGTCGCTTTGGTGCGCCTGGCATCGATATTCACATTGGTGATTTCCTCGAAACAGACATCTCCACGCTCCCTCGTCCTGATGCTGTTTTCATCGGAGGACATGGAGGACGCCTGAAGGAAATCATAGCGAAGGTACTGACTGTCTTATCAGAAGATGGCATCATCGTCTTCAACAGCGTCACTTCTCCAAAGGTTCCTATCGACAGTCGCCAACTCTGGAACGAAGCCTGTCAAGAATTTGGCCTGCGACAAGAGACGCCCTTACATATTCAACTCAACGATTACAACCCAATAGAGATTCTTAAAATCCAAAAATAGTGAAATATGAAAACAAAGCATGTACAGTATGAAACTCACGGCACTTGCTCGAAACTGATCGATGTAACTGCCGATGAAAACAATGTGATTCAGCAAGTGTTTTTCCTTGGAGGGTGCAATGGCAATCTTCAGGGTATCGGTCAATTGGTTCGTGGCCAGCATATCGACGATGTTATCAAACGTCTCGACGGCATCCGCTGTGGCACAAAAGGCACTTCCTGCCCAGACCAGCTCTGCAGAGCCCTTGAACAGCTAAAACAAGCCCCCCTCGACGACAAATGACAAGGGCGCAAAGGTGTCAGGAACCTTTGCGCCCTTGTTGTCTCGATGGGATCTCCTACAGCACCTCAATTTCCTCAAGTGAAAGGCCTGTGTATTTTGCTATTAAATCTTCTGACATTCCATCGTCTTTCATTTTGAGAGCAGTCTCACGGGCATTTTTCTTTTCTCCCTTTAGGATAGCCGTTTCCATCGTGCTGGTGTAATCCCAGTACTCCTTTTGGCTTGCTTCATATTGACGACGCTCAGCTTCAGAGTATTTTGCAATCTCAGCTTGCTGGAATAGCTTTTCAAATACACGATCTTGCAAAGCCTTTGGACGCTCCATCAGACGATACAGATTGCGAAGAACGAACATCCACTTGTCGAACATCGTCTCAAGTTCATCCTCCGTCTTGTTGAATTTGGGCATTTCAAGATATACAAATGTCAGTTTGTCATAGAATACGTGGTTGTCCTCCACGTCCTTTAGTTTGACTTCATGGCGATAGCTGTCGGATGGATATTCATTGTTGGGGAATTCGAAGTTGAGAATACCTATTGTATATACATCCTCAAGATGATAGTCCCATTTACCCTTAGGCGCCTGCTGACGAATGGGCGTAGTAGCATAGTATACACTACGATCTTTAAAATACGACTGTTCAGCTTTCTGCATCTCAACAATGAATCGACCACCATCATCTGTCTTGCAATACACGTCGAAGACAGAGCGACGGTCGCCATAGCTATCACCCAGATTCTCACCATTAAGATACTCCACATCTGTGATTTCTTTCACACTACCACTAAAAAGCGAATTAAGGAAACTGATAAGCAAATCCTTATTCATCTCAGTTCCAAAGAGTTTCTTGAAACCGAAGTCTGTGTAGGGATTGATGTACTTGCCTGTCATTGTTGCGTCTCCTTTTTTTGTTTCAAACTTGTCTTTTTGCATAGAATTATGATTTTATACGTTACACAGCTGCAAAGATAGGCATTTTTCTTGAATCATCCAAATCTTTCTGCATATTTTTCAGAATCAGGCACAAAAAAGCCCAGTCACCATGATAGGCAACCTGACTCGATATGGTTCAAACAACTCAAACCTGACCCTGTAAGTTATTTTGTTAAAAAGTCACATTTTTAATAATGAAATGCTTGCTATCTGAAAAACTATTCGTAACTTCGCTGCCAATATTAACAACAATTAGTCGTTATGAGTTTAGAATTGTCATTTTCAGGCCAGATAAAGAGTCGTAAAAGAATTATCAAACAGATAACAGAGACAGCAGAACACTATTCCTATGGTGTGTATGCCGACCAGGATAATTGCATTATTGTAACTCTATGCCCTACAGGTGACATCACCTTCGATATTACAGATGGTGGATTCCTGCAAAAGGGGAAGATTGAGGGGTATTTTCAAAGTACCCCTACTGGACCTGGTTTTCACAAGGCTGCAGTCGAGTTTATAGACTCACTTAAGATAGAGAATCTGGTATATGAAGATGATACTGAGTATGCCGTAAATCGTGACTTTGCAAAACTCTCTGTTAATCACTTTCAGCGATGGCTTGAAACTATAGTTGAGCATGTTCAGCAAATCGAAGCAGACAGTCCAATATTTGTTTGTTGGTCAACAGAGCAATACAAGCCAGATATACAAGGAGCCCAAATTGTTACTCCTGTAGGTGTGTGGAACATCAATAATCTATATCAGTTTATACAAGACAAAGGCATTGAAGCCTTTGCTGACCGCTTCTTCATTTGGCCCCATGAGGAGCAAGATGCATTTTTCTATAGGAATTGCGCATTGAAAACGCTTTGGGAGGATTGCTATTATGCGCCTTCCGACAGAAGCGAAAAAGACGCAGCTAACAACAAATACATTATCGAGAATATAGAGCGAGCATACTCGCTTGCTCCTCTGTTGCCACTTCCTTATGATAGCTATTGTGAGATATGTCGTTTGGATGGTAAGAAGCCAACACTTCCAGAAACAACTGTAAGAATGGTCGATGAGTGCGAGCCTGGTTATAGAAGAGGATTGGTTAAAGATACTATTGATAAGATAACAATTACCATTCCAGGTACATATCTGAGACATCTCGAGTTCAATGACAACGACAGGCCGATTACAATATGGAACGACAGTTGTTCAAATAGTCCAGTTTGGCGCCTTACTATTTTTGAGTTAGACAAGGAAGTGGAGAAGCCTAAGTCGGATGACAAAGAACATCTCTACCTTGAAGATTTTAATCTGGAAAACGGGAAGGCACTATTAACTGTAGACCAATTACAGGAAGATGGTGAAGAATACTTTATGGCGATATGTAATATCGCATTAGGTATATCTTATTACTTGATAACCGTTTCGTATACTAAACAAGAAGAGTTTGATCAAATTCGCAATCTATTGTTAAAAATAACTTGTTAAATAAGACATATATAATCCTACAATGTCACGTTGGAAACATTTTTTGACAGTCACAGATTATGACACCAACGTGACTTCTTATTATAATTACTATAAAAATTTTGAATAAGAAAATTGCAAAATAACCGACATCCGACATAACTAGAGTTATATATTGCTTTATTTCAGTTAGTTATAGCTAAAAATAACTGCCACATACTGACATTAAACTGACACTAAACTGACATACTACTGACATAAAACCAGCAAAAAAGCGGTCTTTTGTAATAAGAGGCTGTTATGATGCGAGCACCTAGGGGAGCGAATTGAGGAATGAGGGTTAGCAATTTTTAGGATAAGGCTGGTTAATGAATTCTCTAGAGAATTATACGACGAGATTAGTCTTTACGATTGCGGAGAGCAGGGTTATTGTTCGAATTCTCTAGAGAATTTAGGAACTACTTTACGTTTAAAAATGTGCAAGAGCCAAGTATCAGATCTGCGAGCCGCCTTATTGAAGGTCACCAGGCCATTATATGACGGATAAATGACTGTTTTATGTCGGTTTTATGTCAGTTATATGTCGGTTTAGTGTCGGTTTTATGTCAGTATATGAGAGCGAAAATTAAACGGATAACATTGATAATAAGGCATTTATGACAAAGATTATGTCGGATGTCAGTAAAAAGACAAAATTTTCTAGTAAAAATAGAATTAATGTGGTCATGCAAACTGATATTTTAGAAGAAAAAGTGAGGGATGAGGGATTTTTCTTGGGGTTTTTACGTTATTCTCATTATTTCTTTGTAAATTTGCCACATCAATCTCAATGAATAATGAAGATAGCAATCATACAAATCAGTGAGGAGGGCAAGCATATTGCACGCTTGCTGCTGAGTCAGGTGTTTGCCCAGAAAGACGAGGGCGAGATCATTAGCAGAACGAATGTAGGTAAGCGTTGGAAGGATTTCGATGCTTTTGTGTTTATCGGAGCAATGGGCATCTGCGTGAGGACGATTGCGCCTTATATCAAGGATAAACACGAAGATCCGGCTGTGGTGTGTGTCGACAGCATGGGGCTGAACGCCATCTCTGTGCTCAGCGGACATATAGGCGGTGCCAACAATCTGACGAGAGATATTGCAGCAATGATTGGCGCCCGTGAAGTCATCACGACTCAGAGCGACAATGCCGGACTATGGGCACTCGATACTTTAGCAGAACGATTCAACTGGGCCATCGCCAGCGACGACGATATGAATGAGTGTATCTATGCTTTCGTCAATCGCGAGCCTACAGCCCTGCTGATGGAAATCTGCGATGAGGGTACGGACTATCTGGAGAAGACTTTGCCTGAACATGTGACTGTCGTAAAAAGCCTCGAAGAGGTTGATTCCCAAAAGTTTAAGCTGGTCATCCTGGTGACGCCCTACAACCTCTGTGTACCATACGGTGTACTCGAGCTGCATTTCGTGCCGATGATAGCTGCTTTGGGCTTTGGACTCGCCCATCATCCTGACGACTACGAGGAGATATACGACGAAATTGACGATGCCATGAGTCAGATTGGTGTATTGCCTTGCTACAAACGCTATTGCACCATCGATGCGAAAGAGGATGAAGAGTTTTGTGCGATGCTCGTCGATGATTTAGGAGAAGAGCTGGTATTCTACACAGCAGAGGAACTCGCCAAGGTTGAGGTGCCCAATCCCAGCAAGACCGTTAAGAAGCATGTAGGTACACCCAGTGTCTGTGAGGCTGCTGCCATCTTGGGCTCGAATCATGGAAAGCTGATCGTTCCTAAAGTAAAAGGCAAGAATTGGACTGCTGCCCTCGCCATCGACTACAAATATCTGCGAGAGGAGAAGGGCCATATTGAAATCGTTGGTGCTGGGCCTGGCGATCCTGATCTGGTGAGTGTTCGGGGGCGGAAGATGTTGGAGAAGGCTGACCTTATTTTATATGCAGGTTCGCTGGTGCCAAAGGCTTTGACGGAATGTCATAAGTCTGGCGCTGTGGTTCGTTCGTCTGCTGATATGAATCTCGAGGAGCAATGCGCATTGATGAAGGAGCACTACGATAA
>JAEEGH010024543.1_pt1 | contig 12160 bp, 17 predicted proteins | sample 9134181 | NCBI WGS metagenome assembly JAEEGH01 (sample SAMN16246544, study PRJNA631951) | gut metagenome | biome: gut microbiome; feature: rumen; material: DP-attached | host: Bos | place: Iran: Karaj | collected 2018-10
GCCTGTCCCTGCCGGAACTGATGGACCGGGACGTCAACACGGCCATCGAGTTTTGCCGGGACATGAGAAACGTGGCTCCCAGACTGCAGGTTCTTCAGAACCTGGGCCTTGGGTACCTGACACTCGGGGAAGAGACCCCAAGTCTCTCGGGCGGAGAAGCACAGCGGCTGAAGCTGGCCAGCGAAATGGGCAGGGGCCAGGAGGATTCCGTTTTCGTGTTCGATGAGCCGACAATCGGACTCCACCCGCTGGACGTGGAAACGCTGCTCGGCGTCTTTCAGGCGCTCATTGACAGCGGCGCAACCGTTATCGTCATCGAGCACGACCTCGACGTCATCCGTAACGCCGATTACATCATTGACTTGGGCCCCGGCGGAGGAGATGCCGGCGGCAGGATTGTCGCCTGCGGCGCGCCTGAGGAAATCAAAGCCTGCAGGGAAAGCGTAACGGGAAGGTATCTTTGAGTAGATACAATTTTCTCCCGGTTGTACCGACAGGGGCCAAGGCCGGGCTGGCGTAGCGATCGGCCAGATCCTGGTGAAACGCACACTTCAGCACGGTGAATTTTACTTTCCTCATGGTAATCTCCTGTATTCTTCGTAATCCAGCAGGAAGGTTTCCGCCAAGTCGCCGGGGTTCACAAGGGACAGGGCGTCCTCAACGGGTACCCACTCCCAGCTGTCCACCTCCAGGCCCGGGAAAGCTTCGCTCTCCGCAACAACCGCGCAGTAGTTCAGCATCAGAGTCTCGGAGGGCGGATAATAATGGCTGCCAAGATAGCGCACATCCCGTACCGTCATCCCAAGCTCCTCGCGTACTTCCCGGATGACGGCGTGTTCAGCTGTTTCCCCTTTGTCGACATACCCGGCAACAAGAACACGCTTCGTCTCCCCGTACTGCCGGATCAGGATCATATGCGTCCGTGCAGGGCTGAGAAGCACAACGGCGATCGCAGTGCTGTATATCGGAAAGCGAAAGGTCCCGCAGCCATCACAGTATGGCGCCGGTGGGGCGTCCTGCTGTTCTCTTAAATGCAGTTTCCGTCCGCATTCAGGACAGTAGCGAATTTCCATGGTGTTCTCCTCGCGGTATGAGATCGTTTTCCATCCGAATCGAAGTGTATCCAAGTCAATTCTTTTTGTCAACGGTATTTCTGACCGGGCTGGTTACTCAGTCTGCCGATGCATCATCCAGGTTCCATTTGCCGTGCCGATCCCACCGGGGCCGGGCGCTTCAATTATCATTGACACTCGGTGTTATAATAAAAACAGAATGGAAACTGAGAGAATTGAAAGCCGGGGAGCAGAAATGCGGGAGTTAGATTTGGAGACGCTGATGTTTTTTGAAGGACATCTGGACGCATTGGATTTGTATCGGTCATTTGAGGAGTTGCTGTACGACTCGTTCCACAATGTGAACAAGCGGGTGCAGAAGACGCAGATCACATTTTTCAACCGGCACGTGTTTGCCTGTATCTCTTTCGCCAGGGTAAAACGAAAGGCGGAAATGCCAAAAGACTATCTTGTTTTGACGCTCGGCCTCCCGGTACCTTTGGATTCGGAACGTGTCGCGGTGAAGACAGAGCTCTATCCCGGCCGGTGGACGCACCATATCGTCATCAGCAGGCCGGACGAACTGGACGAGGAGCTGCTCTCCTGGATCAGGGAATCCTATGATTACGCGGATATGAAATAAAGAGCAGAAACAATCGAAGAAAGCAAAACAAGGTCCGGACAATAAAAAGCAGAGAAACGCATTTCGGTTTCTCTGCTGTGTTATTTCTCAGTATACGTGGTTCAGCTGTTTTGCCAGAGCCGTGCCGGCTTCCACTGCCTCGTGAATCAGCGCGCCATATTCTTCCGGATTCCTGCCTTCGAAAAGGAGCTTTGCCCGGAAGATGTCCTCCATCAGCTGCGGTGTCTCCGCCAGGATGCCGACGTCCGCATACTCATATTCCAGCGCAGACATGGCAAGCGTCGAGATCCATGCTTCCCGTGTTCCGCCTGCTTCCGGACAGAAATGCAGATAGAGCCGATAGTGCGCATCGTGGTAACGCTTGCGGAGACTGGGCACATTGATGACGTCGGCATACAGCGCCGCAACCGGGGGATCGTTCAGAATCCGGTAAAGAAATGCGCATTCTACCGTAAAATAACCCTTCAGGCCGGTCAGTTCCGGCCGGTTGGTCAGCACGTCGTCCAGAAAGGCATTCAGGATGCCATCATGCTCCAGCATCAGCAAGTCTTCTTTGTGGGGATAGTGGTAAGTCAGATTTCCCACCGAGATGCCGCAGCGGTCTGCAATCTGCCGCATCGTGACCTTCTGATACCCGTTGGAGTTAAAAAGCTCCCTGCTCGCTTCCGCTATGATTTGTTTGATGTTCTCAACCATACTGTCATTATAGGTGGCCGCAGCGAAAGATTCAATCTGTTTTCCGGCGAAAGAAGCAAAAAAACCTTGCAAAGAATTAGGATGCGTACTAAAATGAGGATCCCACAATGAAAACAGATTCAGGAGGCTGCCATGTCTTATCTGATTGCCACATCTTCCACTTCGGATCTTCCCAGAACCTGGCTTGATGAGCACAACATTCCCTTCATCTCATACGGCTATACGGTAAACGACCAGCCGAGAACCGACGACTGCCGGGAGGAAAGCCGCGCCGCCATTTATGCCGGCATGCGGAAAGGGGACGTCCTCACAACCTCGATGATCAACGAGTACCTGTATTACGATTTCTTCACGGGCCTGATGGCCAGGGGAGAGGATGTCATCTTCCTGGACATGTCGGTAAAGATGTCCGTTTCCTTTGAAAACTGCCGGAAAGCAGCTGAAAACATCCGCGCGGAATTCCCGGACCAAAGGCTGTATGTCATGGACACGCGCTGCATCTCGGGCGGGCTTGGTCTGCTGGTGATGTATATGGTTGCCCTGCAGGAAAGCGGCGCCGACTTTGATACCGTGGTCCGCTGGGGCGAGGAAAACAAGCTGAAGATCGCCCACCGCTTTACCGTGGACGACCTGAACTACCTTAAGCGCGGCGGCCGCGTATCCAACGCCTCGGCGCTGGTGGGATCCGTGCTCAGCATCAAGCCGGTGCTGTATGTCCCCAATGAGGGAACCCTTGACGTGGCCCGCAAGGTGCGCGGACGCAAAGCCGCGCTGAAGTCGATCCTGGGCGCAGTTCTGCACGACCTGAGCCTGGTGAATACGAAAGGGCGCAGCATGCTGATCCTGCATGCAGACTGCCTTGCCGACGCACAGTACATTCGCGACCACGTACTGGAAGCCTATCCCGGCATGGGAGAGATCAGCATATCGTCCCTGGGAGTGGTGATCGGCGCGCATACCGGTCCGGGACTGCTGGCTGTTTTCTATCTCTGCAGCGCGAGGACGCCAGAGTAACCCAATCCTTTCATGCGTGCTGAACCCGCAAAAAAGACAGAGGCACTTTGCCTCTGTCTTTTTTGCTGTGCCATGTCTCCCGGAATATAACTACGGATTATGTCTGGAACTTGTTTTGTGCAGGGCACTGTGGTAGTATAAACATGTGTTACAGCCACCAACATCCGGGAAGGAGAAAATCCATGAAGAAGTTTTTGTCAGTATTCCTTGCTGCGCTCATGCTGCTCTCGCTGTGCGCATGCGGGACGCAGAAAGCGGAAAAAACGATGAGGACTTTCTGCGACGGAATGAAGGAATATGACTTTGAGAAGATGCAGGCCTGCCTGGTCCCGTCGGCTGGAAGCATCCAGGCCAAAATAGGCGAAATGGAAGGCGGGGAAGAAGCCGCGGCACTGCTCTACGCCAAAATGAAGGAATGGGCGGCAAAAATGACCTATGAGATCGTAAGTGTCAACGAGGAAGGCGACCATGCAACCGCCACAGTGAAGTATTACTACGTGGACGCCAGCCCGATTCTGCAGGACGTTCTCGGGGAGTATCTCGGGCAGGCCTTTGCCTCGGCGTTCAGCGGTATTTCGGAAGATGATCTCCGTGCTATGGCCGAGCAGATCCTGAACGACAAAATGGAAACGGCCCAAACCGGAAGCGCACAGATGAGTGTCACATATGACCTGGTCAAATCCGGCAAGGAATGGAAGATCACCGAAGTACCGAAAGACTCCCTGCAGGTGCTGACGGCGAATTTCGTGAAGTCGATTACCGATCTCGCATCGGTCTTCGGGAAAACCGGCTGAGCAAAACCAATCAATCCAGCCGCATGAGCAGAGAATAAAACCCCTGAGGAGGAAACGGATATGTCACGCAGCACAGTGGACCAGATTGCCGAAGCATTCGATCGGCACGGTGTCAAATACCGCATCGTTGAGACGGACACGCTGTACCTGATTGAAGCGGGTGTCAACATCCAGGGCGGCCCGGCCGTACGCTTCCACGTTTTTTCACAGGATGAGGAGCACAACGACGTACAGATGCGGGTTACCGGGATGATGTGCAAGGTCGAAAAGGAAAAGCGCGCGGCGATTCTGGAAGCGTGCAACCGCATCAACAGCGAGATGCGCTTCCTGAAGTTCTACCTCGATGCGGACGGCGACGTCATCGCACAGAGCGACCTGCCAACGGCCATCGCCGAGGACTGTGTCGGCGAGTGTGCCTTTGAACTCTTCGTCCGGGGTATGCAGATCCTGGACAAGTGCTACCACTACATCCCAGAGGCCTATTATGCGGCGCCGTCCTCCGGCAAAGGCGAACTGCTGAAGGAAGTGCTGAAGCAACTGCAGAACCACCCGGTGACCCTGCCGGACGACAGCGGGAAGCAGTAATCTTAGTCCGTATAATGGGCGGGATTAAATAATCATAATCATAAGGCGCGGGCGCAGTCTGCTGGAAGCTCCCGCTGCAAAGGAGGAAACAGTATGGCATTTAAGAGACTGCTGATCGAGTTCGGACAGGGCGTGGATATGCACGGGGGTGACCAGAACAATGCCGTCCTGAAGGCGGTAAAGGATGCCGTGCACCACTGCTGCATGGCGGGGCTGTTTGAAGTGTTCGACATCAAGAATCTGAAAGCGGAAGCTAAGATCCATGCGGACATCTATGTTCCACACCCGGAGCAGGCGGACGCTGCGGTCGTGACGGATTACCTTCGCGACTGGACTGTGGACGCTGAAGTACACCAGGGCGGTGCAAACCCGAGAGGGATCGCACTGTTTGAGAAGCCGGAGACCGAAATCACCATTGCTATCGTTGTGCTGACAGTTTACGTGGATGCCTGACGGAGGCAAGTAAGAGGATGAAGATCAGATACATCGGCGAAGACCGGGAAACCCTGAAGCACGGCACGACCTGTGAGGTGCTGGGCGTGGAGAAAGGGTGGTTCCGCATCAGGACCGGGGAAGAAAAGAGTGAACTGGTCCCGCCGGAACAGTGCGAGACGCTCATGCGCGACTGGAAGTTCGACACGGACGAGATTTTCCACGACTGAGACGGGAATGGTCAAGCAATAAATGAATTGCAGCAGCCCCGGAAAGGGACTGCTGCTTTTGGTTGAGGAGTTCGGAAAACGATATGATATTATGAGATCATCTCGAACTGGAAGTTCTCAAACTTCAGTTTGCTCCCCTCGTCAATATCCAGCGGGAGCAGAGCGCGCGCGAAAAAAACCGGTTCTGCCGAGGAGCCGATCTCTGTGAGCCAGGCGTAATCGCCGTCAATGCTGCTGACAATAAAATACTTTGTTTCCATGGTTCATTTGTCCTTTCCGCAGGATGATTCCAATGTAATACCATGATAACACCTGAAAACTGCATGGTCAATGAACCGTCCGAAAAAAACTATCAGCAGGAAGCAATGCGGGGTCCCGGTGTAATATCCGGCAGGAATTATTTCGACTATCAGTCGAAAAAGCCTTGACAACTCGGTTGTGTTGCCGCCTGCGCATTAGCGGGCCTTGCCGCCGACGGCCTGGGAGCTCTGACCGGAAAAGGCGTGGGAATATGCTCAGCGCTGGCGATTTTCATCTCGGGAGCCCTGATTTTCATCTCGGCTCTGACGCTTCTCCGGAATCGGAGATCAGAAAACTGGAACAGACTTAAACGGCATCCCAGCATTTTCAGGGATGCTTTTGTTTTCTTGCTTCCTGTTTTCCGCTGTGGTAAAATCAGGGCAGGAAGCATACAAAAAAAGAGGCAGGCGGAACCGGCGATGGCGCCTGCGGGCTGACAATACCGTTGTTTTCCATATGAGGCAGAAAACCACACTGAAAATATCAAGGAGGAAGCATTATGTCTAAGTTCAAATTCACCGTAGGCCCCTGGAACGTCCATACCGGCGCCGATTCCTACGGTCCTGAGACCCGGAAGGCAATCGACCTGGAGACCAAGTTCGCCAGGTTTGCCGAGCTTGGCTTTTCCGCGGTGCAGTTCCATGACGACGACGCCGTGCCCAATATGAACAACCTGACCGAAGAAGAGATCAAGGCCGAGGCGCGCAAAGTCAAGGCCATGCTCGATAAGTACGGCCTGGCTGCCGAGTTTGTGGCGCCCCGGCTGTGGATGGATCCTCACACGACGGACGGCGGCTTCACCAGCACCAGCGAGAAGGACCGGGAGTTTGCCATGTGGCGTGCCTACCGCTCCATCGACATTGCTCGCGAACTGGGCTGCGACCTGATCGTGCTGTGGCTGGCCCGTGAAGGCACCCTCTGTGCCGAGAGCAAGAGCCCGGTCACCGCCACCAGGCAGCTGGTCGAAGCCATCAACAACATGCTGCGTTACGACGACCGCATCCGCGTTTGTATCGAGCCGAAACCAAACGAGCCCATTGACCGCTCGTTCTGCGGCACCGTAGGCCACGTGATGGGCGTGTCGGCCGCCACGATTGACCCTAAGCGCGTCGGCGCCAACCTGGAGAGCGCCCACGCTGTCCTGGCCGGGCTCGACCCTGCCAACGAGATCGGCTTCGCGCTCGCCTTCGACAAGCTGTTCACCGTCCACCTGAACGACCAGAACGGCATCCGCTACGACCAGGACAAGAGTTTCGGCGTGGAGAACCTGCGCCAGGCATTCAACCAGATCAAGGTGCTGTGTGAGAACCGTTACTGGGAGAAGGGCTATGTGGGGCTGGACGTCAAGGCCATGCGCACGACCTCGGACGAGGACAGCTATGAGCACTTGAAAAACAGCCTTGAGATCTTCAAGGCCCTGGAAGAGAAAGTTGCGCGTTACGACTACGACTATGCAAACAAACTGATAGCCGAGCGCAAATTTGAGCAGCTGGAGATGTACACTCTGAACCTGATTATGGGGCTTAAGTGAGCGAAACATGACAAACGGGGCATGCCTGCGCCGGGCGGCCCCGTTTCCTACAGGAGGCAGCGATGAGCAAAATCATTTCCGCAGGTCATATCTGCATTGATATCACGCCGGTTTTTCCCGCCCGGCGCACGTACGATGTGCTGGGGGAACTGCTGGAGCCGGGAAAGCTCATCCTCATGGAGGGGGCCGACGTTCACACGGGAGGCAGCGTTGCCAACACAGGCCTCGCCTTCAAGCTGCTGGGGAACAACGTGCGGCTGCTGGGGAAAATCGGGGATGACGCCTTCGGGGGGATGATCCAGAGAATTCTAGCCGGTTACGGCGCCGGCGGCCTGATTGTGGACCGGGGCGGGAAAACCTCGTACTCAGTGGTGCTTGCCGTTCCCGGGATTGACCGGATATTCCTGCATGACCCGGGGGCTAACGACACTTTCGTCAGCGCCGACATTCCAGACAGCGCCTTCGCCGGCGCGGAACTGTTCCACTTCGGCTATCCGCCGCTGATGAAGAAGATGATCGAACAGGACGGGGCGGAACTGACGGAGCTTTTCCGGCGGGCAAAACAGCACGGGCTGGCCACCAGCCTCGACCTGGCCGCCATTGACCCGGACTCCTACGCCGGGCATGTCGACTGGGGAGCGATCCTCCGCGGCGTGCTGCCCTATGTAGACTTTTTTGTGCCCAGCTTTGAGGAGCTCTGCTTTATGCTGGACCGGGAGAGATATGAGCGCCTGACACAGCGTGGCGGGGACATTACGGAAGGATTGGATGCGGAGAGAGAAGCCCTCCCTCTTGCCGGACAGCTGATGGCCATGGGCTGCCGGGTCGCACTCATTAAATGCGGCACCGGCGGCATGGTCTACCGGACAGCAGACCGAGCGAGCTTTGAAAAGGCAGGGCTGCACCTGGATTGCGGCGCCTGGGCGGATCAGACAGGGATCCAGCGCTGCTTCCGGGCGGACGTTGTACGTTCCGGCACCGGCGCAGGCGACACCAGCATTGCGGCTTTTCTGACAGCCGTGCTGGATGGCAAAACGCCCGCGGAATGTGCGGCCCTGGCGGCGGCGGAAGGCGCCTGCTGTGTGACGGCATATGACGCGCTGAGCGGCCTGCGCCCGCTCCCGGAGCTGGAAACACGCATCCGCGGCGGTTGGAAAACCATATGAAAAGAAGAGGAAGATAGAATGCTTGTCAACATGAATGAGATCCTTCTGCCGGCGCAGAAGGGAAAGTACGGCGTCGGATTCTTCAACGCCGTGAACGTGGAAATGGCGCGGGCAGTGATCGAGACTGCCGAGGAACTGTGCGCCCCGGTCATGGTGGGGATAGCGGAGGTTCAGCTGCCCGCCGCGCCGCTGGAGCGAGAGGCCGAATTTCTCATCCCGATGGCGGAAAAAGCATCCGTCCCGGTGTGCGTCCATTACGACCACGGCCTGAGTTTTGAAAAGTGCATGGAGGCGCTGCGGTTGGGCTTTACTTCAGTTATGTACGATTGCTCCACCGCGGACTATGAAACCAATGCCGCCAAAGTCGCAGAAATGGTGCGCATCTGCCACAGCATGGGCGTGACCGTGGAAGGAGAGCTTGGCCACGTAGGCGACAACGAGGGCGCCGGAAAGCTCCTGAAGCCCAGCGATTATTACACGGACCCCGCTGTGGCGGCGGATTATGTGCGCCGTACCGGGATCGATTCCCTGGCGGTGGCGGTGGGCAATGCCCATGGAGACTATAAGTTCCCGCCGAAGCTGGATTTTGAGCGGATTGAGACCATCGCGAAAATCACCGGGCTTCCGCTGGTGCTTCACGGCGGCAGCGGTCTCGCGGATGAGGACTTCCGGACCGCAGTGGAAAAGGGCGTCTGCAAAATCAACATCTTCACCGACCTTGACAAAGCCGGAAAGTATGGAGCCGAAAAAGGCCTGCAGGACGGCGTTAAGTCCTTGCTGGGCCTGATCCCCTATGAGATCGAGGCAATGAAGCAGGTTGTGAGAACAAAACTGGAACTCTTCGGAAGTTGCGGCAAAGCCTGATGCAAGGGCTTCCGGAACTATTCACCGGAGATGTGACAGGGGAAAGGGGAAAAAACATGGACATGAACGAACTCGGATACTTTCTTTACATGGACGCGATGGAAAAGAAACAGAAAGAGGAATCCTCGCTGAATCCCTTCGCTGCCGATGGCGATGAAGAGAACGACGAGGAGGACAACGGGCAGACCGACTGGTAAGGCAGAGCCCTGAAAAAACCGCAAAGGAGCAATCATTATGAGTGAAAACAACACCCCACGTCCTTCGGACGCAAACGCCATCACCCGGCAGTATCTGGACTCCATCCTGATCGAGGAGCGGCTGATTGACGCGCAGACCGCTTCGCTGGAAACTGAGATCTTCGGGACTAAGTTCCGCACCCCGATCATGATGCCGGCATTCTCCCACTTGTACCGCTACCAGAAGGAACGCAATGCCATGATGGACTATACTCTGGCCGCAAAGGAACTGGGGATGCTGAACTGGGTCGGCATGGGCGAAAACGATGTGATCGGCGAGATCCTGGACACGGGGATCCAAACGGTCCGGGTGATCAAGCCCTATGCGGACCGGGATAAGATCTTTGACCAGATCGCCTTTTCCGAGGAGCACGGCGCATTCGCTCTCGGGCTGGATATTGACCACATCTTCGGGAACAACGGGGAGTACGATGTTGTGTTCGGTGAACTGATGACGCGGCAGACCGTGGACGACCTGCGCGCATATGTGAACGCCACAAAGCTGCCGTTTGTCATCAAGGGCGTGCTCAGCGTCACCGACGCGCTGAAGAGCGTGGAATGCGGGGCGCGGGGCATACTGGTCAGCCACCACCACGGAAGGATGCCTTTTGCCATCCCGCCACTGATGGTCCTGCCGGCAATCTGCGAAGCGGTCAGAGACGTGGAAGGCTTTGAGGTATTTGTCGACAGCGGCATCGCTTCCGGGGCAGACGTCTTCAAATCGCTGGCACTCGGCGCGAAAGCGGTCGGCGTGGGGCGTGCGATGATGCCTGCACTCCTCACGGACGGGACCGAGGGCGTGGTGCGCTGTGTGACGGGCATGAACCAGGAGCTGAAAACGCTGATGGGCTATACCGGCTGCGCAAGTCTGTCGGAAATCAGGCCCGAGCTGCTGTGGAAGGACGGAAAGCCAATGGCGGCCAGGTAGGGGCTGTGTCCTGGCGACTGGAAGCGGGAGACAAAACGAAAACGCCGTGGGGTTACTGGACCCTGCGGCGTTTTCTCTTTTTGCGGAAGACGATCAGTTTGCTGATGATGTAGTTGGCGACGACGATAATGAGGCCGACGATGATCTTGGAGATCCAGAAGTTCATGTGCAGCAAGTTTACCGTCACGGCCATCAGGATGATTTCCAGGATCCAGGTGAAGATCCTGGAGCTGAAAAATTCAATACATTCTTTCAGAATATGCTTGTTTTTGCTTTTGAAAACCCATTTTCTGAGCGCCGGATAAGCAAACGCGTTGGCGGCGGCCCAGGCCACAGTGTTGATGACCGCATTCTGCCAGACGATCTGTTCATCCAGCCAGAACTGCAGGAGGTAGGCAGCTACCCAGTTGATGAGCGTTGCCACCCCGCCCAACAGGATATACACGATCACTTCGCGGTATTTTTTCAGGAAGGTTTTCAGTTTTTTGCTCATACGTTCCAGTCTTTCATGATTCCAGATTCGAAATCCCCTCAAAAGGGACGGCATGATCTTATCATATGCGGTTTGAAAAAACAATTGCGTCCTTGCGTTTGTTTTTCCGGCTGTGATACAATCAAAGCAGGGGGGATGAACATGCAGTATACAAACATCGCGGGCCTTGACTGCGCGCGCATCATTCTCGGCACGGGCCGCTTCGGCGGACTCATCGACGAAACGACGGCCTTTGACCTGATGGACGCGTACATCGAAGCCGGCGGGAACGTCATCGACACGGCTGAAGTATACGGCGACTGGTTCCCCGATGTGGTAAAGAGCCCGTCAGAAAAGTGCGTGGGCAGGTACCTCCGGCAGCACGGCAGCAAGGGGCTCACCATCTTTACCAAGGGCGCGCACTACCGCATCAAGGATCCCTCCAGGACGCCGCGCGTACGCCCGGAGTGCATCCGCGAGGACATCGCGCACAGCCTCGAAAACCTCGGACTGGACCGTATCGACTTCTACTGGCTGCATCGGGATGATCCCGCCCGCCCGGTCGAACCGATTATGGATGCGCTGTTCGAAGCGCAGGATCGGGGTCTCATTACACACATCGGCGCCTCAAACTGGAGCCTTGCGCGCATTGACGAAGCGAACCGCTATGCCCGCACCTGCGGCAGGACGGGCTTTGAAGCGGACCAGACCGGATACGCTTATATGAAGAACTATGTGCAGATGGGGGTCAACTCGGACCCGGACACCACTATGCTGTACTTTGACGAGGCCCGGGATACGGCTTACTGCACGGAGCATCAGTTCCCCGTGGTGGCATACAGCAGCCAGGCGAACGGCTACATCACCAAAACTCTCACCGGGCAGGAGCTGCCCGTGAAAGTCGCACGCTCATATGACTATCCGCTGAACCGCGCGCGTGCAGCGCGTGCCGGAGAGATTGCCCGGGAACTCGGCTGCCCGCCGGAAGCGGTAGGGCTTGCCTACCTGTTCACCAGACCATTCCCGGTGTGCGCAATCATCGGGCCGAGAACGACGGAGCAGCTGCGCTTCACGCTCAAAGGGGCGGCGGACCTGTCACTGACGGCTGCGCAGAAGGCCTACCTCGAAAAAGATAAGTGAGAGATCCTTTTGTCTTGCATTTTATCTTGGCAGTGAATGCAATAAAAACAGGATGCATTCCGGAACAAAGCGCAGGG
>JAEEGH010024548.1_pt1 | contig 12158 bp, 6 predicted proteins | sample 9134181 | NCBI WGS metagenome assembly JAEEGH01 (sample SAMN16246544, study PRJNA631951) | gut metagenome | biome: gut microbiome; feature: rumen; material: DP-attached | host: Bos | place: Iran: Karaj | collected 2018-10
TCGATGTCCCAGGTGAGATGCCCGTCCTTTTCCTGAACGCCGTTCGGGAAGCGGTAGACCTCTTCGGTTTTCAGTTCTCCATTTTGAAAGAAGCCTGCGATATGTCTGCCACTCGACGCGCCGATATCGACTGCGAGATAAATCTTCATGCAAGAAGACCTCCTTTGTCCATGGTTTCATCATACCGAAGGGCAGGAGGTCTGAAAAGGACTGATTTTGACAGAAAAAGTGTCCTTATTTGCAATCCCGGTATTTCTTGGGAGACATACCGAAACGAGCCGTGAACAGACGGTGGAAGTAGCTGACGTTTTCATAGCCCACGGAAAATGAGATCTCGTCCACCTTTTTGTCCGTATTCCGAAGAAGCCAGGCCGCCTGGCTCATGCGCTTCTCCTGAAGAAGTTCGGTATAGTTCCGCCCTGTTTTCTTCAGGATCAGGCGGGAAAGCGAAGGCAGTTCATAGTGCAGTTCCTCTGAGAGTGCGGAGAGGCTGCCGTCCGCGTAATGCTCCTCGATCAGGCGCAGCACCGACAGCACGGCGTTCTGCTCGCGGTCTTCAAACTGCAGCGCGTCCGTATGGTTGAGGAGCTGGGCGAACAGAAGGCCCATCGTGCTCTGCAGGATCCCGCGGCGGTTGGGGATCTCTTCGGTCAGCGTATACAGAAGGTTTTCGATGAGATTCTGAATGGGGAGCACGTCCGCGACGTGGAACAAAAGGTAGCCGGCTTCATTTTCTCCGGTCAGACAGCTCACCACGAAGCGGCGGAGCGGCGTCTCCTCCTCTCCAAGAAAAGAAAGCGTGCCGGAGAAGAAGGCCGGGCGGACGATGAAATTGACCGCAACGTCCTTTTCCCCCGCCGGAGCGATGGACTGGCGGGCATGCTGCCCGAGCATCAAGAGTTCCCCTTTTTTGAGTGTGAGTGGTGTGCCGTTCACTTCATGGCGCGTCTCTCCCTCGCACATGTAGACCATTTCCACGTAGTCGTGGGTGTGCTCGGGAAACGCCACAAAGCGGGTGTGCGGCCGGATCGTGATGATCTGTCCGCTTTTCAGAAGTTTATCTCCCGAGATCACGTCGTGCGTGCCGTCCATATAAATGCTGCGGTCGATCCGGCGCTCGCCCGCGAGGATACGCTTCTCTTCTTCCGTAACCGCAGACAGTTTTTTCAGAAGGCTCTCGTGCACGTTTCGTCCTCCAACAAAAAAAGGAACATGATTTGCAGTCAAATCATACTCCTTTTTTACTGATGGGGCAACTGTGAGAGATGCTGCTCCGATCATTCGGTGAACGTATGCCTGCCCGCGCCGACCGTCTCCGTCCTTCCGCCCGGCAGTTTCACGTCCGCTGTGCAGTTTGCGGGGACAGTGACCGTATAAATGGTCTTCTCTCCTTCACGGAACCAGCTGCTCTCAACTTTGCCGAAGACGCTCACATAGGAGGCCTCCGCGTGCCTTAAGCTTCCGCCGGGAAGCGGGGCAATCGTGAAATGGTTTTCGCCGTCCACCCGGATGCCGCAGCAGGTCGAGAAAAGCCATTCGACCACGGCGCCTTTGGAATAATGGTTGAGGCTGCCGATGCCGCCGGACCGGGAATTCGGGCCTTCCCAGGCCTCCCAGATGGTCGTCGCGCCGTTCTTCGGCATGGAAAGCCAGCCCGGGATCTCCTCATTTTCCAGAAGTTTATAGGCCGCTTCGGTATCGTAAGAAGCCAGCACGTAGAGGATCAGCGGCGTGGACAGAAAGCCCGTTCCCAGCCGCCAGCCATAGTTCTGAAGCGCCTTTACGAGGCGCTTCCGGGCGAAGGCTTCCTGTTCTTCGGTGAGAAGGCCCAGCGCGAGGGGACGCACGAGCCGCGCCTGACGATCGGTGTCCAGCGGGAACTCGTCGGTCTCCACTAGCTCCCTGTAGGCCGCCTTGCAGCCGTCCGAGTAACTTTGGAATTCCTTCGCGTCCTCGGTGTGCCCCAGTTTCTTTGCGATCTTCGCCATGAGCCCCAGCACGTAGCAGGTATAGGCGGTAGAGACTTCCGGGTGCGGCGCCACGAAATCCTGCCAGCGGAAACCGCCGTCCACGTCCGCAGGTTCCGCCCATTCGCCGTAGCTCTGACCGATGTTCACGAAATACTTCTTCGCTTCTTTGGACAGTTTCACATTCTTTGCGAAAAGGGGCATCTTTTTCCCGCAGCGCTTCTCCATGAAACGGGCGTATTTCGCCATGCCGCCGTAGTACAGTGAGAGGATCGAATCATCCTGATAGATCTCCGCGTAGCGCCAGGGGATCAGGACGCCCACGTCCGACCAGCCGACCGAGCCGTTCATCGTCCACATGTAGAAATCCGCGCCGCCTTCGGGGGTGATATGCGGAAGCCGGCCGTTCTTCTTCTGCCAGTCGTAAACGTCGTGCAGATATTTCCGCGCGAAAGGCGCGAAATCAAACAGATAGGACGCCGTCGTGAAGAACAGCTGGGCGTCGCCGGTCCAGCCGTGCCGCTCTCTCGTCGGGCAGTCGGTCGGGATGTCCAGATGATTGCTTTTCGCGGACCATAACGTCGCCTGATACAGCCGGTTCAGAAGTTTATGGGAGGAGGAGAACTCGCCCGTCCGCTCAAGGTCCGAGTAGACCGCGATCGCCTCGATCTCAGCGGGATCCAGTTCCGCGTCCGTGTCCACTTCCGCATACTGGAAGCCGAAGACGGCAAATGTGGTCTTGTACTCGTTCAGGCCTTCGCCGCATATGTACTCGATCTTCTGAAGCGGCGTGACCTTTTTCTTGTTCTTAAGCTGGATGTTGTCCTGTGTGAGATTGCCGTCCGGATCCAGCATTTCCCCGAAACGCCAGATCATGCGCTGACCTTCATGCGCATCCACAGTGAAGGAAACGTAGCCCGCGATGTTCTGCCCGAAATCCAGCAGTTTCCTGCCGTTCGGCGCCGTCGTGATGACCGGATGAAAATGCTCATGCTCGGTGACGGGGACGTTGTTGGACGCGGTCGGGACGACCGTGTGCGAGGTCTCTTTTGCATGGCCTGTGTACATGGGCGTCCGGAAGGCCTCCACGATCTCGCCGTCCTTTTGATCCGCAAAACGTATTGGGCCGTCGTTGGACCATTGCCACGTTCCGTCCGTCACGACCGCGTCTTTGCCGCCGTCTTCATAACTGATCTCCAGCTGCATGAAGAGTTTGGTCTCCGTGCCATACTGATTTCTCAGGCCCCATGCGCCTGTGGAGCCGCGGTACCAGCCGTCCGCCAGCTGGACAGTCAGCTCATTTTCGCCGGTTTTCAGCATGTCCGTCACGTCGTAGGTCTGGTACTGGACACGCTTTCTGTAGTCTGTGTAGCCCGGCGCGAAGCAGAAAGCGCCCACCTTCCTGCCGTTCAGTTTTGCCTCATAGAGGCCGCAGGCCGTCGCATAGAGACGCGCGGAGGCAACAGTCCCGGTGACAGAGACTTCCTTCCGGAAGTAGTCCACGGGATAGCGCTCATTCCGGTTCACGGCATAATCACCGGTGATCCAGACCGCCCTCCAGTCCGCAGGTTCCAGAAGACCCATCTCGAAAAATGCTTCGTTCCAGGGGCCCGGTTCGCCGTTCTCGTCCCAGAGACGGATCTTCCAGTTCACGCGCTCCCGGGAAGCAAGCCGCTCGGGGTACTCCGCGTGCATGAGTTCCGACCCGACCTTGCCGCTGTCCCATTTTTCACACACGATCTGATAAGCCGTCTGCTTTACGCCGCCTTCCGCGTTCCAACTGAGACGCGGCTTTCGGATGTCGATCCCGACAGGGTCATAGAGGTGTTCGGTCTTCAAACGAATGGCTTTCATGCTTCCTGCCTTCCTTCAGACGATGCTCAGGGTTCTTCCCGGCCGTTTTCTTCCTTCTTTGCTTCGTGACGCGCCTTGATCTCCGCCTGTTCCTTCCCGATGTTTTTCTCAACGTTCAGGAAGATCAGGATCACGACCAGTGCGATGCCGGTAAAGACTTCCAGTCCCACAAAGGCAAATGTGATCACGTCGTAAACGATCTGAGGCTGCTGAAGGGCAACGGTATACACGCCGTCCTTCGCGGGCACCAGATTCTCCAGCGCAACCTGTGCAGTCCATCCGTTTTCCGCGATCCTGGATGCGGCTTCCGCGGTGCTCGCCGCATTAAACGGCGCAAGATACCCGGCCTTGGCGAGAAGCCAGTTGAATACGCCTGTCATCAGGCCGACCATCGCGACTGCGATGATATTGTAGATCGACATGGCGGTTCCATCGAAGCGTTTGTCTGTCTTCCATTCCACATGGTCGAGGCAGTCCGCGAAGAGCGCCATGAACACGTATGCGCAGGGGAGGCCGCCGATGTTCTTAATGAACTGTCCGATCAGGACGAGCACGAGGTTGGTCCGGAAGATCCAGCAGATCAGGGATCCCAGAGCGTACAGGATGAAGCCAACCAGCGTAACGTTTCTTTTGCCGAATTTCTTCGCGAGCGGCCAGACGGCGAAAATGCCGATGCCCATCGGAATGCCGCCGATGACGGATACCAGCATCTGCGTGATGCCGTCGTTATAAGTGCCCAGAACGTAGTTGCAGTAATAGACCAGTCCGAGATTCTTCAGCGTCACGCCGACGGTGTAGACGAAGAAATACACGTACATGAGGATCATGTATTTGTCGGTGAACAGCACTTTGAGCTGCTGAAGGAAGGGCAGTTTCTCCTCTTCTCCGCCCTCTTCGGCCTCTTCGGTGATGCGTTCCTTCGTGAAGAAATACTCGAGAAGCGTCAGCGGCAGCGCCAGGATCGAAATGATCGACATCAGAAGGATCCATTTGGATTTGTCGACGCCGATCATCGGCATGATGACCATCGGGAAGACCAGCGCGACCAGAATGCCGCTCATCATGATCGAGGTGATCTGGTTGAATACCGAGAGGCCGCCGCGCTCCGTGCCATTGCGTGTCGAGAGCGGCACCATGAGGTTATGGCTCATGTTGAAAATGGTATAGGCGAAGGAATAGAACAGATTGTAGGAAATGATGACCCAGATCGCCTGAACGGTCTCGTTGGCATTCGGCACCGTGAAAAGCAGGATCCCGGTGACCGGCACGAGGAATGCCGAGAGAAGAAGCCACGGACGCGCCTTGCCTTCTTTGGTCTTCGTCCGGTCGATGATCTGCCCCATGATCACATTGGTCACGGCGTCGATGATCTTGGAAATGATCGGGAAAACCGCAAGAAACAGGCCGTTCCATAAGGGCGTCAGATTCAGAACGTCCGTATAATAGACGTTCAGATAGGTGGCGAGCACCGCGTTCAGGAGCACGGCGCCCGCAGGGCCGACCAGGTAGCCCAGCCATTTTTCTTTTGCCTTGACTTCAGGCGTTTTGACAAGACTTTTGGGGAGTTTGATCATTTCTGTTCCTCCTTGGGAAGCTTCGGTACTTTGATTTTCTTCATAAAGCAGCCGATACCTTTTATGAGATGGCCGTTTGCGAGTTCCACAAAGCCTTTGGCAAAGTTAAACGGCAACATGGTGTTTCCGCACATCGACAGAGATCTCGGAGAATTGGTGTCCAGGATGTGTTTCATGAATACTGCGCCTTTCAGCGCATTGTCCCGCTCCGGACCCTCCGGCAGTTTCCTGGCTTTCTTTTCCGCTTTCTTCGGGACAGAAAGCACCGCGCCGTACAGGATGCGTCCCAGGAAGCTCTGCTGAAAATCCGCGAAGGGGGATTCCGTTGTCACCGGGAAATGCGCCGGCTCTTCGGGAACCAGGTAAGTGTCGTCATATTCTTTCTTCTCTTCCTCCTCCACGGTCAGGGTCACAGCCGCTGTTTCGCCGGGTTTGAGGTACACTTTCCGGAAGCCTTTGAGTTCGCCGTCCACATAGAGCTGGGCGACTTCCGAGCCGGACCGGTCTCCCGTGTTCCGGATCGTTCTGGTATAAGTATTGCCGTTCCTCTCCCAGTCACTCTGTTCAAATGTCGTATAGCTCAGGCCGAAGCCGAAGGGGAAAAGGACCGGGACACCGTGCTTCTCGTAATATCGATAGCCGACTTCCGTGCCTTCCGCATAGACTTCGTTCCGGTATTTTCCGAAGGATTCATGGGACGGGACGTCTTCATAGCGCACCGGCCAGGTCTCCGCGAGTTTCCCGCCCGGGTTCTTCTCGCCGAACAGAAGCTCATAGACCGCCGTACCGCCGTTCTGGCCGGGCAGATACATGTTGAGAAGCGCGTCGACCTTGTCGATGAAAGGCAGTTCCACCGGAGAACCGCCGAACAGCACCACAACGATTTTCTTTCCGCTCTCTGCGAGTTCGTCGATCAGCTGAAGCTGGTCTCCGGGAAGTTTCATATTCTCGCGGTCAATGCCTTCTGATTCATAAAGATCCGTAAGCCCGGCAAACACCAGAACGACGTCGCTGTCCGGGAGGTCCACGCTCTGAACGTCGTGGCTGTCAAATGCGTCCTTCGGGGTCGTGACAAAGGTCGGGTGGATCATGGAACTGCCCGCGCCCTGATAGCGCATATTGGCAAAGAGCGGACCGGTAATGTGCAATTTTTCCGTTCCGGAGAGCGGGAGCACGCCATCATTTTTCAACAGGACCGCGCAATCGGCAGCGATCTCTCCTGCGAGCTTGTGATGCGCTTTCCAGTCCGCCGCGCCAGGCTCGGCAGGTCTCACGTAACGGTCGACCCAGCGAAGAATGTTTCGACATGCTTTGTCCAAATCTTCCATCGGAAGTGTGCCGTCCGCCACACTGTCCAGAATTTGACGGCGGCAGTATGGCGTATCGCCGGGCATTTCGAGATCCAGCCCCGCACGGATGCCCTTTACGCGGTCATGCGCAGCGCCCCAGTCGGTCATCACAACGCCGTCGAAGCCCCACTCAGAGCGGAGCACGTCTGTGAGAAGCCATTGATTCTCCGAGCAGAAGGTTCCGTTGATCTGATTGTAGGCACACATCAGCGTGGCAGGTTTCGCGTGCTTCACAATGTATTCGAAGGGTTTCAGATAGATGGAGCGGATCGTCTTCTCGGAAGCGACCGAATTGCCCATCATGCGGTAGTTCTCCGAATTGTTCAGCGCAAAATGCTTCACGGAAACGCCCACGCCCTCGGACTGGACGCCCTCGACTTCCGCCGCGCCCATCACGCCTGCCAGATAAGGATCCTCGGAGAAGTACTCGAAGTTCCGGCCGCAAAGCGGATTTCTCTTGATGTTGACCCCCGGACCCAGGAGCGTGTGAACGCCGTAATGACGGCACTCTCTGGCAATCGCGGCGCCCATTTTCCGGGTGTTCTCCGGATTCCAGCCGGATGCGGTCGTCACTGCGGTGGGAAATGAAGTGGCAGGCTCGCTTTCCGTACTGCCGTTATCCGCTCTCCCGGTCTGCTTCCGAAGCCCGTGAGGGCCGTCAGCCATCGAAAGCGCGGGAACGCCGAGACGCGGGATCTCATTGGTATACATGAAGTTCGTGCCGGAGACCAGCGCGGCCTTCTCTTCCACCGTCATTTCGGAAAGGATCTTCTCAACGTCCACAGGGACACCCCCTTCTCATCTATTTCTGCGTTCATTGTACAGAAAATGCTTGCTTTTTGTATTACATAATTGTAATATTTTTCGTATAAATGTATCGTACTGTTTTATTTTTGGAGGTACCGTGATGCCAGAGACCGATCTCCGCTACGTCGTCCGCTCCATGGCAGCCCTCTCCGGCATTCCGGTGAGGCTCTACGAAGGCGGCGTGTGCACCTGTTCCGAGTTTCCCATCCGACTTCCGCGGGATCCCCTGGCGCCTTACGAGGAGGCAGTCCTCGGGATCCGCACGCACGTGGGCTATTACGTGACGCCTCTCTTCCACTATTACGGCGTGATCAACACCGAAAAAGGCACGATCGTCATCGGTCCGACCTCGCAGGTCATGGGCAGCGAGCAGGAGCTTCGGAAGCTGGCCTTCCGGGCAGACGTTCCGAAGGAAGAAGTCCCGGCTTTCATCTCCGGTATGCAGGCCATCATGCGGCTTCCCGTGGAGACACTCCTTGAGATCCTCTGCACGATGAACCATTTTCTGAACGGCGGCGAGAAACTGAACATCTCAGAGCTCACCATCCAGAGCGACGAGCAGAAAGCCATCAAGGAACATGTGGAGAAGCGCCGGACCGAGCGTGTCTATGAGACGCTCCCGGAGCTTCAGGAAAGGCACAACACTCTGGCTATCGAGGAAACGCTGATGGACATCGTCCGCCGAGGCGACTCCGTAGCGCTCCGGGCCTGGTTCTCCAAAGCACCCGCCGTCAAAGGCGGCACGATCGCGCCGAATGAACTCCGTCAGCTCAAGAACACCTTTATCGTCTCCGCGACGCTCGCTTCCCGAGCCGCCATCCGCGGCGGTCTCCCGGAAGACGACGCATTCGCGCTCTCCGACGGCTTCATCCAGCGCGCAGAACTCCTCTCCGACCATGGAAGGCTGTTGAACCTCCAGTACAGCATGATCCTCGAATTTACCGAACAGGTGGAAAAGCTCCATCGTGGAAAGCACGCCACCCGCCTCGCCACAGACGTAGCCAACTACGTCCGGCATCATTTGTCCGAGCCCATCAGCACCGAAAAAATGGCGGCCGAGCTCTTCATGAGCCGCCCCTACCTCTCCGCCAAATTCAAAAAAGAAACCGGCGAGACCCTCACCGGCTACGTCCATCGCGAGAAAACCGAGGAAGCCAAGCGCCTGCTTCGTTACTCGGACAAGACGGCAGCCGCGATCAGCGCTTATTTAGGTTTCTCTTCGCACGGACATTTCATCCGCGTGTTCAAACAATATGCCGGCATGACGCCAAACGAATACCGCGAAAAACATAAGTAAACGCCCTGCTTTCAGCCGGGAACCATGAAGCTGGAAAAGGAGACTCGATCATGAACAAGCATACGGAAATCTGGATCGACACGATCTCATTCTCCGAAAAAGGGGGATGGAAAGAAGACACGCAGTTTGTCCATCTGATGGGCAGCGGCTATCTCATGGCAGCAGACGACGTAGGCGTGCCCGTGAAAGACGCCCTCACCTCTGTCCGCATCCCCGAGGCCGGGAGATACCGGATCTGGGCCAGGACTCGGAACTGGATGCGGCAGTATTCGCCCGGCAAGTTCACCCTGCTCGTGAACGGCGCCTCCTCCGGCGCGGTCCTCGGCGCCATGCCCTCCGACCGCTGGGTCTGGGAGATCGCCGGCGATTTCGATCTGAACGCCGGTGAAAATACGCTCGCGCTCCACGACCTGACCGGCTGGTTCGGCCGCTGCGCGGCTGTTCTCATCACAAACGACTTCGACTATGTGCCGCCCAGAGAGATTGGGCGGATGCAGGACGAACGGGCCCGGATCCTCGGACTTCCTATAGGGATCTCAGAGGGCGGTTCCTACGATATCATCGTCGCAGGCGGCGGCCCGGGCGGTGTGCCGGCAGCGGTGGCAGCCGCGCGTCTGGGCGAGCGGGTCCTCCTGATCCACGACCGGCCGATCCTCGGCGGCAATGCAAGCGGTGAGATCGGCATCCCCTCCTTCGGGGCTGAAGTCGCCCACATCCATGCGCGGGAAGGCGGCATCGCCGAAGAACTGATGCGGCTCAGGGACCGGGAGGCCGAGCCAGTCGGCGAATGGACCCGCGCCATGGAGAAACTGGTCTATGCGGAGTCGAACATTACCGTGCTTTTCAGCAGCCACGTGTCAGAGGTTGAAATGGACGGACCGGACATGATCCGGAACGTGATCGTCCAAAACACCCTGACGCTCACAAAAGCCCGCTATTCCGCAAAGATCTTCATCGACTGCACGGGAGACGCCTGGCTCGGCTACTACGCCGGCGCGAAGTACCATTACGGCCGCGAGGCAAAGATTGAATACGGTGAAAGCATCGCGCCAGAAGCCGCCGATACCCTGACGATGAGCGGCTGCGTCCGTTCCGGGGGCCGGCCGTATTTTGTCGACACCGGCGAGGATACGCCCTTCACACTCCCCGAATGGTGCCCCAAACTGCCCGAAGACGAAGCAGAATTCGGCCGGGTCATTTCCGGTCCGCGCGTCTACTGGTGGATGGAAGCACCCAATGATTACGACGACGTCTACGACGGCGAAGAGACCCGGGACGCTTTACTCCTCGTCATGCTCGGCAGCTGGGATCACATGAAGAACCAATGGGCAAAAAAGGACACGCTCCGGACCTGGAAAATGAATCTGTCCGGGATCATCAACGGGCGCAGGGAATCCCGCCGTCTCATCGGCGATCACGTTCTGACGCAGGAGGACTGCACGAGCGGCAGGACCTTCCCCGACGTCATTTCCTATTCCGGATGGGCGCTGGACATCCATCACCCCCGCGGCATCTATTCCGGCAAGGAAGGCCCGCTCTACTCGGGCGTTGGTCTTCCGATCGTCAGCGTCCCCTACCGCTGTCTCTATTCCAAAAACATCCAAAATCTCCTCTTTGCCGGGAGAAATGTCAGCGCCACGCATATCGCGATCGGCACGCTCCGTGTCCAGCTGACCATCATGACTCTGGGGCAGGCCGCCGGCACAGCGGCCCATCTCTGCGCCTTATACGGGGAAACGCCGCGCGGCATCTATGAGCGGCACATGAAGGAGCTCCAGCAGCTTCTCCTGAAAAACGATCAGTACATTCCGGGGCTCCGGAACGAAGATCCGGAGGACGTGTGTCTGGGTGCCGAAGTTTCCGCTTCCAGCACCAGCAAGACAGAACTCTATGTGAAGGAATTCGGCGTGGAAGGAGAACTCATCGAGCTCGACCGCTGCCGGGCCGCGGTCAGAGGTGTCAAAAAGAGAGACATCGCTGAGATCTGGGTGAAATTGTACTCGGCCAGAAAGGAGCCTGTCCCGCTCACCCTCTATGCCTCTATGGAGGGCGATCTCGATACGGCGGCACAATCCGGCGAGACCTATTCCGGCCAGGGCGTCGTCCCGCCGATGGGTGAAAACTGGGTATGCTTCCCGGTGACGATCCCCGCCGGAAGCGGACAGACCGGCCATTACCTCCGCGTCTGGCTCGAACGATGCGAAGGCATTTTCTGGCGAAGGATCGAAAAGCTGTCCTTCTACCGCGAAGTCGGCGTCCGGAAGGAAGACGGCACATGGGACATGACCCGCGGCATGTGCTATGCCGTGGCGCTTAAAAAGCCCGTCGAAGAATTTGCCGACTGCTCGCCCGAAAACGTCGTGAACGGCTATTCCCGCATCCTAAGCAAGGAAGTGTACGAGTGGGTGTCCGACCCGAAGGAAATGCTCCCTCAGTGGCTGGAGCTTACGCCGGCGAAGCCCTCCCACATCAACACCGTCAGCCTGGTCTTCGATACGGACATGACCAATCCCTCGACTAGCCGCGACTACAAATACCCTTACGTCCCAACCTGCGTGCGGGATTACCGCGTCGACATTCTGACAGATGGCATCTGGAAAGAGGCCGTTTCGGTCACGGACAATTTCATGCGGAAACGCACACACCGTTTCGAGGCTGTCACAGCGGAAAAGGTCCGGATCACTGTCACAAAGACTTCAGGCGACGCATCCGCCCGGATCATCGAAGTACGGGCATCCAACGAAGCGTAAATCCTCGTCGGGGCGCTTTTCTCGAAATCTGTCCTTCCGTTTTTGTCCGTCTGAGGCTACACTCGCCTCACCGGGTACGGAGCCCCAGGAAGGAAGGTGTTCATATGGATGTCAAACAGATCGGTGCTTTCATCAAGGAACTCCGAAAAGAAAAAAACATGACCCAGGAGGATCTGGCGGATGCGCTCTTCGTCTCCGGGAAGACCGTCTCCCGCTGGGAAACGGGCAGTACCCTGCCGGATCTGATCACCCTGCAGTCCATCGCGGAATACTTCGGTGTGGACATCCGTGAACTCATCGACGGAAAGCGTTATCCGGAGAAGAAGGAGGCGGAGGAGACCTCCGCAGAAACGGACGGAGTTGCCTCTCCGGCGGAGGATACGGAGAAGGAAACGGTGCGTAAAATGGCAGAATACAGCGATAAAAAAGAGAAGCGGAACTCACGCAGAAAGTGGTTCATTTCCCTGCTGATACTTCTTGGTGTACTGGCTTCGGCTGCCTTGTTCTTCATGAAAAAGTGCAATGATGATCTGGTCCGGGGCCGAAGTGTCACTTTCACC
>JAEEGH010024550.1_pt1 | contig 12157 bp, 13 predicted proteins | sample 9134181 | NCBI WGS metagenome assembly JAEEGH01 (sample SAMN16246544, study PRJNA631951) | gut metagenome | biome: gut microbiome; feature: rumen; material: DP-attached | host: Bos | place: Iran: Karaj | collected 2018-10
CAGATTGTGGCAAGGAAAAAGCATGGTGGCAAGGCGCGTGAGTTCTACGGTTGCACCAACTATCCTCAGTGCGATTTCATCAGCCCATACAAGCCAACCAAGAAGATCTGCCCAGACTGCGGATACTTCATGGTGGAGCGGTACGAGAAGTCCAGGGGCAGTTTCTACTCCTGCAGCAACACAGAATGCAAGAACCATGTGAAGGATGAGAATTGAAACAGTATATCTCCTATCTTGAGAACATCCGGCACCTCTCTCCAGCCACTGTAAAAGCATACAGCGGCGACATAGCGGAGTACATCTCCTTCATGGAGGAGTCGGGTATTCCGGTCCTCAGCCCGGACAGAAACAGCGGCAGGAGATATGTGGCACATCTTTCCAAGAAAGGTTACGACGCACGGAGCATAAACCGGAAGATATCGGCGCTCCGCAAGTTCTATGATTATAAAATCAGGGAGAATGAGACAGAATTCAATCCATTTGATTATGTGAAATCACAGCGGGTGGACAAGAAGCTGCCTACATTCATGACAAACAGCGAGCTTAAGCAGGTGGATGAGCTGGCAGTGGAGAAGGAGTCTGACAACCCGATGCTGGGGGCAAGGGACGAGGCACTCTTCAGTTTCCTCTACGCATCTGGTTGCCGTATCTCAGAGGCCCTCTCCATAAAGGTGCGGGATCTGGATTTCGCATCGGGTCAGGTGCTTATAACAGGAAAGGGCAACAAGCAGCGCTATGTGTTCTTCGGCAAGACTACTGCCGACATCCTCCAGGCCTATCTGCCGCTCCGGCAGCAGGTGGTGACAAAAGAGGGGACAGGCACCGAAGCCCTTTTCATCGATTACAAAGGCAATGCGCTGACTGCCCGGGGTGCCACCTGGATTTTAAGGCAGTATAAGATGCGGGCAAATATAGACAAGAATGTGACCCTGCATACTTTCAGGCACACATTTGCTACCCATATTCTGGAGAACGGTGCCGATATCCGTGCCGTGCAGGAGCTGTTGGGCCATGCAGGGCTTTCCACAACCCAGATATACACCCATGTGGGAATAGGGCGGCTTAAGGATATCCACAGGACAACACACCCTCATGGAAGGCTGACAGGCCAAGGAGAAGGAAATGGAATTTAGAGGAACAACTATCCTTGCAGTAAAGAAGGACGGCAAGGTTGCAATGGCCGGCGACGGTCAGGTTACACTGGACAAGACTGTAATGAAGGGACACGCACGCAAGGTGCGGAAGATATATGACGGAAAGATACTGGTGGGCTTTGCCGGCGCCACTGCCGATGCATTCACCCTGTTCGAGAAGTTCGAGGGCAAGCTGAAGGAATTCGGCGGTGACATGACACGGGCTGCAGTGGAGCTGGCCAAGGAGTGGAGGACCGACAGGGCGCTGCGCCGTCTGGAGGCCATGTTACTGGCTGCCGACGCTTCCAAGATACTCCTTATCTCCGGCACAGGCGACGTGGTGGAGCCCGACGAGGAAGCCCTGGCCATCGGGTCCGGCGGCAACTACGCCTATGCGGCAGCCCTGGCCTATATGCGGTCCGCCTCCGGCATGACCGCGGCTGACATAGCCAAGGCCTCGCTCGAGATTGCATCCCAGATCTGCATCTACACCAACAGCAACATTATTGTGGAGGAACTCTGATGCTTGATTTTGATAAGCTTACACCCAAGCAGATTGTAGAAGAGCTCGACAAGTACATCATAGGCCAGGACAAGGCGAAGCGCACTGTGGCTATGGCACTGCGGAACCGGGTGCGGCGCAAGATGCTGCCTGAGTCGCTCCGCGAGGAAGTTATCCCAAAGAACATAATCATGATCGGTTCCACAGGTGTGGGCAAGACCGAGATTGCGCGCCGGCTCTCGAAGCTTTCTGGTGCTCCGTTTGTAAAAGTTGAGGCAACAAAATATACCGAGGTGGGCTATGTGGGCCGGGATGTGGAGTCCATTATCCGCGACCTTATGTCGGTGGCTGTTAATATGGTAAAGACCGAGATGCGGAGCAGCGTAATAGAGGATGCCAAGGTACGTGTGGAGGAACAGCTCTTAGACCTTCTGCTGCCGGGTACAGGACAGAAACCACAGCCACCCAAGGAAGGGGAGCCTGTGCAGTTCCTGCCACCGGAGGAGACTCCTCTGCGGGAGAAGTTCCGGAATAAGCTTAGAAATGGTGAGCTTGAGGAGCACCAGATAGATATCGACGTGACCAAGGCTGGCTTCCAGCCTATGGAGATTTTCGCAGGCACAGGGCTTGAGGATATGGGCATCAACTTCGGCAGCATCACCGGCGTCATGGGCGGCAAGAAGAAAAAGCGCCGCACCACAGTAAAGCATGCCCGGGAGATTCTGCTGGAGGAAGAGATCGACAAGCTTATCGACAGCGACAAGGTTGCAGAGATTGCCAAGCAGCGGACCCAGGAGATGGGCATTGTATTCATAGATGAGATAGACAAGGTGGCAGGACGCCAGAACACAAGTGGCGCCGATGTCTCCCGCGAAGGTGTGCAGCGCGACATCCTCCCTATAGTGGAGGGTTGCAAGGTCAACACCAAATACGGAATGGTGGACACCACACATATCCTGTTCATCGCCGCAGGTGCGTTCCACATGAGCAAGCCTTCAGACCTTATCCCTGAGCTTCAGGGACGGTTCCCGCTGCGGGTGGAGCTTGAGCCGCTGCAGGCAGCAGAGTTCGAGAAGATTCTGACACAGCCCGAGAACGCGCTTATTAAGCAGTACAAGGCTCTTATGGAGACCGAGGGTGTGAAGCTTGAGTTCACAGATGAGGCTGTGAAGAGGATTGCATACATAGCACAGGAATTGAATGCAGGTTCCGAGAATATCGGAGCAAGACGGCTGCATACAATCATGGAATTGCTGCTGGAGGAGGTCTCTTTTGCGGCACCAGAACTTAAGGGGCAGACAATAACAGTTACGCCACAGTATGTGGACGACAGGCTCCACGGCGTATTGGGAGATCAGGATCTGGCAAGATATATCTTGTAAGGTTTACAAGTTCTTTTAAATCAGGGAGGGGTTATGAAAGGACAGATAAAGGAGTTTTTTAACAGCATAGGACAAATCTGGAAGAAGCTGAGGCAGGCGCAGAGGATCTCAATTATTTTAATAACTGCGTTTGTACTGGCATTTATTATCTTTGTCAGCTCGGCGGGCTCCACATCTTTCATGACTCCGCTTTTCACAGCACGTGTCGCAGATGCCAATCTGCTTAACACAATATCACTCCGCCTGGATCAGGAGGGGGTTTCACACAAGATCTCAGATGGCATGATCTATCTCCAGAGCAAGGGCGATGCCCAGAGGATGATAGCTCTTTTAGTGCGCGAGGACCTGGTGCCCAAGAATGCTTCCCCTTGGGATGTGTTCAAGATGGACCGGTGGACAACCACCGACTTTGAGCGGAATGTAAATCTTAGAAGAGCAATCAGCGTGAGCCTTGAGCAGCATATCGAGGCACTCACCGATGTGGACAGGGCAAGAATCACGCTGGTAATGCCTGAAAAATCACTTTTCACAGAGGACCAGAAGGATGTGTCGGCCTCCATCATCATCACCCCTCATCCAGGTTCTGACATTGTAACTAACCCCAAGAAAATCCAGGGAATAATCAAGCTGGTCAAGTTTGCAGTTGAAGGGCTTGAGGACAAGAATATCACTATCAGCGACACAGCTGGAAACGTGCTCACAGACTTTGCAGGAATGGCAGCCTCCCCAGTCATTCCCGCTGTTAAGCCTATGGCACAGAACCCGGCAGAAGAGGATATTTTTGACAGGCTTCCGATAAGCCGCAACATCGCATACGCAGCCGCTATCTCCCTGGCAGTTGTGCTTGCGGCAATTGTACTGATACTGATTTTTGGCAAGAAGAAGAAAGAGGCAATCCTTGAGGATGCCCGGAATATGGCGTCACAGAATCCCGAGGAGATTGCGCGCCTTTTAAAGACCTGGCTGTCGGAGGACTGATATGGCTCGACTGAAGAAAGCTGCAGTAGTAAAAAAGCTTTCAGGAAAAGAAAAAGCCGCTATATTCCTCATGGCGCTGGGATGCGACAGCTCGGCCCCCATCTTCAACCACCTAAATCCTCAGGATGTGGAGATACTCTCATATCAGATAGCCTCCACCGAGAAGGTTGATGCCAACACACTGTCCCAGGTGCTCTTTGAGTTCCGTGAGCTGGCCACTGCCCGGAACTACATTGCCACAGGCGGTGTGGATTATGCCAGAAAGCTCCTTTCCAAGGCCTTCGGCGACAAGCGGGCCGAGGAGATTATACAGAAGATATCGGTATTCCTGCACAGGAAGCCCTTTGAATTCGTCAAGCGTGTTCAGTCTGACCGCCTTGTTTCCTTCCTTAAGTTCGAGCAGCCCCAGACTATCGCTCTGGTGCTGGCATACCTTGAGCCGGGAGCCGCATCCCGCATACTCCAGGCGCTGCCCCGGAGCATCCAGTCCGACGTGGCCCGGCGCATTGCAGTCATGGACCGGACAAGCCCCGAGATGTTGCATAATGTGGAGAAAGTACTTGAGAAGAAGCTGGCCCTCTTTGACCTGTCCGGCTACAAAGAGGCTGGCGGCATAGAGAGCATGATGAACATCCTTAACCGGATGGACAAGAAGACTGGGGCCGACATCCTTTCTGATATCCGCCGGGGCAGCAACAAACTTTCAGAGGAACTGACTAAGCAGATTCTTGTATTTGATGATTTAGTTAAACTTGATGATGAGGTTCTCTGTGCAGTCCTTGCAGGTGTCTCATCCGATGACATAGCTAAGGCATTGCGTACAGCAAGCTATGAGGCGAGGGAAAAAATTCTGGCAAATGTATCGCCGGAGCTCTCACAGATGTTGTCCCAGCCCGATTCAAAGCCTATCCAGATCAAGGAAATAGAGGAGTCGCAGCACCGTATACTGGCTGCCATAAGAAAAGCAGGAGGCCCTAAATGACAGATGTGTTCAAAGCCATAGATGTGGAAGAGCTTGAGAGAGCTTCCCGTATAGATGTACAGGCAGAAAGCCGTAACCTTATGGCACAGCTGGAGAAGGCCAGCGGCGATGCGGCACGGATACGTCAGGATGCAGCTGTCGAGGCCGAGAAGATAAAGGCACAGGCCTATGAGGAGGCCCGCAAGGAGGGCTTTGAGAAGGGGCAGCGGGAAGGCTTCGAGAAGGGACTTGCCGAGGTGAACAAGCTCATAAGCCAGCTGGAGCTGATTACCCGGGATGCAGATGAATGCCGGCGGAACATACTTGAGAACGCAAAGCACGATATTGTGGACCTGTCGGTAAAGATAGCAGAGAAGGTGGTCAAGACCACATGCGCAAAGCAGCGCGATATAGCTTACAGGAATGCTGAGTATGCCCTGGGCCTGCTGAAGGAAAAGAGCCCGGCAGTGATCAGGGTGAACCTGGCCGATGTGGAGATAGTAAGGGAATACCGCTCCATGCTTCTGAATATGTTTGACAAGGTGGAGTCTATAAAGATTACCGAAGACCCGACAGTTGAGCAGGGCGGATGCATAGTCGAGAGCAATGCCGGAGGTGTGGATGCCACAATTCCGACCCAGCTTTCATCAATCAGGAGCAGCCTGCATGAAGAGTGATCTTAAGAGCTTTGAAGAGATAATTGACAGCTCACAGCCCTGCCGCTATACAGGTCTGGTGACCAAGGTCACCGGCTTCATGATTGAGAGCGTGGGTCCTCAGGCCATGGTGGGCGAGCTGTGCTATATATATGTCCCTTCGAAGAAGGACCCAGTGCCTGCCGAGGTTGTTGCAATAGAAGGCTCCAATGTACGCCTTATTTCATACGTCAGCGCAGTGGGCATACAGATGGGATGCAGGGTAATGGCCACAGGCCGGACCCTTGGAATACCTATGTCCAATTCCCTCTTGGGGCGTGTAATAGACAGCATGGGAAACCCGCTGGACGGCAAGGGACCCATAGGTTTTGGCAAGAAGCGCTCTGTGTTCGGCAGTCCGCCCGATATCCTGAACCGCCAGATGGTGCAGAAGTATGTGGAGACAGGAGTGCGTTCCATCGATTCGCTTCTTACTGTAGGGCTCGGACAGAGGCTTGGAATATTCTCTCCCGCAGGTACTGGTAAGACCACACTTTTAGGAATGATTGCCCGGAACACCCAGGCAGATATAAATGTTATCGCACTGGTAGGAGAGCGGGGTCGGGAAGTAGGGGAGTTCATAAACAACGACCTGGGCGAGGAGAAGCTTGCCAAATCTGTTGTGGTTGTCTCAACCTCTGACACATCCCCGGTATGCCGTATCCGCGGAGCTTATACTGCAGTGACTGTGGCAGAGCATTTCCGCGACCAGGGCAAGAATGTGATGCTTTTCTTCGACTCCCTTTCCAGATTTGCCCGGGCCCAGAGCGAGATAGGCCTCTCCATAGGCGAGGTCCCAGCCACACGTGGTTATCCGCCTTCGGTATTCACCGAGATGCCAAAGCTTCTTGAGCGGTGTGCCAATTCGGACAAGGGAACCCTTACCGGCTTCTTCACTGTGCTGGTGGAAGGGGACGACAGGGACGAGCCTATATCAGATAGCGCCGAGGGCTTCCTGGATGGCCATATCATACTTTCCCGCAAGCTTTCGGAGGCAGGGCACTATCCGGCAGTGGATGTGCTTCAGTCGGTATCCAGAAGCGCAGTTCGCGTTGCACCGGAAGAACTCCTGAAGACTGCCGAGATAATAAAACATCATATGGCTGTCTACCGCGATGCAGAGGATCTGATCAACGTGGGTGCGTACAATAGGGGCACCAACAAGGCCATAGACTTGGCCATAGACAAGCACGAGGCTATAGACAAGTTCCTTATCCAGGACCTGAAGGAGAAAGCCTCCTTCGACGAGAGTATGGATAGAGCCATGGCAATTGCAGGGGTTAAATGAAAAAGCAGTTCCGGCTGGAGAAGCTTTTAGAGATACGGGTGATGGATGAACGGTCGGCGGCCGCAAAGCTTTCTGATATCGATGCCAGGCTTAACCGGGTGCAGGACGAGCTTGATCGGATTGCCAAGAAGCAGGCGCAGCTCTATGCCGAGTTCGTGAACTCAATACAGACCCCAGGTACTCTTGCCCCGCTGCAGGCCCATCTTTCTGAGCTGAAGGAAGAGGCCCTTTTTCTGGAAAAATCATTGGAAAATATTAAAAAAGAGAAGGCTGGGGCCTTCGCACTGTATGAGGCTGCCCTCAAAAAACGGAAAATTCTTGAGAATCTCAAAGAGAAAACCCTGACCTAATCTAAAAATTGGTAAAATTTCTTGACATATATTCCTTAAAAAGCATATAATAGGCTAAAAATTGGTAAATTTTTAACTATTCAAGAGGAAAATATGGAAGCTGGCTATAAAAAAGGGGCACAAATCCTCATAGACAAACTCCACAAAGAGGGAGTTGAATACATTTTCGGTTATCCGGGGGCAAGTGCCATCGACATCTTCGATGCCCTCCTGGAGTCGCCCATCAAGTTCCTGCTGGCCCGGCACGAGCAGGGAGCAGTGCATATGGCAGACGGCTATGCCCGCGCCACAGGCAAGCCAGGGGTAGTACTGGTAACATCAGGTCCTGGCTCCACAAACACAGTGTCAGGCATTTTCACAGCCAAGATGGACTCAGTCCCCATTGTCGTAATCTGCGGCCAGCAGTCTGTGGCCAACCTGGGTACCGACGCCTTCCAGGAGGTTGATGTATCAGGTATCACATTCCCTATAGTTAAACATTCGTACCTCATAAAGCGGGCTCTGGATATACCCCGCATAGTCAAGGAGGCCTTCATCATAGCCCGCTCCGGCCGCCCCGGCCCAGTGCTTATCGATATACCTAAGAACGTGGCGGAGTTCCCGATTCCGGTGAACACACCGGATACCTGCGACCTGCCGGGCTACAAGCTGGACGGCGAGCCCAACCTGGGCAAGGTCATGGCGGCCGCCGACTACCTGGTCGATGCCAAGCGCCCGGTGCTGCTGGTAGGCCACGGCGCCCTTATATCGGGCGCCAGTGAGGCGGTGCGCACCTTTGCCGAGAAAATGCAGATTCCGGTGGCAAGTACACTGCTGGGCAAAGGTGTGTTCCCAGAGACGCATCCGCTGTCTCTGGGCATGGCAGGCATGCATGGCACCGCCTACGCCAACAAGGCGCTGGAGGAGTGCGACCTGGTTATGTCCATCGGTTCCCGATGGGATGACCGTATCGCCGGCACTCCTGCCACCTTCTGCCAAGGGGCAATCAAGATCCACATAGATGTGGATCCCTCGGAGATCAATAAGATAATCAAGGTCGATGTAGGCATCGTGGGCGAGGCAAAGAGGGTCATGGAGATCCTGTGCGGCCTTTGCGCCAAAGGCGACACCGAAGCTTGGATCAAGAGAATAAAGAAGCTCAAGAAAGAGTTCCCACTCAAGTACCGCAAAGGGACCAAAGTAAAGGTGCCCCACGTGGTGGATGAGCTTTTCAAGCTGACCAAGGGCAAGGCCATAGTTGCCACCGACGTGGGCCAGCACCAGATGTGGGCCGCCCAGTACTACAAGACCGATTTCCCCAACCAGTGGCTCTCCTCGGGCGGCGCCGGCACAATGGGCTTCGGCTTCCCGGCAGCTATAGGGGCCCAGGTAGGGTGCCCCGACCGCATTGTTGCGGCAATAGTTGGCGATGGCGGCTTCCAGATGACTATGGAGGAGCTGGCCGTGATTGCAGTGAACAAGCTGCCGGTCAAGATTTTCATCATGAACAACCACTTCCTGGGCATGGTGCGGCAGTGGCAGAACATCTTCTACGGCAACCGCCTCTCCTGCGTGGAGATGGTGGGCAACCCCAATTTTGTTCAGCTGGCCAAGAGCTATGGAATCAAGGGCTACTCAATCCGCCGTTCTGCCGATGTCAAGCGCATCATGAAGGCTGCCATGGCGTACAAGGGGCCTGTATTGGTCAATGTGGAGGTGGACCGGGAGGCCAATGTCTACCCCATGGTTCCGGCAGGCAAGCCGCTGAGCGGAATGATTCTGGGAGAGGAGAAGCGGAATGAAAAGTAACAATAGAAAGCATGTAATAAGCCTTTTGGTAAGCAATAAACCTGGTGTGCTCATCAGGGTATCGCTGGTGTTCGCCCGGCGCGGCTACAACATCGACAGCCTTGTAGTATCCGAGGAGACAGACCCCCGCTTCTCCCGTATGACTATCACAGCTACCGGAGACAAGGCCATACTGGACCTCATCATAGAGCAGCTCAACAAGCTGGTGGATGTCATCTCTGCAAAGGATTACACCGATGTGGACACCATAGAACGGGAGCTCTCCATCCTCAAGATAGACTGCGCCCCCGAGAAGCGGGCCGATATTTTCCCGCTGGTTGAGGTGTTCAAAGGAAAGATTGTGGACATCGGCTCCCAGACCATCACTTTCGAGGTGTCAGGCCCCAGCGAGCGGATGGAGGCGGTCAAGACCACCTTTGCCCCCTATGGAATAAGGGAGAGCGTGCGCACCGGAAAGGTGCTTATGATCCGCGGCGACGAGACGACGACCGGCTTCTAGACCTGCCAAACTTCTTCTCTTTTCCCGCACCTTTGTGGGCAGTGAAGTCTGGCGCATGAGCCAGCGTAATCGTCGGTAGCTCCGGGTTCTTGCGTGATATATCTACAGCTGCAATACCAGCTTTCTCAGGTACAGTGGCGAAAGAGAAGTTGCCTTTTATAGCCACGTCATCAATCATGCTTCCTTTAATCTTTAAAAGTTGCGCCAGGAACTTCACCAGTTCCCGGGGCCCGATGTTGTCGTCCTTTCCCCAGCCGATGTGCAGCCGCACGGTTCCAGGCTTCATCTCCGGCTTTCTATCAGCCTTGCGCCCTCCGCGGGCCTTGCCCTCCGGCTGCCACTCGGTGGCATCCTTCGCCTTCCGCTTCCGGTCCCAAGGCCCATCCTTGCCGCGCTCCCGCCTCTTCTTCGGCTCTTCGATCACTTCAATCTCGCGGTAGCGCTCGGTGTCAAATATGTCACCGTATGCGCTGGCCAGCATTGCCCTAACTGTGTTTCCAGCACCCATTTCCGCAATCAGCTTGTCGGCAAAGGCCGCTATAATATCCTTCTCTTTCTGGTTTCCGCCTTTGCTGCGGTACTCCTGGTCTGCGGTCCCCAGTGTCTGCTCAAGACGCTGGCAGCGCACCGCAAGGATGTTCATCACCTCAGGCACCTTAACCACATGTATGGAACTGCCCAGCACGTTCTCGGACTTGCGGTTGTACTCCCTTATCTTGTAGCGGATAGTAGGACGGATGAAGCTTATGGCAGTCCCTTTCTCGCCGGCCCGGCCGGTACGGCCTATACGGTGTATATAGCTGTCAAAGTTATGTGGCAGCTCCCAGTTTATTACGTGAGTAAGGCGCTCCACGTCGATGCCCCGGGCCGCCACATCGGTGGCGATAAGTATGGTTGTAAGCTTGTTCTTGAACCGGCGCAGTGTCCGTTCCCGGGCCTCCTGGGACAGGTTCCCATGGAGTGCCTCTGCCGGGTAGCCGTCCTCCATAAGGCGCCGGGCCACCTCGTCGGCCTCTATCTTGGTGGGGCAGAATACAAGGCCGTGGAAATTCTCGGTTGAGTCCACAATGCGCTTAAGGGCCTCCAGACGGTCATCAGCCTTTATAAGGATAGCCTCTTGATTCACCAGGATTTCTTCCTCTTCAGGTACGTCCTCTGCGATTATCTCTGTCTTTCCAAGCTGTTCATCCACAATCTTCATGATGGGGGCGGGGAGTGTGGCAGAGAAAAGAGCCACCTTCTTATCGGGGTTTGCGCAGTCTATGATTTTCTTCACATCATCTATGAAGCCCATATCCAGCATCTCGTCGGCCTCATCCAGAATCAGATATTTGATCTCGGAAAGGTCAAGGCTGCCCCGGTCTATATGGTCCTGCACACGGCCAGGTGTGCCAACTACAATTTCAGTTCCCCGCTCAAGGTTGCGCAACTGCAGCCCTATGGATGCACCACCGTACACTGCAGTGATTCGTGGATAGCGGTTTGTGGTGAGCGATCTTATCTCGTTGGATATCTGAAGCGCCAGCTCCCGTGTTGGGGCCAGTATAAGAGCCTGGGGCTTGTCGGCTGGCTCGGTAAGCTTGTTCACCAGGGGCAGGCCGAATGCGGCGGTCTTGCCTGTGCCTGTGCGGGCCTTCACCGCAATGTTTGTATCCTCAGCCAGAAGTCGTGGCAGGATAAGAGCCTGCACCGGTGTGGTATGGGTGAATCCTTTCTTCTCTATAGCCTTCAGCACTGCCTCGGAAAGAGGGTAGTCTGAAAAAAGTGTCTCTGTGTTTTCCATCAGTTACAGAATAGCAGTTTTTTAAACTTTTTTAAACTTTTTTTCAAAAAATTGAAGCAAAATGAAATTTTTTTCTGTATATAGGGTAGGAGGCAAAAAATGGCAGTAGAAACGATAAATAAAAAGAAAGAACTTGCATCTCCTTCCGATATTGTGTATAATTACAATGTAATAACAGGAGGAAAGATGCTTGTTTCTGTAATCAGGATTGGGAATTCCAGGGGAGTACGCTTCCCCAAATATGTTCTCGAACGCTTTGGAGTTAAGGATAAGATGGATATGGAAATAACTGAAGATGGCATTCTGCTTTCGCCTGTAAGCGATATTCCAAGAAAGGGTTGGGCTGAAGCATTCAAACAGATGCATGAAAACAAAGAGGATATTCTGGAGGGTATTCCAGATTCGGAGGACTTTGAATGGGAATGGTAATTAATCAATATGAAGTCTATCTGGTGAATCTGGATCCAACTGTCGGACATGAGATAAAGAAGACTAGGCCATGTCTGATTCTGTCCCCTGATGATATGAATAACAATATCCGAACAGTTATCATTGCACCTATGACGACAAAATCTCATGCGTATCCCTCACGTGTTCCAGTAAAGTTTGGAGGAAAAGCTGGATGGATTGTTCTGGACCAGATACGTACAGTAGACAATATCAGACTGGTGAAGAGACTTGGTAAAATCAGCTCAAAGGAAATTGCTGCTGTAAGGGATATCATCAAGCAGATGCTTGTGGATTAATTCTGCTTCTCAGCCGGTTTCTCCGGTTCGGTGATCTCCTCATATACACGGG
>JAEEGH010024551.1_pt1 | contig 12157 bp, 7 predicted proteins | sample 9134181 | NCBI WGS metagenome assembly JAEEGH01 (sample SAMN16246544, study PRJNA631951) | gut metagenome | biome: gut microbiome; feature: rumen; material: DP-attached | host: Bos | place: Iran: Karaj | collected 2018-10
GGAGATGACGCGGTTATACATCCATAAATAGAGGGGATCAAAAATGATCACAACAAAACAGTTTCAAAAGGATATCGATCTGAATACGGTCTGGAATTTCTTTGTGGAGATCTATGACCGTGAGAAGGGCGGCGGTGTGGCTGCGCCCTTTTTTGAATATGCTTATTATTCTTCATGGATGGATAAATCTTATCTTTCTTTGAACCGCCTGTATTATGACGGACAAAAGGTTGTGGGGTTCGTGTTCCATGAGGCTCCTGTCACGGACATCTATTTCAAGATCCGCCCGGGATACGAATTTCTGGCGGAAGAAATGACCGATTACGCGATAGAGCACATGCCCGATCTTGACGATAAACAGCAGTTCATACTCTTCAACGGGCAGGAGAATATCATGGAGATCATAAAGAAGCGGGGTTTTACGCTTCAATATGATTATGAGGACAGACAGTTTGATTTTTCAAAGGAACTGAATTATGAGCTTCCGGCCGGTTTCCATTTTGTCGACCCGGTAAACGTGGATCCGGTGAAGCATGCAAGATGCTGCTGGTACGGTTTTGATAATCATCTGGACAAGGGAGAGTTCGAAAACTGGACAGCGGAGGATGGATCGGAGGAGTGGACGCCGGCAAAGTCCTACAAGGGCATATTGGACTGCATTCAAAACCCGCCGCCACATTCAACGTATGAATATAACCTGATCATCGCGGATGAAAATGAGGAATATGCCTGCTTTTCGGGCATGTGGTGGGTGAAAGAAAATCATCTTGCCTATATGGAGCCGCTATGCACGATCCCGAAATATCGGAAAATGGGACTGGCATCGGCCGCGCTGACAGAGCATTATCGCCGTTTGAAGCCTCTCGGCGCCACGCACATGACCGGAGGCGGGGATCCTTTTTATCAAAAGATCGGATATGGAAACGGAATTCATTTGTATTGTTATGCGCGTCACGGGAAAGGCTAACATGGCATTTTTCGGCAAAAGAAGAGAAGGTATGTTATAATACTGCAAAAGCCGGAAAGGGGATAGATTATGAATACCCAGGACCAAAAGAAAAAGAAACGGGGAAAACTGCTTGCAAAGGCCGCTGTCAATTCCATTCTTATGGCGATCGTAGCCATGGTTTTAAGCGGGACCATTCTTTATATGCTTTTCCGGCAGCGGGCAGTCGAGAATATGGAAAAAAGCCTGAAGCAGGATGCGAGTGTTTTGAGCACCGAAATCTATCTGTATTCTACCTATTCCTGGCTCTTTGACTACTGGGAAGAGCATTACCGGGAAATGAATGTTCCACCCTACGGGGGAGATCTGAATAATTTCTTAGAATGGTTTATAAATATGTCCGACGAATTTGGAGATACTGCTCTCAACCGGCTTTCCTGGGATACGTTGATGGAAAAGTCTCCCGAAGAGCAAAAAGACTATGCGGAATATAGTTATTTCCAGATCTTTGACGATTTAACATCGTACACTGCTATCTTTGACAATGATCGTATTTCCTGTTTCAAGCCGGATGAAAACGATCCCTTTAATTTTATGACCATTCTGAAGGAGAATGAAGATAAGCTTGTCAGTGAAACGAACTGCGGGCTGGGAGCCGATTTTCCCTTCCCTATACAATATCATCCGGAGCTTCAAAAGGTGTTGGACGAAGGCGAGCTTCTTTCCGAAGTGGAAACCTACCGCTCTACAAGTGACGGAAAAGAGTATTCTTCTGTTTATGCTCCCATCATAACGTTCGATGGTGATACGGAAAAATTGGAAAAAGTCCAGGCTGTGATCTCTGTTACACGGTCCATGGATGAGTTGAATCAAGGAGTATGGAAGGACGTTCTCCGCTTTGAGGGGTGGATCGCCCTTGCGATCGGGATCGTTATCGCGCTGGAGCTTGCCAGATTGTACTACGGTATGATCCGGCCTACGGTCAGGATCCAGAAGGAGATCCGAAGTTATACAAAGACCTGGGACAGCGCGTCCCTTACAAAGGGATTGACAGAGCACAGCCCCAATAATGAACTGGGGCAGCTCACGGATGATCTGATCCTGATGGGGGAAGAAATCGACCTGCATGTTCATGAGGTGGAAAAGGCAACCGCGGAAAAAGAGAGGATCGGTACGGAGTTGAATATGGCCACATCGATCCAGGCCAGCCAGCTTCCGAATATCTTTCCCGCCTATCCGGAGCGGAAGGAATTCGATCTTTTTGCCAGCATGAAACCGGCAAAAGAAGTCGGCGGGGATTTTTATGACTTCTTTTTTGTCGATGATGATCATATTGCGCTGGTCATGGCGGACGTATCCGGGAAAGGGGTTCCGGCAGCCCTCTTTATGATGATCTCGAAGATCCTCATCAAATCGCAGCTGAAAAACGGAGAAAGTCCCGGCGAAGCGCTGAATAACGCGAACAATGAGCTCTGTGAGAGCAATGATGCGGGGCTGTTTGTAACGGTATGGGCGGCTGTGATCGAGATTTCCACAGGAAAAGGGGTTTCCGTGAATGCGGGACACGAGCATCCGGCCTACCGGAAAGGAAACGGAAATTTCGAGCTTTTGGAATATGAACATGACCTGGCTGTCGCGGCCTTCCCCGGTGTTCCTTTTGGTGAACGCCAGTTCCGGATGGAACCCGGAGACTGCCTGTTTGTCTATACAGATGGCGTGGCAGAAGCCCAGAATGCGGAGCATAAGCTGTTCGAAATGGACCGCATGATCGATGTCCTGAATCAGGATCCCACCGCAGAGCCGGAGCAGCTGATCAAAAATGTTACGAAAGGCATCAAAGCCTTTGTGGACAAAGCGGAGCAGTTTGACGACATTACCATGCTGTGCTTCCGGTATTTGGGGCCGGATAAATGATAACTATACAAAGTCGAACCGCGCATTATCTGCGCGGTTTCGTGTAAAACGTTTCGGTTGAGATGAGCTTCTGCTACTGAAGCAGGGAAAGTATACCCTGCGGATTTTGGTTGATCTGTGACGAGCTTTACCGCGACATTTTTCCCTGTGTCATGAAGTTCCATAAGATCAAGCCAGACAAGATAGGTCGCATCTCCCTGAACTGCTTTGACCGAAGGAAGCTCAGACGCAAGAAAATCCTCTACCATCTTTCTGTTATCAAAAAGATACTCTCTTAATTCATCAAGCCATGCCTCCCCGTTTTCAAATGCCGCTATTGCCGCAGCCGTAGAAAACGAATTGGGGTCAGCCGCATCGTCACGCATGAGCGCTTTCAACAGTTTATATTTCATCGAAGAAGCCGAAACATAGACAGCGGAGGTTTGAAGTCCGGCCAAATTAAATGTCTTTGTCGGTGCAATGCAGGTAATACTTATTTCACGGCAGACTTCGGAAACGGCCGCAAATGGCAGATAATCCCTTCCCGGTTTCGTTATATCACAGTGGATTTCATCCGAGATCACGGTAACCCCGTATTTTTCTGCAAGTTCTCCCACTTTTTCCAACGATTCCCTGTCCCAGATCTTTGCGATCGGATTATGCGGATTGCAGAGGATCATCAGCTTTGTTTTCGAATCAGACATTTTGGACTCCAGATCCGCAAAGTCCATCGAATAAACGCCGGCCCTGTACTGAAGCGGGTTTTCTAATACATTACGGCCGTTATTCCTGATGATACTATAAAACACATGATAAACAGGGGATTGTATCAGAACGTTCTCACCGGGGTTTGACAGCTCCTTTATGATCGTCGAAATGGATGGGATCACCCCCGTGGAAAAGATCAGGTTTTCCCTCTTCATTTTCAGACCATGCCGTTTATCCCACCACTTTCCATAAGCCTCATACCAGGCGTCAGGTATTCCGGCATACCCAAACACGCCATGATCGATCCTTTTTCTCAAAGCATCGATTATTTCAGGAGCGGCCTTAAAATCCATATCCGCAACCCACATGGGAAGCTCTTTTCCATCCCCGGACCATTTCACCGAATCCGTTCCCCGTCTTTCGACATATGCATCAAAATCATATTTCATATTTTACACTTTCCCTATTTCAAATTATTTTGTATCATCCAACCTATTTCAACCTGGGCGGCATCTTGGGTGTCTGCATCCGGCTTCATCGCACAATTCCTTGATCCGCTTCAGGGCGGTAGCATAGGATATCTATATAGTTTATGCCGCTATCGCATTATCGTTTATGCTTTCTATAACCTTCCGAATTCCCATCCAGACATTGAGATCAGTAAATATCTCAACCACGCTTCCCTGATCGGTAAACGGAGATTCCTGAAGCACGGACAGATCTTTCATCACGCCGTTATGAACAATGTACTCGACAATCTGGTTCACAAAGTAGATCTGCCGACTGTCAAGGTCATTACTCTCAAGGTATTCCGAAAATGCTGCCTTGGCCGCATTCATATTAAGACCTACAATCTCACGTACGAGCTCGCCCAAAGGCTTCGATCCGTACTCGTGCTCATACTCTTCTTTGGTACCAAGTTCCGACCAAAGAACCTTTTCCAATGCCTCTATATCACTATGCGACAGCGGAATATTTGACTTAAGTTTCTTAATTACCTCATTGTCCTGATGTTCGCGGATATAATATTCCGCTTTTGCCTTGTAATTCTTCAGGTCATCATTATCAAGTTCCGACTCATTCCACGAAACATCAAGAATATCATCCTCAAAGTTCGTATCATATCGAAGCTTGGTATGCGGAATATACTTCATGAGATTGCGGAGCTTTTCCCTGATTTCTTCAAACTCGTTGACTTCACAATGATCTATATAGTCCGTATGAAGAATTTTATCAATAAGTTCCGCCTGCACCTTTATCTCTGGAATATTAGCCACGCCGGAAATACCCTTCACTCGCTTTAATAGATCGCTGCGGGCCTTACCATATTTCTTTCCTGCAAGATATGCAAGCTCTATACCATACATAAGTGCATCGAAACGCACCGCACTTGCTTCATCATCGTTCGGAAGGATCAGCGGAGCCAGCTCTTCTCTGACAAGCAGCGTATCTTCATATGTCAACTTTTGATAATTGGTCTCTACCGAATACATATCGACATATTTCAAATGTTGTCTTACCGCAAAATTTTCACGAGGAAGTTCCTGAACTTTTCCGACCATCAATTCGATCAAGGCATTTCGATATGCAATAAGTCGATCCTCTTGATATTCCAGATCCTGCAACTTATAAACGATCTCAAACTGCATGTTAAAGATCGCACCCTGAAGGGCGATCATATTTGCAGTTGGTTTTCCTTTACTCATACGGAAAAACTCGAAATTCCCGCAAAAATCAAAGATGTAGAACTTATTCTTGTCTTCTCCATCAATAAGTCCGGGGCAAAGTCTGGTGCCACGGCCAATCATTTGCCAAAACTTGGCATAGCTCATCACCTTTTTGAAAAATACAAGATTCACCACCTCCGGCACATCAATACCGGTATCCATCATATCAACAGATATGGCTATCTGCGGCAATTTTATTGCTTCCGAGAATTCATCAATCAGGGTTTGGGCATAGTTGATCCTGTTATCAATCACCTGCGCAAATCCGTTTAAATGAGGGTAGTCCTTATTAAAGATTTCAAGGATCTTTTCCGCATGATCATGGTTTTTTGCAAAAATAATGGTCTTACCGAGTTTTTGACCATAATGAATCTTGATTCCATCTGTCATGACGGTGTGGAGCACCTGTCGGATCGTATCTTCGTTAAAGATCCACTCGTTCAAGGCAGATGAGCTGATGGATTCCGGAATTTCTCCGTTTTCCATTTCAAAAGTACTTTCATAAACAGCCTTATCTTCCTCAGATAGTTCCGCATATACGATTCCCTGTTCGATGAATTTCAGCTTCGTCTCTACCGAAAGAAAATCTACGAGATATCCGTCTTTTACAGCCTGTGAAAGTTCATATCCGTATGTCGGAACCCCCTGCTCCAGATCAAAGATTTCATAGGTATTCTTATCAATATCTGCCTTTGGCGTCGCTGTAAGACCAACCAACGGCGCGTCAAAGTAAGTAAAGATATCTTTATACTTGTTGTAAATCGACCTGTGTGCTTCATCGCAGATCACCAGATCAAAGTGTCCGCTGGTGAACAGTTTCTGATCTTCCACCTTAATTGAATCTATGCAGTTCATCATTGTCTGATAGGTGGAAAAAACACAGTGCGCTGTATAATTATCTTTTTCTTCGCAAAGATTTGTTACAGAAAGCGAAGAGTAGTTGTTTACAAACGCTCTTTTTGCCTGAGTGACAAGCGAGGTTCTATCCGCAAGAAACAGAATGTTTTTAATCCAGCCGGCATCAAGAAGCACATGGCACAGTTCAATGACAGTTCTGGTCTTGCCGGAACCTGTTGCCATCACCAGAAGCGCCTTACGACGGTTTTTCTTGTCAAAGCAGTCGCAAACTGCCCTGATCGCCGCTTCCTGATAATATCGACCGGCTATCTTTTTATCAACAGTAATATGATCAAGAGAAGTCCGCATTTTTCTGAGATTAAACATCTTTTCCAGATCCGCCTTGGAGTATATGCAGGCAACCCTTCTCTCAGGATACTGTCCATCGATAATCCTAGTGTCAAAACCGTTTGTCAGAAAGATACACGGTCTTCTGCCACACTGCTTTTCGATGATATCCGCATAGAGCTTTGCCTGCTGGCGGCCTTTTGACACATCAACGCATGTTCTCTTTGCTTCTATAATGGCAAGCGGTTTGTGTGAATTATCATAAAGGACATAATCTGCGTAACCAACCTCGGACTTATTAGGCATTCCCGGAAGTTCCACTTCGTTGATCCAGTCAGATCCTTCCTTCCAGCCCGCGTCCATGAGCATAGCATCAATATAAATCTTACGCGTTTTATACTCAGAAAGATCAAGCGGCTTCGGAACATAAGTCTCCGCTTGTTTTTCTCTCCGAAGTGTCAGTTCTTCTTTTAGCGCCTTGTTTTCCGCGATCAGTCTTTCAAGATCGACGTCCGGTATCTCTTTCTGGTCGGAACTCGGCTGTTCTTTTGTAAGCAGAGACTTATCAAAGGTGTGCTCTTCATACTCGTCTGCATAGCAATAACTGACAAAGTCAAGAAAAATCTGAAGATTCTCAAGGCAGAGCACTGCCTGCTCCTCCGTGATCGCTTTCCCCGTATGTGCCGCGTTGTTTCCCATTTTGCGGATAAAATGTAATCGCTTCAAAAGGTCTTTATCAACTATGTCGCAAAAATCCTCCGTGCTCATAAGACTGAGCAGATTATCCTGATACGGCATTTTCAACGATGCGTCAACAGAATACATCCACTTTATAGCAAATTCCATCGCCCTGCGGCAGTTGATGATACAGGTGGAGAGATCAATAAACAGTACCTTCTCCGCCGCGATCGCCACATCACAGAATGTATTGAATTTTGGTTCATTTTTTAGATAATCGAAGTTGGTCACGTGGATGCCTCCAAATTAACCTTATCACTTAAAAACCCATCAACAAATTCTTTTCCTTTTTTTACTAATTACATAATGACTTCTAACCAAAATACTTCTGCATCAAACTGTCAAAAAGTGTCTTAGTTTCATCTAACGCTCTTTGAACGGCAGCTTTTGATTTGTCGACCTGTTTTATAAACGGAACCAGGCTGTCTTGTAACTCTCTTGGTGGGCATATGACTTTAATTCTCCCAAGTCGTTCTTTTGATATATTAGACATTGATTTTGCCGACCCACCAGATATTGCCTGTATCACTGGTCTGAATTCTTTGCAATTTATAAGTTGCCATAAAAATACGGCATTCATTTTTTCATTCGGCACTAATCGAAAAATAAGATCCGGCATCATAAGTTTTGATGGTGTTTCTTGAACATATGCTGCCATCCCAACAAGTACAGGAGTATTTTTTCTGGTAAAAAGCAAATCACCCGCATGAACTTCTGCGCTTTCAACAAACTGTTTTTCATCCAGCAATGCCTTGTTCTCTGATGGCCTATAATCCCCATAAGTTGCAGCACTTAGCTTAAGGACTGCCGGATAATTGTCTTCTCTAGGTTTATCAGAACAAACGAAACTCTTTCCGTTATCGATCCTTTCTAAGCATTCATCAAGTTGGTATGTTTCCCATTCCATTGAGTTTCTTACAGGATTGCCAAAGAGCTCGACAAATCGGGCTTTGATAAGCTCATCTAATGCTTCTAATTCTTTTTGTCGTTGCTCCTTAATGGCAACTATTTTACCTAAAAGTTCTACTATGTGTTTCTGCTCTTCAATAGTTCTTTTAGGAATTTGCATCTGTCTCATAGCCGCTTGTGTGAGTTTTTGCCTTGTTGCACCATTAACCATTCCACCAACATCGTAAAACATTAGCGAATAACACAAGTAGTCTACATCCATTCCCGCTTTTGGTTTAAGTACGTGAGCATGATTATTAACCCAGCACTTACCGGACACTCTATAAGCTATAGGTCTTTCTTTAGAGCCAAAATTCCCTCCGTCTTCAGCTAAAAGAACTAATTCATCATCAAAAATATACTCTGCCACATGGTCTTGAATACCATTCGCGCCATAATATGGATATGGTCCTTCAACTCTATCAGATGATGTAATTGGAACTCTCATCGAATCAAGGATTTCACAACAATCTTCTAATAATATTTTCTCCATCTATCATCCCTACAAATCTCAATTTGTTTTTCCTTTCATCTAATCCGCAGTCACGCCTATTAAATAATTAATAAATGCACTGCAAGAAACCAACATATATTTTGCTTCTTCAAATGTAGATGCTGGTCCACCTATATCGCCAGCATGTCTAATACCATTAGCATCAGATGTATAACCATACAATGTATTAAATGCAGACTTCAATCCCGCATGTATTTCCACACCACTATTCTCCAACTTCTTCAACATTCTCCCCAAGGTTGCCTCTTTCCCCTTTATCCCTGTTAAAATTTCACAGAGTGCTTCTACTGCACTTATACTCTCTTTAATTGAATTCTCATAATCAGGAGTATCTCTATCTGCCAACAAAGTATTAGCCTTCGATAAATGGATATATACTGCTTCATACTTACTTTCTAAAGCCTGGTTAATTGTATCTATTTCAACATCATCACTAATAGGCGTTAGTTGACCATCAATAAATCTATAACCAACATATTCCCGTTTTAAATACATGTTAACAGTCTGGAATAATGAATAATCTTTATAGGTATTATCGTAGTAATTATAATAATTATATCCCCAAACCTTTCTCATATAATCATCCCAATATTGAATTATTGCTTCTACTAAAGTTAAAACATCATCATAGTCATCATTCTGAATAGTATGGTTAATTATCGCCCAAATTTTATCGTCATCTATCTTCACTCTTGTATCAACTGGTTCAGAATAAACTGTTCCTTGTACAAATCGAAAAAATTCCTGTATTTCGTCATTACCCCAATAAGTATCTTGACGATATACTTTCTGATATAACAAACTCAACATATTTTGTAGCTGAATCCTAGTGCGTTTATCAAATGAAATCAATTGAATTATACTGTTTTCGGTTTTGATACCATTGCGATCCGAAAAACCTCCCCTTTTACTAACCTTAGCCATTTTTACACTCCTAACAATTTCTCCAACTCATCCATTTCCTTACCAATCTCAATTTCAAGTTCACGGATATTTGCCATAATCTCTGATGTTGGTGGATACTCTACTTTCTGATATTCAACTTCCTTATACTTGTTAATAGAAAGGTCATAATCGTTATCAACAACGTCTTGCTTAGGCACCATAAACGACTTATCAGTACGCTTTCTATCTTACTCTGCTTCAATATTCTTAAAACGAGCAATGATATCCGGAATATCATTTTCATTAACAGGTGTACGCTTATCATCCAAGCTGTATCCGTCAGCAGTCATGTCGTAAAACCAAACATTATCGGTTCCACCATGTCCAGTTTTTGTAAATATCAGAATAGCTGTAGAAACACCAGCGTATGGCTTAAATACACCAGAAGGCATTGAAATAACAGCCTCAAGTCTATTATCTTCTACAATCACTTTTCTAATGTCCTTATGAGCCTTAGATGAACCAAATAACACCCCATCAGGTACGATACAAGCGCATCTCCCTCCTACTTTAAGGATTCTCAAGAACAGTGCAAGAAACAACAGCTCTGTCTTTTTAGTCTTGCAAACCTTTAATAAGTCGCCAGATACAGCATCAGCATCAAGACTTCCTTTGAAAGGTGGATTGGCCAATATAAGTGAGTATTTGTCCTTGTCGGCATTTTGGTCTGACAAACTATCACGATATTCAATAAAAGGATTATCAATACCATGGGTCATCATATTCATAGCACCTATACGAAGCATTGTTCTATCCATATCAAAACCATTGAACATGGAATTCATATAGTGCTCTTTTTTGTCTTTGTTAAAGAAGATTTCTTCTTTCTTTGTTTCCTTCAAATACTCCGCAGCAGATACTAAGAAACCTGATGTACCACATGCTGGGTCGCATATCACATCATCAGCCTTTGGGTCTACTAATTCGACCATCATTCTGATGATATGTCTAGGGGTTCTAAATTGACCATTTCTCCCTGCTTGAGATAGTTTACTCAACATATATTCGTAAACATCTCCACGTACGTCGGTCGCCTGTATGTCATTCATGAGTGCATAAATATCATCTAATGAATCAACAACCTTTGATAAAAGCAGTGGTGTAGGTAGCTTAAAAATAGCATCATCCATGTATTTTGAATATGCACTATCCTTATCGCTATGAAGATTCTTTATAAATGGGAAAACCCACTCCTGAATTACTGTATACATTCTACCGGCCGAAAAATCATGGAATACAGACCACTTCAGTTGCTTTCCATCTATTGAACGCTCTCCAATCTTTACCTCATCTGCGAAAATGCTCTTATAAGGAAGTCCAAGCATGGCACTTTCCTTTTCTTTTTTATTGTCAATGTCATCTAAATCTCTAATGAACATTAAATATGTAATCTGCTCAATAACCTCAAGTGCATTAACAAGACCACCAGCTGCAAATATATCCCACAATCCATCAATCTTATTTTTCAAATCGCCTGTAACCATTTATTACTCCTCCGTATTCCAAATATATTTGGTGTATCTACCACCACCTATTTTCTTTATTTCCCCACTCTTTAACAAATCCGCAAGAGAACGTTGAACTGTTGTATCGCTAATATCAGGATTCATTGCCAATAATTCAGCCTTTGTAATAGTTCCGATATGGCCTTTAATAATTTCTCTAATTCTATCGCCCTTTGAATAGCTAGAATCAGTCACAAGCTTTACTCTAGATTCAAATTCCTTGTAGGCTCCAACTATAACACCAAGCATATAGTTAACAAATGGTTTGTAGTCATTTTCATTCTCATGCCAACTGTATGAGCTATCCTGAAGAGCCTCGTAATATGTTTCTTTTGACTCCTCAATCAGCTTTTCAATACTGATATACTTTCCTACAATAAATCCAGATTGATAAAGCAATAATAAAGTAAGTAATCTACTCATTCTTCCATTTCCATCATTAAATGGGTGAATACATAGAAAATCTAATATAAACATTGGTATAAGCAATAAACTATCTATTTCACCTTTAGCATCAGCTTCCTCATATGCTTTGCATAATTCATTCATAGCTTCTGGTGTTTCCCAGGCTGCTACTGGTTTAAATCTAACACTTTTATTTCCTTCGCTATCGACTTCCTGAATTATATTATCAGCTGTTTTATACTTTCCACCATATTCCATACCTTCAAATCGATATAAATCTCTATGAAGTTGTAAAATTATATTGGGTTTTACTGGAATAAAATCATAATCCTCATGAATAGAGTTTAAAACATCTCTATATCCAGCAATTTCCATTTCATCTCGTGACTTTGGCCTAGTTTTATCATTAACCAAAGCCTTAAGTCTACTAGATGATGTATAAATGCCTTCAATCTTGTTAGATGCCTCAGTACTTTGTATTTTGGCTATCTCTGTAAGTTTAGTTAAAATATCTGCCTTAGCCTCTTTAAAAAGTGTCTGTTTTCCCTTAAACTCATGAATCTGAGATAAATATGTAACTATCTCAGGAGTTAATAATTTTTTCCATTTTTCACCATAATTATATTGTCTCATTTTAATTACC
>JAEEGH010024556.1_pt1 | contig 12155 bp, 11 predicted proteins | sample 9134181 | NCBI WGS metagenome assembly JAEEGH01 (sample SAMN16246544, study PRJNA631951) | gut metagenome | biome: gut microbiome; feature: rumen; material: DP-attached | host: Bos | place: Iran: Karaj | collected 2018-10
AGCGTAACTGACACCTTGGTTTTTTCACCAGGAACAAGTCCCACGCAGCCAAAGTCTCCATCATATATTTGTGTTATTTTCCACATTACTTATATCCACCAATATTTCAAGAATCTTTTGTCCTCCAATAAATAGCATTAGTCAGTCAAAATTTGGATAGAACCATACTCCTTAACAGCTCCATGTTCTTCTTCAGGATAATTACTCAAAAATGTTTCATAACCAGAATCAAAATGACATGCAGGGAATAAGCTTTTTAATGATAAAAACTCATTCTGTCCCAACCATCTCAACAAATTAGACGCTTTTTTACAACATACTCATCTGATGCGTGCTCTAATCTGTTCAATCTTCTCAACTAATACTTTGTTCCCTACAGGATCTATTATCTTACTCTGCTTGGTTTTGGGATCCTGAAGAAGTTTACCCAGGTGCCAGCCTTCATCCTGCCAAATCTCAACAAGTGCTCCTTCAGCTACAGGGAATTCATCTATCATCACATACCCGTCAATATTACGCTGCAAAATGCCTTCTTTCCTGACTGGCTTAATAATGTAAGAAACAAGCATCTCCATCAAGCCGACCACTGTGCTTAGCTTCATAGCTATCTCCGCTTTAAACTTACTGTCTGGATCAGTTGCATTAAGCATTGCCTGAGCAACTCTCTCTTCCATGCCCTTTTGACTTCCCAATTCATGCATCTTTTTGGACATTCCTTCTGCAAGTTTAAAAAGATCATCAATAGTAAATTCTTTATCTGCCATTTATCTTTCCCCTTTCCTACCAATATTCATCGGATAAAACCTGACATTCCAGATAGCCTGGCATATGTCTGCTGAAAGTTATATAGGGCTCCATCTGTTTCCATGCATCATACCAGAGGTCAGGAATATAATCATCCAAACGGACAGAACCCGCAAAAACATCTTCCTGGGAACAGCAGTAGTCCCTTGCAAGCTGTCCGCATAGTGTAACATTCATTATTGCCACACGTCCTACTGTGACAGGTTCTGAAGGTGCTATCACAAATATCCCTGCATTTGCCTTTTTCAAAGAATATCGGCGTTCCATTCCGACAATCGGTTACTACAGCGACAAATCTTCTGGAAGAATCATTAAAGGACTCCTCATCAAAAGGTTCCAGCTTGTCTTCTAAATATTATAAGCAATAAAACGCCTCCACGCTATAATCATGGAGGCATTTGTCTTTTAACTGGCTTTGTTTTAGCCTATTCTGCAATACCGCCACAAACACCAAAGAGTTTTCTGTCATTGCTTCTATATAAATGTTTCGTTTGCTGTAAACGATTGTTTAAAGGAAGTATATTCCACCGTTGTCAGAGAGTCTTTACACTCAGATATTGTCTTTTTATACTTTTTTAATATATTCAAACCAGAGTTGTTCTGTTTAATATGTTGTCGAATATCAATTCATAGGCAGATGGCCACAGATGTATGCCGTCGCTGGAATACTCCTCCAGGGTCTGACCATCTTCCCGGGTAAGGCCCTGATTTACATCTATGAATGTGTAACCAAACTCATCAGCCAGCCTGGCGGTTATTTCATTTGCTTCTTCAAGCCTTTCAAGCCGAAGCCTGGCAGCTGCTGGCGCCTCAGGCCACGCTGCTACCCGCTCTGCCACTGCCACATTTACAGGATAAAAAGCCATAACATAAACCTTTGATTTTGGGAGCCTGTCTTTTATAAGTCCCAAAACCTTCCTATAGTCAGCTTCAAACTGTTCCCTCGTCATTTCCGGCTTACTGATATCATTGGTCCCGATATTAATAAAGATCACCGATGGCTCAAGATCAAATATCTGCTCATCCATGGATTCAAGCAGCTCCGGAATGGTGTATCCGCTTATTCCGCGATTATAGATGCAAAGATCCATTCCCCTGCTCATAAGGATTTCGTTTATCGAAAAATGTTCCATCAGAGAAGAACCAACAAAAAGTATCTCCCCCTTTCTGGCATATTTGTTAAGCTGTCTGTATTTTTCTACCATGTACTCATTCATGATTATCATCACCTTTCATATTTTTTGTTCTTATTAGCGCGTATTATGCTGCTTACAGTAAAAAGCATAGTTATAAAGCAGGCACTGCCCCAAGAGCCACTGTTCCAATATCAGGTATTCGGGCTATATATATTCTGTCTACAATGTTGTATAAAAGATTGATGATCTGGGCCACAAGCATTGGAATAGCTGTGGCCAGAATATTATTAAAAGTTTTTCCGTTCTCAAAATCAACGCGTTTCATTATTCACACTCTTGTGAGCAGTCCTTCAAGGGCTCCTTCTATTTCATATTCTCCGCTTCCGGCAGATATGAAGATACTGTCTCCTTTTTTTATATCTAATCTCTGTCCATTCTGACTTATCTGAAAGTGTCTCACCCATGCCATCGCCCTCGGCTATGATACTTGGTCCATCCTCATGACAGGACACCTCCCAAGTCTCAGCCAGTCTGGAGCTGTTACAGGATTTATCATTTGCTTTTATAAGCTTGTCGCCACCCCATATATAATCCTTGCATGCCGGTGTCAGCTTTAGTAATGCCATTTCTTCCTCCAAATCTTAATGTATATCATAAACACTCCTTAACTTTAGACCAACAGCATTTCCTTTTCTTATCCTGATCACCTTCTCACCGGGATCCATATCAAAGAAATTGTCATCCAGCACCAGGTCATCATCTTCATTCCTGATCTCAACATTTTTTGCAAAGGCTTTCGCTTCTATCCGTATTTCCTTTTCAGAAACAGACAATATCGTAAGCTGCGGATCCTCAAAACCGAAATACTTTGCCGGAACAAAGAGAACACTTCCCGAAGATACAACCTTTTGATCTTCTTTGACTCTAAAAGAAACATAATCTGAATATATATCTATTCCATGAAAATGCTCTTCATCTACCCACACAGCGCTAAGTGGCGGAATTGTCTGATTGATGGACCTTTCTTTTGAGAGCTTGGCTCCACTTGCATCACGAAGCTCCCATTCGATTGTCAATCTCCTTTCCTTCATTGTCTCATTGGAAACGTTAAGTCTTATCGCAGGTGTAAAAGAAGTTCTTTCAGAATTCACCTGTATTCCTTCCGATACCATACTCGTTTCCTCACAACTGATAAGTATAGGTGAAAAGAACCTCTTTGCATAGTAATGCAGTGCTTTCCATCTTCCGTAATAGTCAATTGACGCCCAGCTGATAACCGGCCAGCAGTCATTAAGCTGCCAGTAGATTGCTCCCATACATCGTCCACGGTTTCTTCTGAAATGCTCTACTCCATATCTGATTGCCTCACCTGCCAGAAGCTGTGATGCATAGGTCAGGGTGTCAAAATCAGTGGGGTACCTGAATGTTGCCTGCATATACTGCATGATCTTCGCATTAGCAGAGCTGTTTCTTTGATGCTTTTCCATGTTATAGGAAAAGAGATTAAAGTCTGACTCCTTTTCCATAACCTTCTTAAGTGTATTCTTCGATGGAATGGACTGAAATCCAAACTCAGACAGATATCTGAAGAAATGCTTTCTATACTCGGTGAAGGGCTTGTTACTGTGCCATACTTCCCAGTAATGCACATCACCCCTTTTGTCATCATTAGGCTCATCAAAAGCTCCTCCTGATGACGGACTTGAAGGCCAGTAAACTGTATCTGGCGCGTACTCGTGGATCCACTTAGGAAAGAGATATTCATACATCTTTATATAATCCGCCCGTTGCTTATGAGTCTTTACCCAAAGGCCCTCCTTGACGAACATCTCCATCTCGTTATTTCCACAGATAAGTCCCAGGCAAGCATGGTCTGCAATCCTTCTTATGTTGTCCTTTATTTCCATATGAATGTTGTTTTCAAATTTCTCGTTTAGATCATATACAGCGCAGGCAAACATAAGATCCTGCCACACTATAAATCCCATTTCATCACAGAGGTCGTAAAATTCATCCCCGGGAAAAAATCCACCACCCCACACTCTGATGGCATTAAAATTTGCCACTTTACAATTATCCAAAAGCTTTCTGGTCCTATCAGCTGTTATCCTTGTCAGATAATTATCTTCCGGAATATAATCTGCTCCCATAGCAAAAATGTCTACTCCGTTTACGCAGTGTGAAAAACTCTCGCCCCACCTGTCCTTTTTACGCGACAAAGTCAGAGTCCTAAGTCCAATTCGCTTTGTAACTTCATCCGTTACTTTTTGCCCGGATCTCTGTATAATTCGAACGGTATAGAGATTCTGGTCTCCAAATCCATTTGGCCACCAGAGCATTGGATTCTCTATCCGTATAATCTGCCCTCTTTTATAATCTGTCAGAGTTGTGCATTCTCCCAAAGGCGAAATAATTATCACATCATAAGAAATGAATGCTTTATTGGAAACGATTTCTTCATCTATGGCCACGCACAGACTCACTTCGTTACCATCGTGCTCCTGATGTATTCTAACATTTTCTATTCTTGCATCTTCAATTCCAAGAAGATAGACAGGTCTGAAAATACCTGCATCCGGGATCCTTGGTCCCCAATCCCAGCCAAACATACAGTGCGCTTTTCGGATGTGAGCAAAGCCCTCCATCGCATCCTCAGATCCATCACACTCACACTCCTCATAAGCCTTTCTGATATACTTTAGCGGAGAGTGAAGGTACACTTTAAGCAGATTGTCTTTCTCCCTAAGAATGTTACTAACATCAATCCTATAAGTTCTGTGCATATTGTCTGCAGAAAATAGTTCTTTTCCATTTAAAGTAATATCAGCTATGGTATCTATTCCCTCAAAAACCAGCTCGTTCTTTTGAAAAGTAAATAATTGCTCCTGACAATCAAATGTTGTCTCGTATTCAAAATCCTCTTCCATTATTTCCAGGGCATATTTTTCATTATCTCCCACAAATGGATCCGGAATTACATTGTCCGCCTGTAGTGTACTAAGAACACTGCCAGGTACCGACGTAGTGTATTCTGAATGGTCTTTTATCCTTTTCATTTTCCATTCTTTAAGATCTATTCTTTTCATATATATAAATCCTCCTATTTGACAGCTCCATCGGTTACACCGCTTATAATATGTCTTGTATGATGTATTCATAACCGAATACACCACTTTTCCTTTCTTTTTCTTGATATTGTGGTTCAATACAATTCAGATACTGTGGACTTTTGATTTTTCCCTGTAGCTTTGACTACTCGACTGGAGTGTATTGCCGCTACCTTTATCTGAATTGTTTATAAGCTGGATGTTGCCAGTGGCTGCTGTTGCAGCCCAGAGTACTTATTTCTATCAAGTCTACATAGATAACCGCAGGCGGATATCACAGTATCAGACTTAATGAAAGGGAGGTGTTCCTCAATGATTTACGCAGGCATTGATATTGCCAAACTCAACCACTATGCAGCTGTCCTTTCTTCGGACGGCACCGTACTCACTGAGCCGTTTAAATTTACAAATGACGGTGATGGATTCAAACGGTTATCTGAAGAGCTTTCTGATTATGCTCCCGAACCGGTCATCATCGGTCTTGAGTCAACGGCACACTATGGCGACAACCTTGTCCGTTACCTTGTTGCTAATGATTACAAAGTGTGTGTGCTCAACCCTATTCAGACTTCGTCAAGGCGGAAAGATCGTATCCGCAAGACGAAGACTGACAAAGTCGACGCTGTAGTAATCGCTGAAACCTTAATGATGCTGAGAGATCGCAGGTATGTGACCTTCTATGATCTTGATCTGATGGATCTCAAAACACTTGGACGTTTCCGTCAGAAGTCCCTGAAGCAGCGGACAAGGCTAAAAATCCAGCTGACTTCATTTGTGGATCAGGTGTTCCCGGAACTGCAGTATTTCTTTAAATCCGGATTGCATCAAAAATCTGTCTATGCGCTCCTTAAAGAGGCGCCTACGCCGAAAACTATTGCTTCTATGCACATGACTCACCTTAGCCATATCTTACAGACCGCTTCCCATGGTCACTTTGATAAAGAGACAGCAAGACAATTAAGAGCTCTTGCACAGAAGTCTGTCGGCAACAGCGACAGTACTGTATCTATTCAGATAACTCAGACCATCTCACAAATCGAGTTACTGGATAGCCAAATCGAAAAGGTTGAGGCTGAAATGACGGAAATCATGAAATTCAATGATTCTCCCATCATGACCATTCCGGGTATTGGATATATCAACGGCGGAATGATACTTGGAGAGATCGGCGATATACACCGTTTCTCTAAGCCCCATCAGCTGCTTGCATATGCTGGTCTGGATCCTTCTGTAAAACAATCAGGAAACTTTAACGCCAGCCGCACCAGGATGTCCAAAAGGGGCTCCAAAGTGCTCAGATATGCCCTTATGAACGCAGCTCATAATGTTGTAAAGAACAATGCCACCTTTAAGGAGTATTACGATAAAAAGATGGCTGAAGGCCGGACTCACTACAATGCACTTGGGCACTGTGCCGGCAAACTCGTCCGTATCATCTGGAAAATGATGACCGATGACATAGACTTTAACCTCGACTAACTAAGAGGCTTACCAATATATCGAGATCTTTAAAATGCACCTTTAGGGAGCTTTATTAAAGTTACCCTTTTTGACCCCAATATCGAAAAAATAATTTTTTGCTAATTTAGGCTTGACTTTTCATAGCTGGTCTCTGTAAAAAGATATATATGACAATTGTCGGAATCGCAACAAGCACGATAGCCGCACTCATTAATGGCCATTCTGCCAGCTTATCACCTGAAAAAGCATATAGACTTGTGGCAACTGTTCTTATTTTAGGCATATACATATAGGGTGTAAAAAAGTCATTGTATATCCCCAGCAGTTTCAATATTACTGTAGTTGCAATAGCAGGCCTTAGCTGCGGAAGTATAATGCTCGTATATATTCTGAACCTTCCTGCCCCATCAAGCCTTGCACTTTCGTCAAGAGACACCGGAACATTATTGATAAACTGCAAAAAAATATAAATCTGCATTATATCAGTACCAATATAGAGTACAATTCCCGCTAAAAGCGTATTATATACCCCAAGTGCCTTAATGACCTGAAATGTTGCTATAGTAACCGTCATACCCGGAATAAAAGTAGGTATAAGAAATGCCAGAAACAAAACACCTCGTAATTTAAATTCAAATCGAGAAAGTGTATAGGCCACAAGCGATGCCACTATAATAGTTATTGGTACAGATATGATCACCAAAATAGCTGTATTTATAAAACCTGTTATAAAATTTCCTTCCACAAATGCCCTTACATAGTTACCTGCGTTTGTAATATGTTCAGGAAGGCTCAATACTCCACTCATCATATACTCTTCGTTGGTCTTTAAAGATACATTAAGGACTATAAAAAGCGGCGCAAAAACCGAGATAATTCCGACTCCCATCAAGAGATAGATAAGCGTTCTTCCGACTTTGTTATTAATTATAAAAATAGATTCTATGGATTCTTTCTGTTTATTAAGCATACTACTTATCCCCTTTTAAAAATACCTTCTGCACAGCAACAAGTAGCAGAATTATCATCAACAGGACTACGCCCATAGCGGCTGCCTTTCCATATTTGGAATAAGAATAGGCAAGTTCCAGTGACTTACTGATAAATGTCGCAGTGCGGCCATTTGGTCCGCCTTTTGTTATGAGAAATGGTTCAAAGTATACCTGAAGCGCCCCGTTTAAGCTAAGCAAAAGAGATACTTCAAGCATTGTCTTAATGTTAGGAAGCGTAATATATCCAACAGTCTGAAAAAATCCTGCCCCATCAATTCGAGCCGCCTCATAGACATCCCCAGGTACGGATTGAAGTGCAGCAATATAAATAACCATTGTCCATCCCACATATTTCCAAAAGCTTATAAAAGACAGCGCAAAGTTTGTCATATAACTACTGCTGATAAAATGTACAGATTCAAGCCCCAAAAGATTTAGCAGAAAATTTATTGGGGAATTGGAATAGTCATATAAGTAGTTGAACATGAATGCCACTGCAACACCATTAATAATGTAAGGCATGAAAAGTATAGCTCTGAAGGTGGTCTTCATCTTAATATTACTGTTTAGTAGAATGGCAAGAAAAAGCCCCGCCACCTGCTGGATGATGGCCGTAACTACATAGGCCATGTTATTCGCAAAAGTCTGAAATAATTCTTTTTGTGAAAATATCTCCTGATAATTCCTGATTCCTATATACTTTATTTCCTTACTCATACCATTCCAGTCTGTAAAAGAAAGCTGTATGAGTTTGATCAGCGGATAGTAAGAAAAAAGTATAAGGAGCGCAACCGGCAGTGACAAAAAGCATAAGATATATATTCTGTCTTTAGTCTTTGATTTCATAAAATATCCTTTCTTTTGGGCATAATAATGGCAGCATTGCCAATCAGCAATACTGCCAATATATTTAGCAATCCATAAACAAACCTATTAGTTTATGTATCTGGCTCTTGCCTCTGCCCACTTTACATTCCAATCCGCTATGAGCTGCGCGGCCTTTTCGTCATTTTCTTCCATAACATAAGTAAGGAAAAACTTCTGCCCATCGAGCTCAATATCATTCTTTATGTTAGAGAAAGTTGCATCTCCAACAATTGGTTCCAAGGGCTCAATACCATAGGACAAGAGCTCGGCAACAAACTGATCATTGACTTCAATGTTTTTATTGGAGGGAATGTCAGTCTCAGCCACGGGATTTTCAAGCATATACGAGAGAAAAGCCTTTGCAAGTTCCGGATTCTGTGTATCTTTTGAAACTCCCCATTGTTTTCCGGCACCTGCCTTAATATTCTTAGCACCGGGGAATGGGAACATTCCAATATCCTCAGGTTTAGCTCCAAGTTCGACAAACTGTGCAGGAAGCCAGGTTTCCGAATAGTGCATTGCTGTCTTGCCCTGTGCAAGATCCAATTTGAACTGATCCCAGTTCGCAGACATGATATCTTCTTCCAGCCAGCCCTTCTTATATAGGTTCCTTACAATATCCATTGACGCCAGCATCACATCGTCATATATCTCGTCCTGTTGCGCATACTTATTTTCACCGCGCTTGTCTCCTGCAGTAAGTGTAACTTCACCCCATCCGCACCATGCATAAATAGGCCAAATATCCTTAAAGGCAGTCCCCACAGGAGTAATCCCTGCAGCATCAAGTTTTTCACACGCTTCATAAAACTCATCTACGGTTTTGGGAACATTATCAATTCCTGCAGTCGCAAAAGCTGCTTTGTTGTATACCATTCCGCAGTAAGATACCGTAAGCGGTAAAACATATAGCTTTCCATCTGTCCCACGTCCATTTTCATAAAACAGAATGTCCTTTTCTGTAAAAGGCAGGTCATCAATCGGCATAAAGTAATCTTTATAGGTATCCTGATTTATAGGATCCACAACATAGAACAGATCAGGTGCTTCTCCTCCTGCAATCCTTGTGGGAATTACATCATCGTATTCCTTAATAGTCTCAAATTCTACAGTCGTGCCGGGATGACTATCCATAAATTTCTGTGCATACTCAGCAAGTTTGTCTTCGAGATCCGTTCGATTGCTGGCAACACTGATCTTGCCCGAAAGACCCTCGGATACCGATGCAGAACCTGTATCTGATCCATAAGTTTCTGAAGCTGTATTCTCAGCCTCGTTATTTACTGTTTCATTTACAGATGAAACATCAGTGCCATCTGTTGCCTGCCCGCACCCGGCCAGACTTGCTACTGACAAGATTCCAGAAAGCAGCATTGCTAAATGTTTTTTATTCATTACGCAAATCCTCCCATATACAAAAAGTCTTTAATTTATTTATCAAAGCTGCAGCAAATGATCATATTTTATCTGGCGCTTTTGGCCATGAAAAGTGCGCCTTTTATTCCCTGCTCGCCGCCTAGGCCCGCAGGCATAACATAGTTGTCTATATCTTTCAGTTCTTCAGTACTAATATACCCATTCAGGTATTCAAGCGTCTTTTTCCGAATAAGTGGAAAAAGCTTATCTACATGCATTACGCCGCCACCCAAAATAATTCTTCTTGGAGAATAGCAGCATATGAACTGCATAAGAGCCTTGGCAATATATTCCGCCTCCAAATTCCATACTTCTTCTCTGTGCTGCAGATTGAAAGCATCAGTACCATACCTGGCTTTTATTGCCGGTCCTGAGGCAAGTCCCTCAAAACAATTATTGTGATACGGGCATATACCGGTAAACTTGTCGTCCTTATCTCTTGTAAGAAGAATATGTCCTGCCTCAGGATGAAACATTCCATGGAGGAGCTTCCCCTGGCTGTATACTCCTACGCCTATCCCGGTGCCAATGGTGATGTAAATAACATCCTTCAGATTCTTTCCATTTCCAAAGACAACCTCTCCTATAGCTGCAACATTTACATCTGTATCAACAACTACCGGATATCCGGCATCTTTAAAAGCTTCAGTCCAGGAAAAACCGACCCAGGGAAGTTTAGGACTCTTTCCTACCCTTCCATAATCCTTCGAGAAAATGTCAAGACATACAGGGCCAAATGCACCTATCCCTATTGCCTCTATTTCGTACTTCCTGAAAAAATCAAAAATATGTGGCATGGTCTCTTCAGGAGTAGTTGTCTTTATCTCACTTGATGCTATGACATTACTATCCTCATCTCCAATGGCGACTATCATTTTTGTGCCGCCGGCTTCTATCGCTCCAAACATCCCTTTTCTCCTCCTGCCCTGGCCCTAAGGCTGCTTCTTCAGGCAGGGCCAAAGGGTGGTCAACAGATTTAATTTCTAACTCAACTCTGTAGGTTGAGTATAGCAACAGAGACGTATCTAAAAAACAGCAGTCCTTTTGATTACCATACAATTTTTTGGATATTCAAAAGAACTGCATATTTTTAATAAACAGAATTCCTATATTCCTTTGGGGATATTCCCCATTTCTTTTTAAAAGCCCTGCCAAAGGACACAGCATCTTCATATCCCACAAGATTGCCAATCTCATAAATTTTTATTTTAGGATCTTTAAGTAACTCTTTTGCCTTGTCCATTCGCACATTCATAACATATTCAGAGAAGTTCACTCCGGTTTCGTTTTTAAACAGATTACTGAAATATGAGGCATTCAGCTCCACATAGTCAGCCAGATCGGAGAGGGTAAATGATTCAGAATAATGGGTTGATATATACTCTTTAGCCATTTCTATCCGGCGCCCGCTTCTCTTCTCCTTTTCATTTTTTATGTATTCAATGGAATTTTTTAGAATATAGCTCATGTATGTCTTTAGTTCCCTATAGGTGTTCAGATAATCTATACAGAAATTTATCTCCTGTGCATTTGCATTATAATAGTCAGCAAATGCTTCCGCTTTTGCACAGAGCTGATCCACTATCTCATGTATATGATTCCTAAAGACATTTTCTCTGCAATAGCTAAGGTCCAGAAATACTCTATCCATTATTTCTTTGGACTTCATGTAATCACACATAGTGATCCAATGTACCAGCTCCTTTACTGCGGGTCCCTGATCATAATGGATTTCAATCACTTTATCCTCTATATCATTATATTTAATAAGCTGTTTCTGCCCGAGATAAAACCTCCCCATAGCGGCATCCTTTGACTGTCTGAAAAGCGACGAAAAAGCATTCATTTTATCACTTATGTCACTGATCCCAACAGTTACTGATTGGTCCGAATCACTTTCTTTGTTGAGCTCTTCAAATAGTTTCCGGGCATATTCTGTTATTTCAGAAACGGAATCTGAAAAAACAAGAAATATAATGTACTGGCCATCTAACGTAGAGATTATGTCTAATGATTTACTCCCACGCCCTATCATAACAGCTTCCCTATATATACCTGAAAGAGCTTTTGAATATTGGGCTTTTTGCAAAAACTGACGATAGTACTGATCTGCTTCAATGTAAATAACAGCACAGTACCTGCGCTCTGCGCACAAATTCAGATCTCTAAGGCGCTTTAAGTACCCCGGAGCCTCTTTTTCACTGCTGGTAGATAAGCGTCTAAGCAACTCTGTTATAAGGAAATCATTATTCTCATCATGGGTCTGTTTGGAACATTTCTCATCGCTTATCTGTAGCTCAATCTTCTCTATGAGAGCAATAAGCTCCTCTTTTTTAAATGGTTTTAATATGTAATCACATGCACCATTCATA
>JAEEGH010024557.1_pt1 | contig 12155 bp, 6 predicted proteins | sample 9134181 | NCBI WGS metagenome assembly JAEEGH01 (sample SAMN16246544, study PRJNA631951) | gut metagenome | biome: gut microbiome; feature: rumen; material: DP-attached | host: Bos | place: Iran: Karaj | collected 2018-10
ATCATCCTTTTTTATCATCACATCCTAAACCACAAATCCTGTGGCTTTATCATGAGACGCCGGTCACAGATACTGTCCGTAAGCGATCGCCCTTACCTTCCTGGTGAGGTCGTCGCAGCCCGCGCCTGCCTTCTGTATGAAGAACAGGATCACCGACTTCGAGACGGGCTCAATCGTGTAATATGTGCCCATCCAGCCGTCCCAGCCGAACTCGCCGGCAGGAGCGATCGTACCCTGTATCTCCGGATGCTCGAGGATCCTCATCAGGCAGTTATAGCCGTGTCCCAAAGTCGAGCCCCAGTTCATGTCCCTGGCCTTTATCTCGTCGGTCAGGGCGTTCGTGTGCATGTATTTAACGGTATTCTCGCTCAGTATCCTTACATCGCCGAGCTTTCCGCCGTTTGCGAGCATCATTCCGAACTTCGCGAAATCATCGATCGTCGAAAGCAACCCTGCTCCGCCCGACTCCCAGTGCGCATGCTCGGGATAATCGCCGAGGCCTAAGTGAATGCCTTCGAGGACTCTGATGCCGCCTGTTGCCGGATCGTACTCGTATCTCTCGGTCATCCTGTCCTTAAAGCCCGGAAGCATGTCGAAAGAGGTGCTGAGCATTCCGAGCGGCGTAAGTATCTCATCTCTTACAAACGCGCCGAACTGCCTTCCCGAAGCCACTTCGACCACAGCGCCGAGGACATCGGCCGAGAAGCCGTACATCCATCTCTCACCCGGATCAAACGCGAGCGGGCAGCGTCCGAGCGCGTTCGCGAACTCTACGGTCATAGGGTAAATGGCGTTCGCCATCTTCTTTTCGTACTCGCCGAGGCACTTCCCCACCTCGATATGCGCCGCTGTCTCGATGCCGGGATAGCATACGCCCGAGGTCATCGTCAGCAGATCGAATATCGTAACGGGCCGTGCAGCGGGTCTTAAATGATACGCCTTTCCGGTCGCATCTCCGTTCACTGCGGGCTCGTCCGCAACTGCTACCATCTGATTCGCGAAACCGGGCAGGTACTGCTCCACATTGTCCTTCAGATCAATAATGCCGCGCTCAACGAGCATCATGACTGCCGCCGCGGTAACTGTCTTTGACATCGAGAACATCCTGAATACCGAATCGCGCTTCATCGTGATATCACGCGCAATGTCAGCCTTGCCGAAGGAACCGAAGTACCGCTCCTCGCCGTCCTTTATCACGAGAATGTTCGCGCCGGCGATGCGTCGCTCGCCGATCACTTTATCCATCAGGATCGAGAAATATTCATTTTTCATGCTGCCTTCTCCTTGGGTACTTTAGCGACGTAAAGGTCACTTTTTCTTAAATTCCTGAATATCGCCAGACCTACGCCGACCATGGTCCAGTAAACCGGAGCCACCGTGATCGAAGAGTCATTGATTATCTGAACTACCATGTAACCTGCGGAGCCCGCAAGAACGCCCGCGCCCACAAACGCCGTGAGATCGTATTTCTTCAGCCTGAAACAGGTCCCGAGGCCGTAGACGAAGAACCAGAAATAGAACGCAAGTATCGCGATCAGTGAGAGCACGCCGGTCTGCACGCCGATCTGCAGGTACATGTTGTGCGGCTTTGTCATCGTCTGTGTGGCGTAGCCGCCGTTGTACATTGAAACGAAATCGTAGTTCGGGAATGCGATAACAAAGGTGTCCGCGCCCGATCCGAGGATCGCGTAATGCTTAAGCAGCGGGATCGTCTTGCCCCAGATATATGCACGGCCCGAGAACGCTCTCGAACGCTCAACCAGCCAGTCGACGCTCTCGGTATCCACAGTCTTTACAAACTTGCCGTAAGGAGTGAAGAGGTAGTAGGTGCCGTTGACGCGTGCGAAGTACCAGCCATGGCCGTCTATCGTCAGTTCAAACCCCACCTGAGTCTCACTGAGCATGACGGGGATGACCCTGAAGCCCGGGAATCTGTCGTCCTGCAGAGTAAACGAAACATTCTCCGAATTGGACACGGTCTCGATATTCTTTCCCGCATCGTCCTTAAAGCGCACATCAAACGCACCGCTGGCGGAATTATACTCCATGATGCCGTGCAGGTTATTCTCCTTGTAGGTGATGATCACTTCTTCGTCAAGAGTCTTGATCGAGGTCAGATTAAAGGTCTGCTTCGCAGGATGAAGGGCTCCCTTCAGTCTGTTAAGCAGCGCGTAATTCGTATGATGGCCGTACGCCGCTACAACTCCTACCAGCAGCGCCGCAGTGACCAGCACAGCGATCCAGTGCTTGAACAGTCTCTTATTGAAGATGATCATCATCGCTATAACGGATACAACCGTACCGATAAGACCTGCTCTCGAACCCGACGCCAGCAGTGACAGGATCAGACCTGCGGTGATGAGGCCTGCGCCGATCTTCTTCCATACCTTATCGGCACCGAATATGAGCATCAGGAATATGGGCATAAGAATAGCCACGTATGAACCGACATAGTTGGGATTGTAAAGAGTCAGGTAGACACGGCCCTTTTCAAATGTAAAATCCATGCCCGGAGTGCCGTCCTCGTTGAAAGCCCAGCTCGGGAGAACCAGTTTTGCGGCAAACATGGTCTTAAAGAAGTCCGTGAAGAAAGCCTGTGTGATGCCGATATAGATCATGATGACAGTACTGAATGCAAGCGCCCAGAGTACCATCTTCACATCATGCTCGGTCTGAACGAAAAGGAATGCGTAATAGATAACGATACAGTATCCGAGCAGCGCCCACAGGGGCTCGAACTGCTCATAGATACCCGTAAACGAGAAACGTCTGTAGTCGGAAAGCACGCTCGACAGGATTGCAAGGAGCGCGTAGACGCCGAGCGGCAAGAAGATTTTGTGGAATTCAAGCTTTTTGCCTTCGGTCACCAGTTTAAAGATAAGGATCGAAGCCATGATCGCCGAGAATACAACGAACCAGACCATTTTCCAGCGCAGGAACAAATCGCCTGTTCCTCCCCGCTCCAGATAATCGTCTGCGTTCTGGAAGAAATCAAAGTATTCGAGAAGGCAGTCGTACACGTAGAGCCTTACGATAAGGGGCACTATCCCCACCACCGCCATCAGCGGCATAAGAAGCAGCGCCGAAGTCTCACGCTTTGTCGTCTTCGACTTTGAGTTCTTTTGATATGAATTTGTCTTTTTTGACATGGCTTAAAAAGCTCCGTTCTTTAATTGATAGGTATAGTCAGCTCGCAGGGTTCGGAAGCAAGTATAGCCTCAGCCTTTGCTGAGCCCGCAACTCCGCGGCGTCTGATAAGGATCACGGATGTGGTATCGGTGATCTTCGCGGTCACTCTGGTCTTCGCGGTATCGAGCTTTGTATATACGCTCTTAAGATTTGCCTTCAGGACCGTACCGGGCTTTACCGTACTCCAGGTGATGGATGAGTAATCCACAAGTCTTGCGTCAAAATCCGCCTTGGTCACGATACACATTTCATATGCGGGTACAGTCACGAGCATGTCGCCGGCTGTTATCGAGCCTATCGTGTACTGCTCGCCGGCCTTCGTAATACCCGAAACCACAGGCGCCTTGCCCTGATAAGGGATGGTTACCATACCCACGCGCGAGGCGGGCTTCTTAGTGGTTGCCGCAACTCTTACGTCAATGGTAAGCGCAGCTGCCGAAACGGGCTCGGTGTATTTGAGAGCCTTCTTTATATCGTCGATCGAGGTCATAGAAACCTTCGCCGAAGTATTATTCTTAAACGGTGAAAATGCGGTGGTCAGTATAGCTGTGGGATTTGCGCTGTTCGCAGCGAAAGGAAGCACAGTATTCCAGTCCTTCTTTCCGTTCTGTCTGAACTGCATGCCGTTCTTGATCGGAAGATTCAGCTTGCTGACATCGACCTTAACCGCAGGCGCCTTAGTGATTGCAATCTTCAGCTTGTTTTCCTTGCTGAAGCGCATACCCTCGTTATGCTGGTCCTGATTCTGCGCATTCAGTCTGAAATAAATGACCGCTCCCGAATTAAGCATCGATGTCCAATCGGTATACTTCATGTCGTCAAGCAGTTTCCAGACACCGTTCGCGCCCTTGCGCCACTGGATCAGATTCTTGAGATCCTTGATCTCCTTAAGAACCTGAGTCTCCGCGCTGGTCAGATGCTCATAAGTAACGGTAGTGCCGTCGTTATTGCTCACTACTATGTTCTGAAGTACCTTAAGACCCGAGAATTGTGTGGGGGTTCCTTCATAGGACCAGTCCACATTAAATACTATCTTCTTCTGGCTGGCTCCGACCTTGATCGGCGCTACGGGCACCAGTCCGTCGGTACCGGGCGTATTCAGCGTAGTGATTCCGATATAGTTGGCCTTGCTCGCGGAAAGCGTCGAAATGTCGATGTAATAATACATTCCGTTGTCATTCTGCGCCGCGGGAAGAAGCTCCGAAAGCTTCACTCCGGTAACGGTATCGTTCTTCACCACCGCATAATAGACCTGCGTACCCGAGGTCTTTACATGGACACTGATCTGCTCGTTCGCATACTCCACATAGGTCTCCGAGATGGCCTGGTTCGCGGGCGACGGAGTGGGCGTGGGTGTGCCGGTAGGCGTCGGAGTCGGAGTTCCCGTACCGGTGACAACGTCCGTAGGATCGGCCGCAGCGACACGAACAGCTCCGCCGGTATAATCGTCGGAGGCAGGTCTTACACAAACCGCCCATAATATGATCAGCAATCCGGATATGATAAATAAACAGTTCTTAAATATTTTTCTGCTCATATGCATCCTCCCGTGAGATTTATGCTATAATCAAAAAATACAAAGATGTCGATATAATAGGCATGAACGCATTATCATTCTATAGGAGATCATACCATGAAATCAACTCATTTGCGAATATTTTTTAGAATAACGGCCATTGCGGCTATTACGTGCTTCTGTTTATTTATATCGGCATGTTCGTCCAAAAAGATAACAGATAAAGATACCGAAGCTTCTCCGACCGCGGCTCCCACGCAGGCTGTTCAGGCTCCGACTGATACCCCCGCTCCTACCGATGCGCCCACCGATCCGGATGTGCTTCCGGGTGACGGTGGAGAAGGCTCTGATGAGGGCGGCGAAGCTTATGACGGATATGTCGGCACCGTAGAGGCCGTTCCGGATTCGGGCGAGTATTATCCGCTCTATGTATATGACGGCATCAGCTACTGCGTTTTCCCCGATCACGCCGAAGTCATTTTCACCTGGCTCTCGGACGACACCCTCGAGGACTACAATATCAGAGAGACCATTGCCGACGAAGGCAAGTTCTATAACGTAACCGCTATCGGCGATCAGTCTTTCTACTGCTTCTCGTACCTTACCACGGTCAGCATTCCTTCAACCGTCACCTGCATCGGCGAGTCGGCCTTTGAGTTCTGCGAAAGCCTTGCAGCAGTAGATATTCCTTCCTCGGTTACTTCCATTGCCGATTATGCATTCAGCGAGTGTTCGTCACTTACCGAAGTTACGGTTCCCGATACCGTTACCGATCTGGGCTGGGGCGTTTTCTACAACTGCACCTCGCTCGCATCAGTAACCCTTCCTTCGGGACTTACAACCATTCCTCACGATACATTCTCCGGCTGCGAGGCTCTGACCGACATCACGATCCCCGCCGGCGTAACCTCGATCGGTCAGGAAGCCTTCTGGTACTGTGAAGCACTCGAAACGCTCGAGCTCCCCGAAAGTCTTGCGGTCATCGAGGACAGCGTATTTTACAATTGCGTGAACCTCAAGGAGCTCAGATTCCCGAAGTCACTGCTCATGCTGTCCGAGACCGCCCTCGACTGCTGCGACACACTTGAGAAAGTCTACTGTCCCGCATCGATTGTTTCGAACTTCAGGGATATTTTCGACGGATATGATTTTGAGGTAATTGAATATTAAAGAGATTGTGATAAGAAAACCGGTTCCCGGGGCGGTGAGGCCACGGGAACCGGTTTTTTGTTTATTTATTTTACTCCAGGGGAGCTTATTGCTTTACTCAACCGGGACAAGCTCATGTCGCGTCTCACCGTCCACAGTGGTTTCGACAACCTTCAGAACCACGCATTCCGACGCCAGTATCGGTGAGTAAGGATCTTTTTTATTCTTATCTCCCGCACGTCTGATCAGAATGTAAGAACCGTTTACCAGTAAATGATCGGTGGCTTTCCCTTCATCAGCCGTCTTCTTGTATTTTGATTTGGTCTTATCGATGGTAATCTTCTTGCCGCCCTGATACTTGGACCACTTGAAAGAGGTCTTATCCAGTGTGCCCGGATTCTTAAGCTCAGCCTCGTAATCCGCCTTATCAATTACCATATACTCGTATGATACCTTGGCAATAACCGCGGTGTCGGAAACAGCTCTGTTTATCGCAGGAAGAATAATATTATGCTTATCATCCTCCTTACCGTAGCTGCCATTCTTTGCGGTTAATACAGGCGCATTGGCCCTGCGATCAATGAACAGTATGCAAGTCTGTTCCTTTTCACAGAACTCCATATCCGTCGCTGGACTTGCATATCCGGCAGATTTTCTGACTTCAACCTCAATTCCTTCGCTCCCGCGAATACTGTCAACAGGGATACCCGTATACTTTTCCGCGGTAAACATGCTAAGATCGTTTGCGGCCTTCTTCGGAGGATGGTAATCTATGGTATTTATCGTCGTCTTAGCCGCTGTTCCGTTCTTGTTATAGGGCAGAACGGTTTTCCATTCATAATCCGAGGAAAGTCTATAGTCAAAGCCGTTTTTGATCACGATCATATCCTTCTTCAGATCGTATTTAACTTTGACCATTTTAGCCGCCTTCTTGATCGCTATGGTATAATCCTTACTGCATCTGTAGTATTTTTTCTCAGCAGAATCATATGAACCTGCCACATGTAAAACCAAGGAGTGTTTTGTTTTATCCTTTGCAAATGCCGCTTCGGTCAGATTGAATACTCTGTCTCCCAATTCTTCATTACTGAGCGCATATGCATCTTTCAGTTCATATATGATCGTGGAAACGCCCTCGGTAAGATTCAGATTCGATTCGGAATATCCATATCGAATCCCTACGATAAAGCCAAGATCGCTTACATCGGAACTTTCCGCGACTTTGATAAGGATTCTGTCTTCTTCTGATAACCCTGATAACCATACATATATACCATAGTCCGACAGTTTCTTTCCGCTTTCTGAATAATAATCTCCGTTCCTTTTCTCAAATAATGTATCCTCATAAAGGATATCATCCGATTTGTTTGAAGGATCAATGAGTCTTGTAAGGATCGAATACTTGTTTTCATCCTTATAGATCTCAATATACTCTGTATTTTTCCAATGATCGGGCTGAAGGCTTATATGATTGTCTTCGCCTTCTTCGTTTTTGTAAGCCGTATATGTATAATATCTTTTTGTCCCCCATTGGCTGTCATATACAAATTCCCAATCTGTATAATTAGGGCCTGTGTATCTGAGACTAATCCTACTTACTGTATCAGGCAGAGACCAACTTGTCATTCTATATCCTACGCCGATACCTTCCGGTGCACTTACTAATTCCAGTGCCCTTTCTTCTCCTGTAAATGCTTTTTCGTCATACCATTCCGTCCACTTTTCTTTTCCTTCCTGTGTCATCCACCCGAAAGAAACCGATGACAGAAAGTTCTTCAAGGCATCTTCATTACTTGCCAGAGAATATGTCTCCGGATCACCGGTTGTTTTGGTAATGGTTACTTCCGAGATGGCAGAAAGATATCCGGCCTCTTCTCTAACACTTGCACCGGCATAATTCAGTCCAAAATCAACCTTCTTGATCTGTGTGGGTTCTATCACAAAATTAGGCTCGTAAAGGAATTTTGCTTTTTCATTTTCTTCATCCCACTTGGGGCCGTCAGCGGAAACATAGATGAACGCGCCTTTTCCCGCAGCAATGTTCAATCCTTCGTCTTCGACAGCTCCTATAGGATACGTAACAATATTCTTATCTGTACTCTTATCATATTCCGATCTTAAAAACCGCATTGTTTCGTCTGCCTGCTCAGCGGTCAGTTTTATTCCTGCAGCTTTTTTTGTATTTAAAATACAAATTTCCTGTCCCGCAAGAGCCGTTGTAACAACCAGAAGATCATTAACCGTATCGTAAGAAATGTCTTTTATAGCTTCTGTCCAAGAAACAGCGTACGGACCGTAGGCTTTTTTATCCGCTGTCTGTGTGACTGAGAAAATTGATTGCTCTCCTTTATTCCCTGTCGAAGTATATGAGGTGTCACCTATCTTTGTAAATGCGCAGTTTCTGGACAAATATTCGACATCATCGCCCGAGCCTGTCTCCATGCAGCCATAAATAGAATAGATTTCGATATCTGCACGGCTAATATGCGGTACATAGATTTCACCGGAATAACTCTTCCCGTTGTAGGCACCATTCAGTGAAAACTTTACCGAAACTACTTCGGGTTCAATATCAAGGTATACACAGATTTCTTTACAATCATTATGTAAATCCGAAAAAACAAGAGATTGACTATCTTTGTCACAAATGCATCCAAAATCCGGAGAAACATTATTGTCCGACAGCGTAACATTCTTGTATGAAAAAAGTGTGACAGCAAACTCTTCATTGGTTCCGGTTTCCGAGTTATATTCTAAAGCCACCAAATTCCCCAAAATCTCGGAAATAGGTATTGTCACAGTTGAATTTTCACTCAGATCCTTTTCAACATTGGATTCCAAATATCGATAAAACATATATTTGTACTGGATTTTCTCCATCGTTTCATCACTTGGCCTTAAGTTTATACTGAAATGGAAGTTCGTCTTTTCAGCCTCATCCGCCTTAACTTTTCCGGGTTTTGCAGCAACCGCAAATGACATAGCACATATAAGCGTAAATACTGCCAGTAATAAAATCCTTTTCTTCATGCCGACTCCTTTCGTATCAGACCACTTTTCAACTTAATGTGTAAGCGAGCTTACACTTCCTTTATCATCCACCTGCACAAGCAGATAAAGCTTGGATTTCTTCGTAACCGTATTTGTCACGAGCAGACCGATCTTCGCGGCAGTACCGGCATCCTTTGACGCCGTGAGCGTAAATTCGGTTCCTGCCTTGTTCATTTTTGCCTTAACCGTAGAACCTCTTTCCACCGATACACGTTTACCGTCGTATGTGATATCTCCCGAGCTGACAAACAGCTTCAGTTTATCCGTGGTTTTTATCTCGGTTCCGGCTGCACTGTTGATGTCCAGCGCGACCTTTATCGTATCCTTCTTCTTGTCGAGATCGCCCGCTCCTATAGCAACGCCCACCGAAAGCACCGGATTGGTTACTACTACAGTCAGATTCGCTTTCTTTCCGCTCTCCACACAGGTGACAACCACTTTGACCCTCGCAGGCTGCGTCTTGTCATTATTTGCAGAAACGCCGGTTATAACAAAACTCAGATTGCCGGACGAATCACGTTTTACATCGCTGACAGACAGGTATTTTGCATCTGCCGGCTTTGCCAGTTCGGCATAAAAGCTGCATTTCTCAGTAGATGCATCCTCTTTTGCAATCGGAACCACATATACTCTTCCCGAGCTGTTTACAGGCAACTCCGTCGTCTTTAGCAGATCTTCCTTCTCAGATGAACCGGCCGCTTTAGACAATACCAATTTATTGGGTGCCGCCTCTACCACAACCGGATACATCTCGTATTTCAGGCTTCCCGTATCGCAGATATAAATATATGCGGTTCCCGGAGCCTTCGCGGTTACGATACCCTTGTTTGATACCGACGCCACAGTCTTCACAGACTTGGTACTTACGGTATGCTTTACGGAATTGAACTCAATACCGTCCGGATCATTCGTAACCACATAAACTATCTTGCCGGTCTTTGTCTTCCCCTTTGAATCCTTCCACGAACTTGCTTTCAAAGATTCCGGCTTTATAGTAATGCTCTTGTGATCCTTATTGCCTCCGGCAAATATCAGATACTTCGGCGACCATTCACCGGTCCCGACAGTCAGATCATAAGACACTGACACCTTGCCGGTTGCCGCTTTTGCGGTAATCCTTACCTTTCCGTTTTCAACGCCGGTCACTGTCAGTTTTTTACCGTTTCTGTTCACTGTGATCAGCGTAGAATTGGCAGCTGCATCCGAAGTATTCGATATATTTTCCGTAGTCCAGAGGATCGTGTCATCTGAATCTTCGGGCGTAAGCACTGCGGTAAAGTCTACGCTCTTTCCAATCTCCAGCGCTGCTCCGCTCGCAACGGAAATATTCAGTGAAACCGCCTCTGCCGGTATTTGGGCGTTTGGATTCCACATTACATAAATGTATCCGCATGCCGGCTTATAGTAATAAAAGCCATAATTTGTACTGCATAGTTTATAGATTGCTGTCCTGATGCTGTCATACGAGCCTGTGTCTTTACAGCAGAACTGCAGATAATTACCCTTTTGCGCCGCGAGTGCGGTGCTCACAAGATTCTCCGCAGCGGTCGCATCTGCCGCGGCATTCGCATATGCGCCTATATAGTTGTAATAGAAGTATTTAACTCCGTCCGCACACGCCGGCAGATCATACATCCACGAGCCTTCCCTCTGCTTCGTCGTAAATGCTGTATGAGATTTTACAAACAGCGAAGGGTCCATTCCGAAATAGGAATAAAGAATATCGATCACAGGCGGGTCTGCGGATGTATCCTGCGGCCCGTTATCATCCCAGGTTGCATCCACATAGAAATACTCATCGCCTGCCGAAATCATATTCCAGGCATGAAGTTCACCCGCCATGCCTACAACATACATATTATCGATACCGCGCAGATTCAGGATGTAATTCAGAGTCTTTGCATATCCCTCACAAACCGCACCTCTACCGGTCATGACTCCGGCTACCGAGTGCGCCCACTTTGCGCTCTCTGCCTTGCCCAAAGAATTATATGCATAGTCAATCTTATTGCAGATCAGATCATGAACCTCCAGTGCGGTATAATAGTCACGGTCTGCCTCCGGGAGCTCTTCATCCTGCATAAAATCAGCTTCATCCAGGATCGCAAGCCACTCTTGCATCCCGGTCATCATCGCTTCAGCGTCGGTTCTGCGGTGCTCCGCCGAATAATAGTACTCATCCAAGTAAGGATACACGCTGGTAGTATTATTCGTAACCTCTACGGCAGCGCCATTTCTCAGGAAGAAATACTGCGGATGATCATAGGTAAAACAGATAAAGGCTTCTACCGCCAGAGACCAATATTCATTTATCTTGTCATTAGGAACACTGTAATCGACTTTCGCAGAAACGCAAAGATTCATTTCATAATCAACGGTTAAGAATTTATCTCCGTTGACATATTCTTCCATTGCCTGTTCAAGAGCCCTGTATATATCGACACGATACGTAGTTGAATCTTTTTCAAGCTGGGACAGACCGTATTCGCCGGATCCTGAAGCGAATGTCAATTCTCCGTCCGAGTTCGGTATAGCGCCTTCAAAAGTTATTCCCTTTACTGATCTGCTCTTTTTCCCTGCTTTACTTTCTTCCGGGACTTCATCAAGTCCTGCAGCTTTTAACAATTCTGCAAAAGTTTCCTCATCCGGTCTCTCGATCACAAAGGCGTCTACGTCGCCTTCCATGCTTTCGGCATAATCTTCATTTTCCGCAGCATAAACCCGTTTAGGCGCAGTTGTTCCATAAGGAATATATACGATCAATGCCGCTGCAAGCAGCAAAGTTATGAGTCCTCGCAGTCTCTTCATCGGCGCCTCCTTGCAAAATGTAATCCGATTCTAAAATCATTCTATGTTGTTCATATTTATCCCGTGAAAAGGCGAATATCTTTTAATTTATATCGGCATTTTTCGTCAAAAAAATAACCGTGGCGCCATAGGTGACCCACGGTTATTAGAAATAAATATGAACACAAAGCCAAAGAATCAGCAATAAAAATCAGGGGCACCTTACGGCACCCCTGATAATTTGTTATCTTATTTTTTTGTTAGAAACTGATGAGAATTATGCTTTGCAGATTACTGAACAATCTGCCAGTCGATCTTCTTCTCTCCGTTCGCAACGAACTTTGTCGTCGCATACTTGGTAGGAAGCGCTCCGGCTGTAGTAACAACACCCTTCTTAGCAACTTCCTTTATACCGGCTCCTCTAATAAGAATTACAACACCGGTTTCAGGCCTACCTTCCCTA
>JAEEGH010024560.1_pt1 | contig 12154 bp, 6 predicted proteins | sample 9134181 | NCBI WGS metagenome assembly JAEEGH01 (sample SAMN16246544, study PRJNA631951) | gut metagenome | biome: gut microbiome; feature: rumen; material: DP-attached | host: Bos | place: Iran: Karaj | collected 2018-10
GGCCTGTTGTCTATCGTAAGGTTGATCATGTTCTCCATGGGGCGGACTTAGATTACGTTAATGGCTCCGAACTTGCACCGGGACAGGCACATGCCGCAGCGGATGCACTTTTCGGGATTGATGACGAACGGTTTCCGGACTTCGCCGACGATCGCTTCCGCGGGGCAGCCGCGGGCGCAGGCGCTGCAGCCCTTGCAGAGCACCGGGTCGATCGAGTAGGTGAGGAGGGCCTTGCACTTGTGGGCGCGGCAGACATGGTCGCGCACGTGCTCCTCGTATTCCTCGCGGAAATTGGCGAGGGTGGAGAGGACCGGGTTCGGGGAGGTCTGGCCGAGGCCGCAGAGGGCCGTGTCCTTGATGACCTTCGCGAGGGTCTCGAGTTTCTCGATGTCCTCTTCCTTGCCGCGGCCTTCGGTGATCCGGTCGAGGATCTCGAGCATCCGCTTGTTGCCGATGCGGCAGGGCGTGCACTTGCCGCAGGATTCGCCCACGGTGAATTCGAGGAAGAACTTGGCCACGGAGACCATGCAGTCGTCCTCGTCCATGACGATCATGCCGCCGGAACCCATCATGGAGCCGGCCGCGGCGAGGCTCTCGTAGTCGATCGGGATGTCGAGGTGCTTCTCCGTCAGGCAGCCGCCGGAGGGACCGCCCGTCTGGACGGCCTTGAACTTCTTGCCGTTCTTGACGCCGCCGCCGATGTCGTAGATGATCTCGCGGAGGGTCGTGCCCATCGGAACCTCGATGAGGCCCACGTTGTTGATCTTGCCGGCGAGGGCGAAGACCTTCGTCCCCTTGGATTTCTCCGTGCCGATGGAAGCGAACCACTGGGGTCCCTTCGTCAGGATAACGGGCACATTGGCAAGTGTTTCCACGTTGTTGACGTTGGTCGGGCGGCCGAAATAGCCGGCCTCGGCCGGGAACGGCGGCTTGAGCGTCGGCTCACCGCGCTTGCCTTCCATCGAGTGGATGAGGGCGGTTTCCTCGCCGCAGACGAAGGCGCCGGCGCCGTAGCGGATCTGGATGTCGAAGTCGAAGCCGGAACCGAGGATGTTCTCGCCGAGGAGGCCGTATTCCCGGGCCTGGGCGATGGCGATCTTGAGGCGCTCGACCGCGAGCGGGTATTCCGCGCGGATATAGATGAGGCCGTGGTGGGCGTTGATGCAGTAACCGCAGATCATCATGGCTTCGATGACCGAGTTCGGGTCGCCTTCCATGATGGAACGGTCCATGAACGCGCCCGGGTCGCCTTCATCGGCGTTGCAGACGACGTACTTGTCGGGCGCGTCGAACTTGCGGGCGATCTCCCACTTCACGCCGGTCGGGAAGCCGGCGCCGCCGCGGCCGCGCAGGCCGGAGGCCTTGATGTCCGCAAGGACCGCGAGGCTGTCCCGCTTCAGGGAATCGGCCAGGGCCTTGTAGCCGTCGCGGGCGATGTATTCCCGGATGTCTTCCGGATTGATGAAACCGCAGTTGCGGAGCGCGACGCGCATCTGCTTGCGGTAGAAATTCATGTGCTTGGAGTCGCTGATATGGGCTCCCGTGCCGGGATCCTGGTACAGCAGGCGCTCGACCTTTTCGCCGCCGATGATATGGGACGTGACGATTTCACCGACGTCGGACGGGCGGACGGAAGTATAGAACGTGTTGTCCGGGATGATCTTCACGATGGGGCCTTTCTCGCAGAACCCGAAGCAGCCGGGGACGACCACTTCGACGCGGTCGGCGATGCCGTGTGCCTCGAGGGCGTTGTGGAACTCCTGGACGATCTTCGCGCTTTCGGAGGCTTTGCAGCCGGTACCGCCGCAGCAGAGGATCTGCATGTGGGGCGTACCCTTCTCCAGGCCCGAGGCGGCCGCTGAATCGGAGCGGTTGCTCTCTTCCCGGATGGAGAGTGCCTTGACGGCTTCCTGTCGGAGCGCTTCCAAGGCTTCAGCAGAGACGATTTTCATGCTTGTTTCGATTGGTTTTTTTCGGGGCTCTAAGGTACGGTTTTTTTCGCAATTTACCACGTTTTCCTATTGAACATCGATGAAAAAGCGTATTTTTGCATACAAATTATAAGTCAGATGAAGAAAATGGTCCTGGCAGCGGTGCTGCTGCTTGTCGCCGGCGGGGCTTCGGCGGAAAAAATCGGGGGAACCCGGATCCTGCGGGGGAACGACCTCGCGGGTGTGATAACGGACGCGGAAACGGGGCGGGGGATTCCCGGCGTCGCGGTGACGGACGGCTTCAAGTTCGTGGTGACCGACCGGAACGGCGTCTATCAGATGAAGGCCGATCCGCGTTGCCGGACCGTCTCATACACAACGCCTTCCGCCTATGAGATCGCGCTCTCGGAGAAAGGACACACCCCTGCGTTCTATGCCGGTCATACCCCGGGGATGGCCTTCGCGCGCCACGACTTCGTGCTGAAGCGGCTCGACCGCGATGAAGAGGACTTCACGATGATCATGCTCGCCGACCCGCAGTGCCAGCTGCTGAGCGACGTCGAGCGCTTCCGGACCGAGACGATGCCGGACCTCAGGGAATACATCGACGGGAAGATCGCCGGCGGGAAGTGGAAGAACGTCTATGCCATGACCCTCGGCGACATCATCTACGACGACCAGAACGACTGGCAGCCGATGCGGGAGATCATGTCGGATGTGGCCATCAGGGACGGCCAGGACGGCTATCTGCCCATCTTCCAGGTCATCGGCAACCACGACCATTACAATTCCTATTACGACGATTACGGCGCGGCGACCAATTTCGTCCGGCATTTCGGCCCGACTGACTACAGCTTCGACCGCGGCAAGGTCCATTTCGTCGTCATGGACAATGTCTATTACACCGGCCGCGGCACGGTGCCCGAAAAGGGCTTCACCAAGGTGAAATACACGAGCGGCTTTACGCCGGAGCAGGTCGAATGGCTGCGGCAGGACCTCGCCCTCGTCGCGGACAAGGCGGACAAGATGGTCGTCTTCTGCGCCCATATCCCGCTCCGCGGCCTGAATGGGGACAAGCCCGGAAAGGCCGGCTACAACAACGGCGCCGTCCTCGACATGCTTGCCGGATTTCGGGAGGCCCACCTGATGATCGGCCATACCCATTATCCGGAAATGTATTACCACCAGAAGCATGTCACTGCCGGTGGCCAGCCGGTGATGGAGCACATCCACGGGGCCGTCTGCGGCGCATGGTGGCACAGCAATACCTGCGTCGACGGGACGCCGCTCGGCTATGCCGCTTACGAGGTCAAGGGCGCGTGCCTCTATGACTGGCAGCCCAAGTTCACGCGCCGGAGCGAATCCTTCCAGCTCCGCGTCTATGATGGAAACGCCTCATATACAGGCGGGAGGGGCATTGAATACAAGTGGGAAGAGGACCTTCGCGACTGCTTTGTCGCGACCGTCTGGTACGATGATGACCGCAACTGGGAGGTCGTTCTGGAAATGGACGGGAAGACCTGGCCGATGCGCCGCGTCACCCGGCCCCAGCGCGACTGGTATGCCTATTCCTTCTTCATCAATGAAAACGGCCGCGGCATTACCAATACCGCGTATATGCAGGACTGCCTCCACTTCTGGACCGTCTCCATTCCCGGTGTAAAGCCGTCCGAGGCCACCGGCTGGCGCGTCGTCGCCACACAGACCGTCCCGACCTCCGGCGTCCGCCACCGTTACACGGCCGACCGCATCGCGACCGGGTACGAGGGGCTGTAGGTGCCGGTCTTGACGAAACGCCGGGAAAAGCGTATTTTTGTACGATAAAAAAGGATTGACCGATATGAAAAGGATCCTCACAGGTATCATCGCGGTGTTCTGCCTGGGCATCGGCTGCACCCGGGAAGCGGTGCAGGACGGGATGCCCGCCGCGGGCGTGCTCCGCGCTTCTGCGGAGACGCCGGTCCGCGCCAGTTTTTCGGATGCCGGCGCTTTTTCATGGAGTGCCGCGGATGCGGTGGCGGTCCTGACGGATGCCGGAACCCGGGTGCTGACGCTTTCGGACGGGGCCGGCTCCGCCGTCGCCTCCTTCAGCGGCGACCTCGCGGGCGTCCGTTCGGCGACCTGTGCCGTTTCGCCGGCCACGGCGCTGAAAGATGCGGAGACCGTGACGCTGCCCTCCGAATACACGTTCCAGGAAGGCGTGACGAACGCCCTGATGTATGCGGAGAACGTCGACCTGTCGAAAGTCAATGCCTTCCGGCACCTCGGCGGCCTCGTCAAGATCGTGTATGAACATATTCCCGCGGAGGCGGACGCCCTGGTCCTGACCGCGGAGGCGAAGATTACCGGGGACTTCACCATCACCGGCGGCCGGATCGCAGCCGGGACCGGTTCGGACCGGGTAACGGTCCATATCCCCGCTTCCAGCGCGCCCAAGGCGTTCTACATCCCGCTGCCGACCGGCACGTACAAGTTCTCGGTCGCCCTCCAGAAGGGCGGCCGGACGATCGCCGGGACGGAGAAGGCGACCTCCTCGCCGAAGACCATCGCCCGCCGGACCCTCCTGCTGATGGATCCGCTTTCCGGCGCGGTCCAGTATCCCGAACAGCGTGCGCTCGTGGTGGACGACGGCCAGATCGTATTGCGCTGGTCGAACAACGGTTTCACGGACATCCAGGCCGACGCCGCGCATTCCTACGAGGCCGGCATCTACCGGGATGCCGCCTGTTCCGACCTGCTGTGGTCCTGGACCCTTCCGACGACGCTGTTCTACTGGTCTTCCTCCTCTTCCAACACCCGTTTCCAGCCCGGTTTCGTCTTTCCGGGCCTGACTCCGGGCGGAACGTATTATATTAAGGTGACGGACAACACGACCGGCTCGTCGTCCGTCGGGAAGTATGTCCTGGAGCCGGATGCCGCGATCGATGTGACGAAGATCGGCAAGGGCGCCGCGCGGGAAGGGCAGGTGATCCTCCACGAGACCTTCAATGAATTCTGGTACGGGGCGCGTTCGCCCGAATGCGTGCCCGGCTATTCCTCCAATACCCGCTCCAGCGCGACGGCGCTCAGCCTGCCGGCCGGCTCCGATCCGGCCGCCGCGTCCGGGAACGACCTCCTTCTGGTCGCCCCCAATGTCCACATGGGCCTGTTCAACACTCTCGGCAAATACGTCCCGGCCACCCGGCTGAAAGACTGGCGCGCCTGGGTCCAGAACAACCTCGCCGGCGCGATGTGCGTCGAGGCGGGCTGCCTGAAGGTCGGCGCGTCGAACTGCACGGGCGACATCGTGACGCCCCCGCTGGACTGCCTCCGCGAGACGGCGACGCTCAAGGTGACCTTCGACGCTGCGCCGTATTATGAGCACAAGGCGTCGAAGACGTACCATGACGGCCTGGACTGCGCGGTCCATGTGTTCCACGACGCGGGAACGACCGTCAGTTCCTTCTGGCTCGACTATGCCGCCAACACACCGGTTTACGAGGAGGTCGTCCCGATTTCGGAAGAGGTCCCGTTCAAGACCTATTCCGTTGTCCTGAAGGATGTTCCCGCCGGCGCACGCATCGGAATCGGCTGCGTCACGGACAATACGGCCGGTTCCTCCCAGCACCGCTGCTACCTGGACAACGTCCGGATCGAACTGGTCGCTTACGGCGCGACGCCCTACACGCCGGAGACGGAGATCAACGGTACGCGGATTTATGATGTCAATACGGCCATCGGCCTGGTGAAGGATTCCCAGACGGGGAAGGGGATTCCCGGCGTCGTCGTTTCGGACGGCTATTACTGCGCGAAGACCGACGCCAACGGGGTTTATCAGTTCAAGCTCCATTCCCTGGCCCGCACCGTGTTCGTCTCCATCCCGTCTGCCTATGAGGTCCCGCTGCATTCCGCGACCCACCTGCCCGCCTTCTATACGACGAAGCCCCTGGATGCCAGCCGCCAGAACCGGAACGACTTCACCCTGAAGCCGCTCGCGGCGCCCGAGACGAAGTTCTCGATGGTCATGATCGGCGACCCGCAGTGCAGGAACACGTCCCAGGTCAGCCGCTATGTGAAGGAGACCATCCCGGATATCCAGAAAATCGCCGCCACACAGGCCTCCGGCGCCTATCCGCACCTCTATGCGATGACCCTCGGCGACAATGTCTCCGACACGCCGAACCTCTGGCCGAACATGAAGGCGAGCATGTCCAATGTCCGGAACGGGGACGGCTACATCCCCTTCTTCATCACCATCGGCAACCATGACCACAACGCCACCCGTCCCGAATCCGACTACGAGGCGACGACGGATTTCGTGGCGAATTTCGGCCCGACGGACTACAGTTTCAACCGGGGCGACGTCCACATCATTTCGATGGATAACGTCGTGGGCATCAATTCCACCGGCTCGACCTGGAAATACAATGCCGGTTTCTCGGACCTGCAGTACGCCTGGCTCCAGCAGGACATCGCCCTGGTGCCCGAGAAGGACAGAAAGATGGTCTTCATCTGCTGCCACATCCCGTTCCGGGGCGGCGCCACGAGCGGCGGCTCCTCCGTCAACCGGGACAAGCACTATGCGGATGTCCTGAACCTCCTGACCCAGTTCAAGGAAGCCCATATCATGATCGGCCATACCCATTATCCGCAGAACTATATTCACACCGCATACAAGTGCAAGGGCGGCCAGCCGGTCTATGAGCACATCCACCAGGCCGCCTGCGGCGCATGGTGGGCCTCCAATACCTGTGTCACCGGCGGTCCGAACGGTTACAATCTCTATGAGATCGACGGCCCGACCATCGTCAACTGGGTGAACAAGGGGACCAACCGCGCGGCGGGCTATCAGCTCCGCGTCTATGACGGCAACCAGACCTATACGGGTACGCAAGGCTATGTCTATACCTGGTACACGGCCTCCAATGTCGGCCCCAATAATATCTCCTCCGTGGGGAATGCCGTGCTGAAGAACTGTTTCGTCGCGGAGGTCTGGGACGATGACGACCGCAATGTGACGGTCGAATTCTGGCAGGGCGGGAAGAAGGTCGCCAACTTCAACCGGCTGGCGAACGGGGCCTGCGCCAACATCGCCATCTGCTCCTTCTGGTTCAATGAAAAGGGCAAGACGACAGATACTTACGCCAGCAAGACGGCCAGCCATTACTGGTATTACAAGCCGGCTTCAGGCAACCCTGCCGCCGAGAAGGACTGGGAAGTGCGGGTGACGCGCGTCATTCCGTCCAGCGGGCGCAGCAACCTGTACAGCCGTTCCACCCTCACGACGGATTATTCGGAATTCTAGGGGATCCAGCGTTTCCCGAGCCGGTCGATGAGCCGGTCCGGCAGGGCGGCGACGAGCGGCGGGACCAGCAGGTTCATGGCGCCGGGGCTGATGATGCGCCGCCCGCGGAAGAGGGCGCGCAGGGCCCGGCGGACCAGCCATTCGGGCGTCTGGATGAAGCCGAGACGGCGTCCCCATTTCCGGAGCCCGGGTCCGAGCGGGTACAGGCCCGTGTCCACGGCGGCCGGGCAGACGGTCGTGACCAGGACCCCGGCGGGCCGGAGTTCATGGGAAATGCTCTTCCCGAAACTCTTCAGGTAGGCCTTCGTCGCGGAATAAAGGGCGATGCCGGGCGCGGGAATCCGGGCCGTCATCGACGATACGTTCAGGATCCATCCCCGTCCCGCCTCCGCCATCCGTGCGCCGAAAAGGATGCAGAGGTCCGTCACGGTTTCCATATGCAGGGTCATCATCGCATGGGCCTTCGGCAGGTCGTCCGGCTTGAGCTGGTGCATGAAAAACATCCCCGCGTTATTGACCAGGACCGCCGGGGCGATCCCTTCCGCATCGCACCAGGCGACGACTTCCTCCGCCGCCCCGTGCCGGGCCAGGTCGCAGAACAGCGTCCGCACGGGGACGCCGGTTTCCGCGGCCAGCGCGGCCCCGGCCGTTTCCAGCTCGTCCGCCCGGTTGCTGACAAGCACGGGCGAAAAGCCCTTTCTGGCAAGCTGGCGGGCGTATTCGAGCCCCATGCCCGAACTGCCACCTGTGATCAGTGCCGTTTCCATGGGTGCAAAGATAGGAAAAACCCGGCCGGGGAGAACATCTTTTCCGATTATTTTGTAACTTTACGCGGCTTACCGATAACATGTACCCATTATATTTTTAGTCATGAATAAGCATCCTTACCTCGTACCTGCCCTCCGCGAGACATGTTTCCGCGCGGAGCGGAATTTCCTCGCCAGCGGCGAGGGCGAGAATGCCGAGCCGACGCCCGGCACGTGGTCTTTCTTCGACGAACTTGAAATGGAGTAGCGTTATGAGAAAGACCTGGATCATCGCGTGTGCCGCCGCAGCGGCGGTGTTCGCGGGTTGTAACCGGGAATTCGACGCCCCCGTTCCGGGCGACGGTTTCCTCCGGGCAACCATCGAGACCCCTTCCCGTGTTTCCTTTACCGACGAGGGCGTGTTCAGCTGGCAGGCGGGCGATGCGATCGCCGTGTCGACCAACGCCGGCTTCAAGACCTTCACGCTCCAGAGCGGCGAAGGTGCCGCGTCGGGTGTGTTCGACGGCGACCTCGGCGGCGTGACGGCCGCGACGGTGGCGGTCTATCCGGCCGCTGTCGCCAAGGATGACGCGACGGTGACCCTTCCGGCGGAGTACGCCTGGGCGGAGGGCCAGTCGAACGCGGTCATGTTCTGCGACAAGGTGAGCCTGACGGAAGTCAACAGCTTCAAGCACCTCGGCGGTATCCTCAAGATCGCCTATGCCGGGATTCCGGCCGATGCCGACGCGCTCGTCCTGAAGGCCGAGGCGAAGATTACCGGTGATTTCACCATCGCTGACGGCGTGATTGCTGCAGGCGCGGGCACGGACGAGGTGAAGGTTACCTTCGCCGCCGGTTCGAATCCTGCCGCATTCTACATCCCGGTCCCGACGGGTGAATACAAGTTCTCGGTCGAGCTCCAGAAGGCCGGTGCGGCCATCGAGGGCACGCAGAAGGCCACGACCAACGCCGTCAAGATCGCCCGCAAGTCCCTGATCCTCATGGACCCGATCGCGGGCCCCGATACGCCGGAACTGAAGACGGAAATCGCGACGGCAGAGGACTTCCTCTCGTTCGTCGAGAATGCGAAACTGTACGCCGCGACCGACGAGGTGAAACTCACGGCCGACATCACCCTTCCGGAGACCTTCGCCCCGGATACCCTCTGGTGCAACTTCAACGGCCAGGGCCACAAGGTGACCTACACGCTGGACATCCCGAAGGAAAGCACGCGCAGTGCGGGCCTGTTCACCAATATCCAGGACGGCCTGACCGTCAAGAACCTGAAGGTGGCCGGCTCTCTGAAGAGCGCCAAGGTCTCCACCGGCGGCATCGGCGGCAAGGTGGGTGCCAATGTCACGTTCGAGAACTGCGAAAGCGCGGTGAACATCCTCTGTAATGTGGCCGGTGTCACTTACCATCTGGGCGGTATTGCCGGCGATATCGCGACGGGCTCCGTTTTCCGTGGCTGCCACAACAGCGGTAATGTCATCTATGCGCTCGCCGAGCTGGCTGCGGGCAAGAACTCCCAGGTGGGCGGCATCGTCGGCCAGGCCAACGGCGTCATGCTGTTCGAGGACTGCGTCAATGACGGCAATGTCGAGTTCCATGCTGGCGACAACGGTCCCCGCATGGCCGGTATCTGCGGCTATGTCAATGATGTCACGGATGCCAGTTTCATCCGTTGCACGAACAATGGTGAAGTCCTCTCCGAGTGGAAACGCAGCGGCGGCTATGCTTATAAGGGTGGTATTACCGGCTATTACGGGAGCCCGGTTGCAGGCTGCAAGGTGGTCTATTCGGAATGCGTCAACAACGGCAAGCTCTCTTCCTTCGGCAACACCAACATCCGCTGCCGCATCGGCGGTATCGCCGCCTATGCCGGCATGACGGATGACAACGCCACGAACCAGGGCGTTTCGGAAAGCGGTACGGACTGGAAATACACGAACTGCACCAACAACGGTGAAATCTCCAACATCGGCACGAATTCCGCCAACCACATCGGCGGTATCGTCGGTTTCTCCGAGAGGGCTGCCAAGCTCATCATCGAAGGCTGCACCCAGAACAGCAAGATCTCCCAGGCTGGCGCCGGTCGTGCCGGTGGCATGCTGGGCATGCGCGGCGGTTCCCAGAGCATCTACAAGGACATCAAAGTGACGAAGAATGTCCTTCTGGAGGTCACGGGGGCCGGTGATGCGAAGCTGATCATCGGTGACAATGATACCCAGATCGTTACGGAAATGACCGGCAAGATCGAGGCGGCGACCGTCTCGGTCAACGGCACCGCCACGGAGATGACGGCCGATAACTACCGCGACTTCCTGCTCAAGAACGCCCTCGGCGAGGGCGGTTCCACCGAAGGCGTCGTCTTCGACGGCGGGCAGCCGAGTTATCCGGCCCCGATGGAGAAGATCTCCGAAGGCGCCCAGCTGGATCCCACGACACTTCCGGGCGACTGGAACGTCCTCGGCAACAACTCGACCAAGAACGGTATATACGTTCTCGGCGGCACGGGCAGCGACCCGCGCCTGGTCTGCCCTTATGACAAGACCTGGGACTGGAACGATTCGATTTACCGCGAATCCGACAACGGCCTGACCATCGAAATGACCGGCATCTCCGGGACGTCCATCCAGGGCAATATGAACTGGTGGGCCGGCGCGGACGGCAAGTTCTGGGATTATGTCTGGAACTTCTCAAGCGCGGACAAGCCGGAGTACATACCGTATATAGGTACCGACCTGTCGCAGTTCTACAACAAGCTTCCGAAGGGCAAGAATGCCGTTTCCATCGATATCATGACCTTTACGGCGACCCTCTCCAACGGCGAGACCCCGAAGATCCTCACGCCCGGCGTCTACAAGTTCTGCGAGGGGGGCAGCGGCCAGACGCTGACCGTTCCGGACGGCTGCTTCGCCCTGAAATTCCACCTGGGCAACATGCAGGTCCAGGCCGGCGAATGGTACGGCAAGGACATCGACCGCTTCATGTTCTGCCCGCTCGAATACATCATCATCTTCGAGAAGGAAGGCGGTTCTGTGGACCCCGGTGAGCAGGGCGAAGCCGCTCCGATGGAGCTGATGACCCCCGGTGCGGCATTGGACATCAGTACCCTCGCAGGCAGTTGGAATGTCCTCGGCAATAACTCGACCAAGAACGGCATCTATGTCCTCGGCGGCTCCGGCAGCGATCCGCGCCTGGTCTGCCCCTACGACAAGACCTGGGACTGGAACGATTCGGTTTACCGTGAGTCCGACAACGGCCTGTCCATCGCCGTGACAAGCATGGAGGGAACGTCCGTTACCGGTACCATCAACTGGTGGTCCGGCGCAGACGGCAAGTTCTGGGACTATGTCTGGAACTTCAAGAGTTCCGCCGATCCGACGACGTACGATCCGTACATGGGCACCGACCTGTCGAAATTCTACAACAAGATCCCGAAGGGCAAGTACGCGTTCACCCTCGACCTCGCGACGATGACGGCGACCCTCAACAACGGGGAGAAGCCGAAGATCCTCACGCCCGGCGTGTACAAGATCTGCGACGGTGACGGCAACTCCCAGAAGCTGACGGTTCCGGACGGCTGCTTTGCGATGAAGTTCCATCTGGGCAACATGCACAAGGAGCAGAACGGCGCCTTCTACGGCAAGGACATCGACCGGTTCATGTTCTATCCGCTTGAGTATTTCATTATCTTCGAAAAGGAGTAATTGATGGAGTCATTCCTGCAACGCAAGACCCGCCTGGAATCCGCCTGGCGGGCCTTGCTTGGGCGGCCGAACCATCCCCTGGAGGGGAACGGCGTCTTCGAGCGGTATGCCTATCCGGCCCTGACGGCCGCACATGCCCCGCTCGCGTGGCGCTATGACCTCTCCGAGGAGACGAATCCCTACCTGCTGGAACGGTTCGGCATCCACGCCGTCTTCAATCCCGGGGCCATCAAGCTGGGGGACAGATACCTCCTGATGGCCCGGGTGGAAGGCGCCGACCGGAAGTCGTTCTTCGCCGTGGCGGAAAGCCCGAACGGCGTGGACAGCTTCCAGTTCTGGCCGCGTCCGGTGACGATGCCCGAATGGGGGGAGCCGGCGACGAATGTCTATGACATGCGGCTGACGGCCCACGAGGACGGCTGGATTTACGGGATCTTCTGTGTCGAGCGGAAGGACCCGGCGGCGCCCCCCGGCGACCTG
>JAEEGH010024566.1_pt1 | contig 12152 bp, 11 predicted proteins | sample 9134181 | NCBI WGS metagenome assembly JAEEGH01 (sample SAMN16246544, study PRJNA631951) | gut metagenome | biome: gut microbiome; feature: rumen; material: DP-attached | host: Bos | place: Iran: Karaj | collected 2018-10
GAAAACAAGGTCGTGAACGAATTTACGAAAAAGTAAAGTCGTGGGATGGAGTTTATTCTCTTGAAATTCCATTTGAATTAAAAGAGAAATTATATAAATGGTATGCGACAGAAAAACGCAAATGCGTAAAAGAATTAAAGGCTAAATTATCACCTTATTTTGTGACACGGTAAAGGGTGGACGGCTCCCGATGTTCTATCGAGCGACCCCGAAAATAGGGTTGGCTTACAGAACTTATTTGAATCGTTATCCCAACAAGTAAAAAGAAAGAATGTTCAAAAGATAGACGCAAAAGTCCTTGACGAAATCAAGGGCGAAGTAAACGCATATCTTGACGAATTTATAAAGTGTGTTGGCGACCAATCGGAAGCCATCGCATTCATAGAGAAACACAATAAAAATAAAGGAGTAAAATAAAAATGAATAATAAAATACAATACGATGTAAAAGACTGTAGGTGGCTCAATGTATGGGCGAAAGATTATAACGGCTACACATACATTTTCTTTTCGTGTCGTGACTTAAATTCAAAGTATTCTATGCGGTGATACTTGGGGAAATGACGGAAAGGCGAAAGGTCTGGAAGCCAAATTTCAAGAAATCACAAATAGATGTAGCAATTCAAGCAACCCCAAAGCAAAATGCGTGAATTTAAAAGATTTCAACTTTATAGACAACATTGTTTGTTCAAACGAAAACGAATGTAAGTCTTTCCATCGTCTTTTGAATGTAATTTTCAAAAGATTTTATGTGAATGACTTTGGCGGGCCATGCTTGAAGAACTGTAAACACTCTCAAATAATCCCATTGTTCAAGTATATCCTTCAGCAAATGAGAAATAGAATTTTTGACATTATAGACATTATGGAACATGTAGAAAAAAAGTTCTATGATGCGTCCAATGTCTATCCTGGTCAAGTCTATGTTATCGACAACATTCAAACAATTAAAGTTGGTGCGTCACACGATGCCGTTCAGCGTTTCAAGGATCTAAAAGCCAATGGCGAAATTTTCTCAAACGCAAAGCTGGTCGTGTATTATGATGTCTATGACCAAAACGGATTCAAGGCGAAAGCACAAGCTTTATTGAACAAACATAAAGCACAAAATCCATTGAAAGCTCAAAACAGAAATTCAAAATGGCGGTTTTCTGGATGAGCATTTCAGTTGCTCATGGCTTTTTGCTTATGGAGAAATAGAAAAACATCTTGGATTTCAATATAGGCTACGAACGATATAAACGAAAACAGGGCGATTAATTCGCCCTGTTTTTTAATTGTTAAAATCGAATCTAGCACAATCGATGTCAGACATTATTTTTTTTAGTTTTTCTTCTACTGAATAAAAATTTATTTGAGTCCAACAAAAAGGGTCTTTCATTTTTCTTTTTACAACTTCTAATTCGCTGTTGATTTTTTCCCAAAAAACAGAAACACCTCTTAAATCAGGAGGTAATTTATCGTCTATTTCAAATTCACATATATCACTTCGGTTTTGCGGTCCGAAATAATAATCTGTCAAATCGGTCAATTCGGAATATGCGGAATCTAAAGCTTGGGTTAATGCGGAATTTTTTGAGGAGTCCGTATTTTTGGAGGTATCGTAAATGCTTTCTTTGATAAATATTTTAAGCTTGTCAAATTTGTTTAAAGTTTGTTCAATTTCTTTTTGACATTGGTTTTGTAATGGGCTAAGACCATTTGATTGTGAATCGTCTGGAATATTTCCAAATACTTTTAGAGATGACATTTTTCTGTTCCTGAAATAGAATGGTTGTTATTTCGTTTCAAATTCTTTATTAAACCACTTTCTAAAGTCATCCAACTTCTCGAAAATGGTTTTGAGTTCTTCCATAGATTTGGAATTTATGAACTTGTATAATCTGTCTTGATTAAGTTCTGAAATGTGGTCGATGTCCGAAGACAAATCCATAAGTTTTTCAAGCAGAGTGCTTGCCGCTTCTAAATGCTCAACATCTTTTATTCGACCAGACATCAAATCGTCTATGTCATCTTGAGCATTTTCCAAGAAATCTGCTTGATTAAACTTTTCTAATTCGTCTTCGGTCATTTTCAATTATCTATTCAATAACGAATTTAGATAATGAAGAAGTTAATAGGTCGGACTTAACGAGCAGGTTCGCCTTAAATCAGGCTATTTATCGGCCATAAAAAGCTCGCTTTAAGTATAAAATTGAAATTTGGAAATGCTGGGTTGCTATCTTTTAATTGTGTATTAGACACCTTCGTTTTTTCGTTTTTTAAGGTGAAAAATGAAATCAAATAGCAAAACACTTCGTGTGTTATCTCTTTTTTCAGGCTGTGGCGGCTTGGATTTGGGTTTAGAAGGCGGTTTCCCCGTTCTAAAGAAATCTGTTAATGAAAAGATTCATGCTGATTGGATTGAAAAATCTGTGAACGCAGACCAAGTTCTGTTAAAAGAAAACAAATTCGAAACCGTTTTCGCAAACGACATTCTTCCTTGTGCGAAAAAATGCTGGGAGCATTTTTTCGGAAAACGCAGAAATATTGAAGGCGTGTATCGCTTGGAATCCATTGTAGATTTGGTGAAAAAGGCAAAGAATAAAGAGTTCAATTTCCCAGAAGACATCTCTATTGTCACAGGTGGCTTTCCGTGTCAAGATTTTTCTGTCGCAGGAAAAAGGCTCGGCTTCGAATCGAAAAAAAGCCATAATGGGAAAAATGAAGACCATCAAGAAAATGAATCTAGAGGAACACTTTATCTTTGGATGAAGCAAGTTATTGAAATTGTAAAGCCGAAAATCTTTATTGCTGAAAATGTAAAGGGACTTGTTTCGTTGGGTGATGCCAAAGCGATTATTGAAGAAGATTTCAGAAATATTGACGAAGGATATTGTGTCGTTGATGCTCAAGTTCTTCATGCTTGGGAATATGGAGTTCCGCAAAGTCGAGAAAGAGTCATTTTTATAGGTATCTCTCGCAAATACGCAAATAAGAAAGCATTGGCTGATTTAGAAAAGAATGGAGAAAAATCAGAATATTATCCTTACCCTAAAAAAACTCATGGTGAAGGGTTAGCTCCCATTGTCACCAGTAAAGACGCTTTTTCAAAACTTGGGGAACCCGATAAATCAAATGATCCCTCTCACCAAGCGTATTCAAAAGCCAAGTATTATGGCAAAACTCAGGGTGGTTCTGAAGTAGATTTGAATGGTGTTGGACCGACAATTAGAAGCGAACATCATGGAAATATTGAATATCGGAGATTGAGCGAAGAACATGGTGGCAAACACGATAAAGAACTCAAATCAGGTCTTTTAGAAAGGCGTTTGAGTGTTAGAGAATGTGCCAGAATACAAACATTCCCAGACGATTATGAATTTGTGTTTAATGATGGAATAAATAAGGTTGGTTCATCGGATGCTTACAAAGTTGTAGGGAACGCAGTTCCCCCACTTCTTGGTTATAACATAGCAAAAAGACTTGAAGAATTATGGCCTTTGCTTTTCAAAAAATAGGGGGTGAAAATGTGTCTTGTGGCTGGTCGAGATAAAGACGCAAGTGATTATGGCGTTTTCAAAATGCTTCTTTCCAAGACAGAAACATCCTTACGGAATGTTTCGACAACAGACATTAAAAAAAATGATTTTTGGCAAGGGTTTGAACAGCTTGTTTATGAGCATCTGTTGCGTACGAAACAAGAAATGAAACTTTCAGACAGTTGGTCAATTGATTACTTAGAGAACAGCATTAGATTCCCAGACATTGTAGCATTCGTAAACGAAACAAAAGGCTTTGGAATAGAGGTGAAAACCATAACTTCCCAAAAAACAAAATGGAAGATTATGGGCGGAAGTATAATGGAGTCCACTCGTGTTCCTAATGTTGACCGAATTCATGTTTTGTGTGCGAAAAAGGCAGACCCTATACAAATAATGAGTCGTAAATTTGAAGATTGCGTTGTTGATGTCACCGTAACGCACAGTCCAAGATACATCTTGGATATGTTGGCGGAAAGCAACATTTTTGAAAAACTCCATATAAATTATAACGATGTTCGGGAAATGACAAACCCTTTTGCCGCCTTTAAGGATGTGGCGAAATACAGCGAGGGCGGAAAGAAAAAATCAAAAAAAAGCGAAGAGAAAAAGCCCTGGTGGGATTTGTCTGACGAAGTAGAATACTGCGGTCCTGAAAAATACGAAAGCGAATTCGCCAAAAAAACGAATATGTTAATTTTTAAATTCTGGAAAGAATTAGATAAAAATAGACAAGATCGTTTAATCGCTCAAATGTTTGTTTCGTTTCCCGAAGTTCTTTGCGGCAAATATGACGAGGCGTGTAGATGGTTAGCCGCCACAGAAAATGTTATTTGTAAAAATATGAGAGATAAATTTTCAGCCAGTGGTCAAAAGAAAATAAACAAAGTGTTAATGCCGCAGGTTTACACAAGACTGAAAAATTACAGCAACGACATCGTTCAAGTGTTCAAATGTGGATTTGCTCAGGATTCTTTTGATGATTGGCGGAAAGAAGTTGAAAAAATAGCAGGAAAGAAAACTGATTCAAAACATTTATTAAGTACGCCTCAATTAGGTGTCGTTAAAAACATTTTAGACGAAATAGAAGCAAATCTTCATCATTAAAGAAAACCTAAACAAAAAACTCATAAATAGAATGTAAACCTCTGAAAAATTATGAGGTTTCATTTTTTATGAGGTTTTGAATGATTGATGAAGCGTTATTGAAAGAATTTAAGGACTTTGAAAACCGTTCCCACGATTATTTCAGCGATTTCTACGACAGAATAAAAGACGATAGGCTGTTTCTTGGCGGTTCACATTTTGATGAAACCGACAATAAGCGTTTTGGTAAATCTCGCCTTAAAATGCCTGTGGATGTTATATCAAACACCATTAGAGCCATCGTCAATCAGTATTCGTCAGCACCTTATTCTTGGCTCACGACTGACGAAGCATTGAATGATTTATCCAACAGATTTTTAAACACCACCGCCGTCAAAGCATCCATATATCAGGCTTTGCGAAATTCTACACGGCTATGGTTTGGGCTTTCTTAATCTTTCCATAGATTACGACAAAGACGGAAATGCTGTTCCCGTTCTTTATTCCATTCCCGATGTGACGAAAGTCTATTACGACCCCGATTCAATCGAGATCGATGGCTCTGACGCAAATCAAGCCATAATCATAGACATAAAATCAAAGGCGTGGATTAAGAAAACCTATGGTGAAAATTTCGTGACAGAAAAGGGCGACAAGCCCCTGATTGACATTTCCGAAAGTTATGACGAACAATCCATGCCATTAATCACTTATTATGTCAGGTCAAATGGTGGCGTGACCGTTTACAAGCTATTGAACAAGGATTTGTTAGAAGACCCAATAACGCTAAACATCGATAGATTACCAATCATCCCCGTATATGGCGAAGAGATTTTTGTAGATGACAAGTTAAGCCATCGTGGTATTGTTTCCCAATCAAAACCCATTCAAAAACTTATAGATTACAGCTATTCGCAATTATGCGAACGCTTGGCGAAATCTCCAAAGAACGCCTTAATTATCACGAAAGAAGCATTAGAAGGAAATGATGAGTATTACAAGAACTTTGACAAGTCTATAAATCAGGTTCTTCCATATAACAAATACGATGACAGAAAAGACAAAAACGAACCGCCTACACGCATAGACATGACGATTCAATACAACGACTTGACAACAGTTCTTCAAAATTCTCTCGCCATGCTCCAATCAATTACAGGTGTGGAGTCTATCGGAATACCCGACCAAAAAGTGGAAATGACCGCAACGGAAGCACTTCTCAATGCGAAAACATACACGAACAATGTCCGCAATTATTTCGACAATCTAAAAGAATCGTTTAAGTCCGCTGGTCACATTTTCTTTCAGTTGCTTGGCTACGATGTAGAAGTTTCTGTGGAACAGGGGCCCGAAGACCAAATGGAACGACAAGTGGCTAGAGCCGAATTAATTCAGTTGGCTCAACTCGTTCCAGAAGATAAGCGAATGGACTTGGTTGGGGCTATTACAGCCACATTAGACGATAACCAATTTATAAGGCGATTTAATCAAGCTGTTTTCGGTGGTGTTTCTCCAGAAGTTATGCGATTACAGCAACAACTTCAACAACAGCAATTACAGTTCCAAAATCAATTACAACAAATGGCACAAGCCTATCAGGAACTCAAAAATCAAAACCAGCAACTCAATGTTCAGTTGGTCGCTATGGAACAAAACAACAGAAACGCCCTTGTTGTCGCTCAAATGGATAACCAGACAGAATTACAGAAAGAAGCCATGAGACTTCAAGCTCAATCCGAAAATCAAGATGCCGAAAGAGCGACAGAACTTCAAAAAGAAGCGTTTAGACAGAATAACGAAAACGCCCGATTGGTCGCAAAGATAGAACAGAAAAACAATGAACAAATTATAAATCAGTTGGGGGCTTAAAATGTTTGCTTTCGATAAAGACCAAAGATTAGATGTGAACGGAAAACCATTATACGGTAGAATTTCGTTCTATCAAAAAGACACCAATCAACTTGATGAAATTTTTGTCTATGACGAAAACGACCAACTTGTGCTTTGCGAAAATCCCGTATATACAGACATAAATGGTTTTCTGGAATACGATGTAATTCTTGATGACAAGATTTATTCAGTCCATCAAGAAAAGTATCTGGGCGATTATAGCGACCCAAAAACGGACACACGCCCCCAAATGTGGGCTGACGATAGAACCTATTATACAGGGCTTGAAATCTCAAACGGAAGTCAAGATTCCGTCGTTTATGGCTATGAATCTATAGCGGACGCAGATACTTCTTTGGGAACGATTACTGTCGTGGGCTACCATACAAACGATGACTGTGGAGCCAGAACTTATGTTTGGGATGAAAATTCAAATGATGTCATAGATAACGGACAAGTATTCGGCTCACGACTTCAATCAGGTGGGCGATGGTTGCTTGTTCATTCGCTCCCATACATTCCATCGGAGTATTATGGCGTATATGAAGGACATTTGGAAAATATGTCTGCTCTATTTGGGGCTTCATACGAATACGGAACCGACAACAGGATAATTTCACCCAAAGTCATCAAGATGAAAAGGGGTGATTACAACATACAAGCGAATTATTCTACAGGGCGAACATTGCTTTTGGAAGACCAAGTCGATTTCGGTTCTGCCCACACGATAACATGTAAGAACATTCAGTTCGCTGGTGCTAGAAATTCAAAACCCATTGGAAACTTCCATTTTAACGGAGGATATGTAGAAGTTGATTCTCTCATATTCTACGACCTTTTCGAAATGCTCTATTCTGGAGCAAAGACAATCCACATTTACAATAAGTTGGCTTCACAAACGAACGCAAAGACCGGCAACATCACTTGTTCAAACATCACTTTTATTGGTCACGGTCAAATAGAATACACAAACAACGCATACCATATAACATTTGACGGATGCCATTTTATAGGCGACCATTTCTTAAAACCTGGCTATACATTCTATCAGAGAAATATGGTCGTTTCCGACAAGCCATTCTTTCGGTTCTTTTGACCATACAGGCGTGGATATAGCGACCTGTACATTGGATATAGACAATTTTGAGAGCGTAGATACTTTCGTTTTAACAGCTCGTTCATGTGGTTTCACCACAATAGACTTAAATGGAAGAAGTCTATATTCAAGACCTGATGTTTCCACATTACTTATTGGTAGCGGATTAACTTATATAAACGGTTCATTGGGGAACATTTCCATTCAGGAAAACACATATTTCAACAACTGTAAAATAGACAAGATTAGACTGATTGGTGCGTCAGAAGTTGGCTTTGTGAGCTGTAGAATAGGAACACTTGTTCACGAATCACAAGATACAGTCATTACGCTTATAGATTCTTGGGTGGCTGAACTCCAGCACAACAAAAATTTGAACTGTATATTGGGTGCGACAAAATCCGTTTTCCATTCGTCAATAGGAAGTGGACTTACACAAGGTGCTGTTGGCGACAATACAAACCCATTTGTAGGTGGAATAACCCTTTTAGATTGTTCCGTATATGGCGACATCGTTATAAGGGGTGCGTTGGATATACAGAACACGACAGTTTCGGGTTCTGTTTGGACGCAAGATTTTCTATTAAATGGAACTGAAAATTTCATTTATAGCGTTATGAGAAATTGCGTAATAGGTGGCAGACATTTATTACAACATTATCAACCTTATAGAACAGGCGTGAAATCTACTTGTTTTTGGATTGGAAATCTTTTTTTGAATACAGAAAAGAATCCAATCTATCCTGAATCGTGGTCTGACCCACTTGGGGAAGGAACATTCACACGAAACGACTGTTCAACGCTCTATCTTGACCCATATCCCGCACACCATACTTGGCTTTATAAGAGCAATAGCGGGCCGAAAGTTATTCCCGATTATCCAATGGGAAATTTCACAAGCATTATAAATGTTGCCGATCCCCACGGTGTTGAAGGCTATGCGACAATTCAAGAAGTTCCTTATGTTGCCCCCGGTCATTCTGTAAAGGCTGTCCACGATGGCGAAGACGAAAGAATGGATTATGAAGACTTATATATGAACGATTTAAAAGTAAATCTTCGTTTTTATAGGGAAATGTATTGGACGGGAAGTCACGCAACAAGACACCGCCCCGATTATCTTGGAAATTCTGCTGTCGTTCATTCGTTCGCAACAAATAAAGATTATGAATTTGACGGTGGCTATCATTGGACTTGTAGACCGCGAAAAACAACTGCTTTTTGGGAAAATTCTTCTGAAGCATATTTCAGGATTATGTTCTCGATAGATTCAGATAATCACGATTGGGGCAATATGGAAGAATACGGAAGTCTTGACATTCTGCCTTATACAAGCGTAAAATATACAGGTTAATTTTTGAGGTTTGAAAATGATTCAGTTATTATTTGACCCAAACATTCAATTCATGTTGAAGAATGGAACAATAAACACAGCACGGAATCTTGAATGTTTACCACGATAGCGACACGAACGGAAAGTATCCTGTTCAAACATTCAAGGATCCCGACGGTTCGACATTAAACCCCAAAGACATAATTTTAGACAACAATGGAAGGGCTGTTGTCTATGTCAATAACGATTACCGATATAGATTGGAAGTTTTCGACAAGGACAAAAATCTTTTATGGACGACTGACAGCATCCAACCTTCAAACGGTGTGGCGATTGAAGGAACTTATGTTTTATCCATAAGGGGTGACGAATATATTTCAGTAAATTCTGAAACAGTTGGTCAATGTGTCAATTATGACTTGTCTTTGTCACCAACGGCAAAGGGGGCTATAGATGGCTTCTACGATTCCGTAAGTGGCAACGAAGCCCTTTATAATGCCATTCAAACAGAAATTCAGAATAGAAGCGACAACGACAACCAAATTTATAATACGCTCAATGCTTCTATAACAAATGTTCAGGGTTCTTTGATTTCTGAAACAATGAACCGACAAATGGCAGACAATGAACTGAGAACGCAAATAGCAGCCGCCAAAACAGAAGTGAAGAATACAGATGGCACCATAAGCGTTCAGGAAGCCACAGCGTCTGATGGTCATACAATCTATACCATCGCTGGCATTGGGCAAGCACCGAATGTTTCTGTTCAATCTAGCGACCAATCTATAACCGTAACGGAAACGACACAAGTCGATAGCAAAATTTTTGACTTGTCTATAGCTTCACAATCAAACGAATACGGCAAATTTTATTCAAACAATGGAGCTACATGGACGAAAGTTTCTGGAAATATAAGCGTTTCAAATTCCAACATAGCATTAAAACAGGGTGGCGTTTATCATATTACGGCAATAGCTACACTTTCAAATTCTGTTGCTACCGAAGATTATTACAACTTTGACATTTACACAGGCGATTCATTACATACAGTTTCTCATGTGGACTGTTCAATCGTTGGAACTCACATTTATGAATTAAGTTGGGATCAAAACGCACCAGCAACTTTTATAACAAGTGTTAATTTGCCAAACCAGAATTTCACCATAACTTCTTTATTCTTCCACATTCACAGGGTCGATAAACAAGTTGGCGGTGGTGGCGGTGGCTCTACGAATAACGACCAAGTAGCGGTGGACGCAAATTCTACGGCTGGCTATTTGGAAGATGTTTTAAAAGCGACAGAAAATTCAGACATTCAAATAAGCAAATCCAATGGGAAACTTTATCTTGATGTTTTGACACCCGACACATCCGACCCTAAACTTTCCGTTTCGACCATTGACCTTGTGGACACGGCAAACGATGGAACAAATCCTTGGAATGTTCACGATGTCACCCCTGGAAATACAGATAACCATAACTGCTACATATACAAACGATTGGCGGACGCTAAAGGTCAAGTGACCAAAGTCGATTTTGCCGTTGGAACAGTCCAATTATACGGCTGTATTCAAATTGGAATTTTCGATTTGAACGGAAATAAACTTGGCGAAACCGCATATACGAATTTGACACAAGGTTCAAATCGTCATTACACACTTCCACTTATAGAAACAAGTGAGGGTTCTCTTTATCTACAAAGAAACACCTTGTATTATGTGGAAGTCGTATATAAGGGGCTTGAAATCATTGGGCAAACACATACAGCATATTATTTATTTGATTACACGATGGCTTATAACCGTTATGGCTATTGTGGTGAAGGTCGTTTGTATGACCCAACTGATATGTCATTCAATAACGCAGCAAACATTCTTTATTTCCTTCAATTTTCTGGAGATTAAATCATGTCCAAAATAAATAAGGTTCTATACAACATTTCACAGTCTTTAAACGACAACGAAAAACTTCAAGCGAGAACGAACATCGGAGCACACGCCACAGACGATTTTAATACTTATGCTTCCAATACAGCCGCAACGCTCATAAACTTACAAAGAACAATGAACTCAAAACAAGACATTTTAACAGCACGGAAATAACATTACAATTTCAAACAATGTAATTTCAGCAAATGTTCCTTCCGCATCAAATGATGTCGGTGTTTATGAATGTTATGTGACAAGGGTGCTTGACGGAACAGATACAGAACTGTGGAATCCAAAACAATTAAGCGTTAATGATTTTACTTTGACCCACATTTACACGAACTGTACACAATCCACTTGCCCTGTAAGGATAGATTATAATTCGTCCGAAGACGCTCGTTTGAGAGTTTCTTTAAATGCCAGCTTAAATTCCATCGTTTGTTCGTCCATCGTGTTCGTGAGTAATAACGCAAACTTTGCTAATGAACTTGCGTGTTGGGGTTATGACAGTTCAAGATGCCAAATTGTTGCTGGAATGAACAGAATGTGGCACCTTCAACATGGCGACCTTCTAGACCAGAACGGCGTTCGCTCTCTTACAAGCTCACTCAAACAGGGAACTTTGACAATCTCGTTTACATTCTCATTCAATGTATAGAAGGTTAATATGGAAGAAATCGTAAGCACCCTTTTAAATTCAAATAACGCTATTTCTGTAATATGCGGAACTGTGGTTTATTTGATTATCCACATTCAAAGAAAGAACACTCGGAACACATAGGGACAACGAACACAACCAATTAAAGACGGAATGTGCTTTGCTCAAACAAAGAATAAAATCCATAGAAGACCAAACGCAAACATTGACCAATAAACTTGATGAAATCGTTTCGGGAATAAATGAGTTAAATGTCAATGTAGCGAAACTTACAGAAAGAATGAACATGAAATAAACCGCACAATCGCTTAAAACAAAAACGACTTCAAAACCACCAAAAAGCGTTTCACAATTCCAAACGACAAAACCCCATTAAATCGACATTCCAGAAAAACAGAACCTAACGACCAATCAAAGACAAGGATCCATTTTGGTGTGTGTGTTCTGTTTGGGTGATTGTTTGGAGCATTTCGGAAAATCACAAACACTTATATAAAATGTGTCGGTCCCCCTTGGCGATGTAGCACTTTGGTGTTGAAGTAGCCCCAAGTGTTTAAAATTTTAAACAGAAGGCGTTTTTAATCGTCTTTTTAGCCCCGAAAAGCTATCGACTTATCCACAACACGAAAGTCGTACTTTCC
>JAEEGH010024572.1_pt1 | contig 12150 bp, 9 predicted proteins | sample 9134181 | NCBI WGS metagenome assembly JAEEGH01 (sample SAMN16246544, study PRJNA631951) | gut metagenome | biome: gut microbiome; feature: rumen; material: DP-attached | host: Bos | place: Iran: Karaj | collected 2018-10
CCTGTGCTATCTGCTGGCCGGTGCTGTCGACGACGGGCTTGTCAAGCCCCTTGTGGCACGCTGGCGTCCTACCCACGACCCCGTCATCGGCTGGCAGGTCGACGTGGTTAACGGCTATCGCGGCGGCAAGTACGGCTTCTTCTCGGCCCACGCTTCCAACACGTTCAGCATCGCCGTCTTCTTCAGCCTCCTGGTGCGTAGCCGCCTGCTGACAGTGGCTCTCGTCGGCTGGTCGTTCGTCAACTGCTGGACGCGCCTCTACTTAGGCGTCCACTTCCCCGGCGACATCCTTTGCGGCCTGCTCTGGGGCGGTTTCGTGGGGACGATGGTGTTTCTCTTCCATCGCCGCGTCGAGAGCCGTCACAACCACACGGGGCGCTACATTTCGTCGCAGTACACCCTGGCAGGCTATCAGCGTGTCGACGTTGATGTCGTCGTCACGGTACTCATGCTGACGCTTATCTACGCCTTTATGCGCGCTTGTTTTTATATTAATGTATAAAAAATACAGAGAAAATGCCGGAATAGTGCTTTAGTTTCGACAAAAATGAGTAATTTTGCACCCTCAAAACGAAAACAACAATAAAAAAGACATCATGAATTATCTTGATAGAAACGAGTTCAACTTCGAACCAAGCCAGAAAGTGCTTGATGCCGTGAAGAATTTTGATCCGAAGGATTTGTGTTTTTATACCCGCATCTACGATCAGGGCAAGAAGAGCGTCATCTCCGTCCGCGTCAGCGAGATTTATGGCGTGCCCGAGGAGCAGGTGCTGCTGGCCTACGGCGGCGAGGAAATCCTGAAGAACGCCATCCACTACTTCCTGATGAAGGGCGACAACAAGACGATTCTCATACCCCAGTTCTCGTGGTGGTATTATAATAAGGTGGCCAGCGAGTGCGGCGGCACGTTCGAGATGTACCCCCTCTACGAGCAGGACGACACCTTCGCCTACAACGTCGGCGAGGTCATTGAGTACACCAACCGCATTCACCCCCGCATGCTGCTGCTGGCATCGCCCAACAACCCGACGGGCAACTCGCTGACCAGCGAGGAGATTGGACGCATCATGGAGAACATTCCCAGCGACACGATGGTGCTCGTCGACGAGGCCTACGCCAGCTTCATCACCACCGATACTGACTACATCGCTCCGCTGGTGAACAAGTACAACAACCTCATCATCTCGCGGACGCTCTCAAAGTTCTACGGTCTGCCCGGTCTGCGCACGGGCTTCGGCTTCATCGGAAAGGGTCACGACCAGTTCCTCAGCTACTCGAATAAGTACCTGGGATTCAACCGCTTTGCTGAGGCTGTTGCAATCGCTGCTTTAGAGAGCGACGAGCACTACCGCCACGTGGCCGACGAGATGGAATGGGGCCGCCAGCTCTACAAGAAGGAGCTCGGCGGGCTGCCCGGCTTCAAGGTCTACAAGTCGGTGGCCAACTTCATACTCATCAAGTATCCGTTAGAGATGAAGGAGCGGCTGATGGAGGCCCTGAAGATTCAGGACTACAAGATCAAGTTCATGGGCGACCCCGGACTTGAGTCGTGCCTGCGCATCACCTTGGGCCGCCGCGAGCAGACACAGACGGTCGTCGACACCATCAAGCGCGTTTACCAGGAAGTCAAGTAGTCAATCGTCAATCGATAATCCGTAAATAGAAAATAGTCTGATGAACGAAAAATACAGAGCAACGCTGAAGTCAACCGACACAGAAGACTGGCTCGACCTGCACGTCATACGACCCTTCTGCTACTACTGCGCTGTCTTCTTTGCCAAGTTCGACATTCACCCCAACACGGTGACCATCTGGTCGATGATTATCGGTGCTGCCAGCGCCGTCTTCTTCGGCTGCGCCAGCTTCTACTACGGCGGCACGATGGGACTCATCTACAACATCATCGGTATCGTGCTGCTCATGGTGGCCGACATACTCGACTGCACCGACGGCCAGCTGGCACGCATGACGGGCAAGAAGAGCCGCATAGGCCGCATACTCGACGGGGTGGCGGGCTTCACGTGGTTCGTGCCCATCTACGGCATTCTGGTATGGCGCTTCTATCAGCACCACACCATAGAGTTCGGGTGGCTCGGCATTGACGACACACCCGAGAACGCCCTGATTGCTACCGCCGTCGTCACCGTGCTTGGCTGCATCTCGGGCTTTTGGGGCATGGCTGGTCAGCAGCGCCTGGCCGACTACTACATTCAGGTGCACCTCTTCTTCCTGAAGGGCGAGAAGGGCAGCGAGCTCGACAACTCCGTGCAGCAGCAGGAAATCTACGACCACATGCCGCCACATGCACCGGCCTACGAGCGGCTGTTCCAGAAGTCGTACATCGACTACACGCGGAAGCAGGAGAAGATTACGCCGCAGTTCCAGCGCCTGCTCTCGAAGCTGCGCGAGAAGTACGGCTCTACCGACAACATTCCGCAGGAGTTTCGCGAGGAGTTCCGGCAGAAGTCGCTGCCCGTCATCTTCTGGAACGGTCTGCTGACGTTCAACTTCCGCGAGTCGTGGCTCTTCCTGTTCTGCCTGCTCGACGTGCCCGTCTGCCACTTCGTGTTCGAGATTGTAGCGATGGGCCTGCTCTGGACGTATGTCAACCGCAGCCACGAGTCGTTCTGCAAGCAACTTGCCGACAAATTGTAAATCGAAAATCCGTAAATCGAAAATCATATGCGGTGGACCAAGCAGCGTCTTAACAACCTCTTCTTCGTCGTAGGCATACTGGCCTGCGTGGTGATGCTGCTGACGTTCGATGTCAGTTTCACCGAGCTGTGGCAGCACCTCTGCCACGCCGGCTACTGGCTCATACCCATCGTCGGCGTCTGGATTTTCATCTACGCCATCAACGCCTGGTCGTGGTTCACCATCATCCGCAGCAAGACGCGCGGCACCAGCGAGCACGTCAGCTTCATGCGCGTCTACCGGCTCACCATCACGGGCTATGCGCTGAACTACGCCACACCCGTCGGCGGACTCGGCGGCGAGCCCTACCGCATACTCGAGCTGTCGAAGGACGTCAGCAACGAGCACGCCACGTCGAGCGTCATCCTCTATGCGATGATGCACTTCTTCGCCCACTTTTGGTTCTGGTTCACCAGCATCTTCATCTACCTGGCACTGGCTGCCGTCGGCGACCTGCCCATCAACACCGCCATCGCCACCGTGCTGGGCATCATCATCGTGTTCTGCCTCGTGGCCTTCTACGTCTTCGCCAAGGGCTACCGCAACGGACTCGTGGTGAAGACACTACGGTGGATAGGCCACATTCCGGGCCTGAAGGGCTGGAGCACCCGCTTCCGCGAGAAGCACGCCGAGACGCTGACGAACATCGACGAGCAGATAGCTGCCCTCCACGCTGAGGACAAGGCCGCCTTCTACAAGAGCCTGATCCTGGAGTACCTCTCGCGCATCGTGCAGAGCAGCGAGGTGCTGTTCATGCTCCTGCTCTTCGGCATCGACAACGGCGGGGGCTTCACGGGCATCTTCATCACCTATCTGCACAGCATCCTCATCGTCTCGTTCACCACGCTCTTTGCCAACCTCATCGGCTTCCTGCCCATGCAGCTCGGCGTTCAGGAGGGTGGCTTCGTGCTGTCCATCGCTGCCCTCGGTCTCTCAGCCGCCCTCGGCATCTTCGTCAGCATCATCTGTCGCGTGCGTGAAATCATCTGGATTGCCATCGGCATGCTCATCATGCGGCTGCCCGACAAATAAACAGTAAATCGAAAATCCGTAAATCGAAAATCCCATGATTGGTGTAATACTCGCAGCGGGAATGGCCAAGCGCCTCCGCCCCCTCACAGACCACAAACCCAAGTGCCTGCTCAAGGTAGGCGAGCGCACACTTCTGGAGCGCACCGTTGATGCCATGCACCAGACTGGCATCACGGAGTTCGTCGTTGTCACCGGCTACTGTGCCGACCAGATACGCGACTTCCTCACCTCTCACTTTTCACATTTCACTTTCCACTTCATCCATAACGCCGACTACGAGCACAACAACAACATCTACTCGTTGTGGCTCGCCATGAAGCACGTTCATGGTCAGGAGGTGCTGCTCATGGACAGCGACATCCTCTGCGACCCGGCCGCCGTCAGCGCCATTGCCTCGCAGCCCGAGGCTGCCCTCGCCGTCAACCGCCACGAGCTTGGCGATGAGGAGATGAAGGTCGTCGTCGACGCCGAATGCCGCATCACCGAAATCTCGAAGACCTGCGACCCCGCCGAAGCGATGGGCGAGAGTGTTGGTATCGAGCACATCACGCCAGCCTATGGCGAGGCGCTTGCTGCCGAACTCGACTTGATGATTGAGCGCGAGGGACTGATTGACATCTTCTACGAGCGTGCCTTCGAGCGCCTTATTCCCCAGGGACATACCTTCCGCGTGGTCGACACCACCGACTTCTTCAGCTATGAGCTTGACACCCCCGAGGATTTCCGTCGTGCCCAGGAACTCATGCCGCGCGAACTGCTTTGATGTTAAATAAGCATAAATCAGAGCGCCCAATAGGGGTGGTTTGAAGAAGTTTTCGTAACTTTGTCAATCAAAGTTTGACTAATCTAAAACTTAAACGAATTATGGAAAATAACGCTCAGCTGATTGCCCAGTGCGAGGCAATTGCAAAGGAATGGCTCTCTCCGGCCTTCGACGAGGAGACACGTAAGGAAGTACAGGCAATGCTTGATGCCGACGACAAGTCGGCGCTCATCGACGCCTTCTACCAGAACCTGGAGTTCGGTACGGGTGGTCTGCGCGGCATCATGGGTGCCGGCACCAACCGCATGAACAAGTACATCGTGGGCATGGCCACGCAGGGCTTTGCCAACTACATCAACAAGGCTTTCCCCGACATTCAGCCCGCCGTGGTCGTCGGTCACGACTGCCGCAACAACGGCCGCATGTTTGCCGAAAGCGTTGCCGACATCTTCTCGGCCAACGGCATCAAGGTCTATCTGTTCGAGAGCCTGCGCCCGACGCCCGAGATTTCGTTTGCCATCCGTCAGCTCGGCTGCCAGGCCGGCGTTAACGTGACGGCATCGCACAATCCCCGCGAGTATAACGGCTACAAGGCTTATTGGGACGACGGTGCACAGGTGCTGGCTCCCCACGACAAGGGTATCATCGACGAGGTGAACAAGGTGAAGATCGGCGACGTGAAGTTCGAGGGCAACAAGGACCTCATCATCCCCATTGGCGGCGAGATGGACTGGGACTACATCCAGGCTGTCAAGGAGGCAATGGTCGACCAAGACGTCATCCTGCGCCAGAAGGACCTAAACATCGTCTATTCGCCCATGCACGGCACGGGCCGCGTCATCATCCCGATGGCCCTGCGCTCATGGGGCTTCCAGAACATCCACGTGGTGCCCGAGCAGATGGTCATCGACGGCAACTTCCCCACCGTTGTCAGCCCCAATCCTGAGAATGCCGAGGCTATGACGCTTGGCATGAAGCTCGGTACGAAGCTCAACGCCGACCTCGTCATTGCCAGCGACCCCGATGCCGACCGTCTGGCCATCGTCTGCCGCAACGCCAAGGGCGAGTGGGAGATCCTGAACGGCAACCAGACCTGCATGATGTTCTGCTGGTACATCATTGCCAACAAGAAGAAGCTCGGCCAGCTGAAGGGCAACGAGTTCCTCGTGAAGACCATCGTCACCACCGAGGTCATTGCCAAGATTGCCGAGAAGAACGGCGTCGAGCTGAAGGACTGCTACACCGGCTTCAAGTGGATTGCCAACGAGATTCGCGTCAACGAGGGTGTGAAGAAGTACATCGGCGGCGGCGAGGAGTCGTTCGGATTCCTGCCGTTCGACAAGGTGCGCGACAAGGACTCCCCCGCCAGCATCTGCCTGATCTGCGAGATTGCCGCCTGGGCACGCGACAACGGCAAGACGCTCTACGACCTGCTCATGGACATCTACGCCGAGTATGGATTCTCGAAGGAGGTGACGATTAACGTCGTACGTCCGGGCAAGACCGGTGCCGACGAGATCAAGCAGATGATGACCAACTTCCGCGAGAACCCGCCGAAGGAGCTGGGTGGCTCGAAGGTCTGCCTGTGGAAGGATTACAAGACGCTCGAGTGGTGCGACGCTCAGGGCAACAAGGGTAAGCTCGACATGCCCGACACGTCGAACGTGCTGCAGTGGTTCTGCGAAGACGGCACGAAGGTCTCCGTGCGCCCATCGGGCACCGAGCCTAAGATCAAGTTCTACACCGAGGTGAAAGACCCCACCTTCAAGTGCGCCGGCTGCTACGAGCGCTGCACGAAGGCTGCTGAGGAGAAGATTGAGGCCATCAAGAAGAGCCTGAACCTGTAACGGTTGGCGTCATTGATTGGAAATGTATTAAGGGTAGTGCCGCTTTTGGACGTGGCGCTACCCTGACACTATGTAAGAATGATGAAGAAACTGTCTCTGACCTCCCAGATAGCCTTGGCGCTTGCCCTGTCTGTCGTTGCCGGCATCTTGCTGCAAGACAGTGCGGACTTCGTGAACGAATACATCAAGCCCTTAGGCAGCATCTTCCTGAACCTGCTGAAGTTCGTCGTTGTGCCCCTGGTGCTGTTCTCTATCATGGCAGGCATTCTGTCGATGAATGATGTGTCAAAGGTGGGCAGGCTCGGTCTGCGGGCCCTGCTCTATTTCACGTTTACCACAATCATAGCCGTTACGCTCGGACTGGTGGCCTCAACATTGGCAAAGGGCTTTCTTCCTCTTATTCATGTGGAGACAGGCAGCGGTTCGGAAGCGATTGAGATTCCCGACTTCACCGTCATGGACCAGATTGTCAACATGTTCCCTGATAACATCATGCTTCCGCTGACCAATATGACGATGATGCAAGTCATCGTGATTGCCGTCTTCTTCGGAGTGGCAATGGTCCACGTCGGCGAGGCGGGTGAGGCGGCGCGGAAGCTGACGCTCAGCGCCAATGCTGTCGTGTCGAAGGTGCTGTCCTACATCATAGCCCTGGCGCCTGTCGGCGTGTTCTGCATGCTGACGCCCGTTGTGGTTTCGAATGGTCCGAGCGTGCTGGGCTCTTATGCGGCACTTATAGCACTTGGCTACAGCTGTTTCTTCCTCCATGCGGTCTGTGTTTATGCCCCCCTGGTCTACCTGCTGGGAGGTTTGTCGCCCTTCAGGTTCTTCAAGGAGTTGCAGCCCGCCATGCTGTTTGCTTTCTCCAGCGACTCGTCGGTAGCCACTCTGCCCTACACCATGAAGTGTACTGAGAAGTTGGGCGTGCGCGAGGATGTTGGCAACTTTGTGCTTTCGTTAGGAGCCACTGTCAACATGGACGGCGTCGCCATCTACCTCGGTGTTGCTTCTGTGTTCATGGCGACATGCTGCGGCATCGACCTGACGCTGAATCAGTATTTTGCCATTGCCTTTGCCTCGACGGTTGCCTCTATCGGCACGCCGGGTATTCCTGGCGGCTCGCTGGCACTGATGGCGATGGTGTTTGCCTCTGCCCAGATTCCTGTGGAGTGTGTGGCCATCGTGGCTGGCGTTGACCGTATTGTTGACATGGGGCGCACGGTCATGTCGGTTACCGGCGACGCGTCTTGTGCCGTCGTCATGCAGAACAGGCTCAGTTAATTCAAGTTTCGCAAGCTCAATTTGCAAGTAGTAAAGGAGTAAGGAGCTCCTTACTCAACTTGCAAAGTTGAGTCTTTTAATAATCAGGTCGGGAGTAGAGCCTGTTCACGCTGCGGACTCTTTCCAGCATGGCGGCGTTCCAGGTGGCATCGCCCGGCTTCTGGTAGCGGCAGTTGCCTGTTGGCGAGGCCGTGAAGACGGTTTCGGCATCGTCGGTGACGCTCACGGTGCCGCGCTCTGACAGCGTGAAGAGACTGTCTCCCTCAACGGCGTTGATGACGGCCAACGGGTCCCACATCTTCTGACCCGAGTCACATTCATAATTCATATAGACCTGCTTGATGGGGTGATTGTCTGTCCAGTCGACATCGGCTATCACTTCTTCGGGCCTGTACGCTATACCATCGCCCGCCTCGCCGGGTGTGAAGATGATGTCAACCTCTGATGGCCACAGACGGAACAGGGTCTGGGCAAAACCGATGCCTTGCAAAAAGTTGTATTCCTTCTTCTCAACGGCATCGCCGAAGACACCTCCCATGATGTAGAGACACTTCACCTTCTGGCGTACCAGTTCCGGGCCGTCGAATGGCGATAGCTCATCGGCCTCCGACTCTAACAGCTGAGCCAGACAGCTGACAAAGCCGATGGAGACGATGCTCACCGAATGGTTGGGCTGAGCGGCCAGCAGACGGCGGTAGAGCTGCCAGCCGTCGGGTAGTGAGGCATAGTCGCTGAGTGTACGGGCGAACATGGGCGAGCCGTCGGCAAGGGTGTGATTGGGCAGATTCTGGTAGTCAATCCATACTTTGGGAGTCTTGATGCCGTTGCGAATAAGTCCGATGGGCAGGTCGTCGTGGTGGAAATAGGTATTCATCACGTCGGCACATGCAGCGCAGTCCTCGCCCTCGCGGTTCACCACCGTGCCCAGCAGCCGGCAGCGGCCCTCGTCGTGGTAGCGGTAAAGCATCTGCATAGCAAAGAGGTCATCGGTTGACGAGCCGATGTCGGTGTCGAGTATAATCAGTGGCACGCCGGCGTATGCCTGAGAATCTGCCGGGTTGTCGTCGTAGTCCGTACATGCCGTGAAGCCCGAAGCCACAAGAATTGTGAGCAGAAGGGCGAGAATAAACTTTACTCTTCTCATATCGCTTGCATATATACGTGTTTGTCTTCACATATATAATAAAATAACCGCTGAACTAACGTCCGGCGGTTACCTGTTTCTCTTGAATAAGCTTTTGGCTTATTGAGCCTGCTCAACAGTAGCAGAATCGGTGGCAGCACTGTCAGCAACGACAGAGTCCTCGATAACGCTGTCAACAGCCTCTACAATAGAGTCAGTGTCAACAGGAGCAGCCTGCTCGGTCTTGTTACCACATGAAGCAAACGAAACAGCTACAACAGCTGCGAATGCAAATACCAATTTCTTCATTTCTCTAAGCTTTTAAATCTGTAAAACAATCATTTTTTATTAAAACGGTGCAAAGGTAGGCATTTTTTTGATATGACGTATCTTTTTTTTTGTTTTTTTTTAGGCTGTTTTTGTAACTTTTTTGCAAATGCCTGTAAATCAGTACTTTCCGAAATGTTAAATAATGCAATCAAAAAAAATAAGTTGATATTTTCCCAAAAAAGGCTTAATTTGAGAAAAAAAGATGTACCTTTGTGCTCGCAAACATGAACACCTTATATATATATGATAGATACTTCGGCCTTTCAAGGTAAAAAAGCTGCCTTCTTCACACTCGGATGCAAGCTTAACTTTTCGGAAACGTCTACCTTTGCAAAGATGCTTCTGGAGATGGGCGTTACTCCGGTTCAAAAGGATGAGACGGCAGATTTGTGCCTGGTTAACACTTGTTCGGTGACCGACGTCGCCGACCGTAAGTGCCGGCAGGCCATTCATCGGCTGGTCCGCAGGCACCCGGGAGCTTATGTTGTAGTCACAGGCTGCTATGCCCAGCTGAAACCTGAGACTGTCAGCAGGATTGAGGGCGTTGACTTGGTGCTGGGGTCGAATGAGAAGGCAAACCTCCTGCAGTTCCTTTCGGAGGCATGGATGCAGAAGGAGGAGAGCGGAGTGGGGAAGCCTGGGCGCTACTTTGTGCAGAAGACGAAGGACATCAGGTCGTTTGCTCCGTCGTGCTCCCGTGGCAATCGTACGCGCTACTTCCTGAAGGTGCAGGATGGCTGTGACTATTTCTGCACGTATTGCACCATTCCCTATGCACGTGGATTCAGTCGTAACCCCACCATCGCCTCGTTGGTTGAGCAGGCCCGCAAGGCTGCCTCCGAGGGTGGCAAGGAGATTGTCCTGACGGGTGTGAATATTGGCGACTTCGGCAAGACGACCGGTGAGCGGTTCATAGACCTGGTGAAAGCCTTGGACGGTATCGAGGGTATCAGCCGCTACCGCATCAGTTCGCTGGAACCCGACTTGCTGACTGACGACCTGATAGACTTCTGTGCAGGCAGCCGCAGTTTCATGCCTCACTATCATATTCCCTTGCAGAGTGGGAGCGACACGGTGTTGCGGCTGATGCATCGCCATTATGACCGCCAGTTGTTTGCCGACAAGATTCGCCATGTCAGACAGGTCATGCCTGACGCCTTCATCGGCGTCGACGTGATGGTGGGGTGTCGTGGAGAAACGCCTGAGTGTTTTGAGGAGACCTATCGTTTCCTGCTCGACCTCGACGTGACCCAGCTCCACGTCTTTCCCTATTCCGAGCGTCCCGGAACATCGGCGCTCAGCATTCCCTACATTGTCAGCGCTGCCGACAAACGGGAGCGCAGCCGCCGGCTGCTGGAACTCTCTGATCAGAAGACGCAGGCTTTCTACGCCCGTCATATCGGTACGGAGGCCGAGGTGCTCTTCGAGAAGGCTGCCCGAGGACGTGCCATGCACGGCTTCACCAAGAACTACATCCGTGTGGAGCTGCCGCCCAATGAGGTTCGCGAGTCATACGACAACCAGCTCGTCGGTGTCCGCCTGGGCGAATTCAACCACGATAAGACAGCACTTAAAGCACTACTAAGCAATGGATAAACTTGCACTTGTCATACTCAACTGGAATGGTGAGGCAATGCTTCGCCAGTATATGTCGTCCGTACTTGACTATTCGCGCGACGAGGCAGCCGTCTATGTGGCCGACAATGCCTCGACCGATGGTTCGATTGACTTCCTGCGCAGGGAATATCCCGAGTGCAGGCTCATCGTGCTTGATAGGAACTGGGGCTTTGCTGAAGGCTACAACAAGGCTCTGCGGCAGATTGATGCCGAGTATTACCTCTTGCTGAACAGCGATATCGAGGTGACGCCTCATTGGCTGACGCCGCTGACAGAGTTTATGGACACGCACCACGACGTTGCCGCCTGCCAGCCTAAACTGCTGTCTATAGCCGACCGTGACCGTTTTGAATATGCGGGAGCCAGCGGCGGTTACCTCGACCGCTATGGGTACCCGTTCTGCCGGGGCCGTGTTTTTGAGACGGTTGAGCGCGACAAGGGGCAGTATGATGAACCAGCGGAAGTGTTGTGGGCTACGGGTGCCGCCCTCATGATCCGCTCGGCCGACTATTGGGCAGCCGGTGGACTTGACGGTCGTTTCTTCGCGCATTTTGAAGAAATCGACCTCTGCTGGCGCCTCTGTATCCGGGGACGAAAAATCTACTGTCTGCCCGGTTCGCGTGTCTACCATGTCGGCGGCGGCACTCTGCCAAAAGCCAATCCTATGAAGACATTCCTGAACTTCCGCAATAATCTGACGATGCTCTACAAGTGCCTGCCCGACAGCGAGTTGCATCATGTTATGCGATGGCGCTGGCTGCTGGATTACCTGGCAGCCTTCAAGATGCTGCTGCTGAACCGTAACTTCGGCGACTTCAGAGCCGTCTTCCGGGCCCGCCGCGCTTTCCGCAGGTGGCGCAGCGACTTCGAGGCCGACCGGCGTGCCATACAGGCTTCGCGCGTGGCCGATTCCTCTGTCTGTCAGCACACTTTCTCCCTCTTATGGCAGTATTACGTGAAAGGTCGTAGGACATTCGCTGATTTGCCCTGACCCCCTGCAGGATTCTGCTACTCCCTACAGTGTAGAAAAATGAAGGATTTATTTTGTTCGTTCTCTTTTTTTTCGTACCTTTGCAGTCGCTATGCCGTTTCACGTGCCTATCAACATATTAGACTTCATCTTTAAGGGCATGCTCATTGGGATGATTGCATCGGCGCCGATGGGGCCGGTGGGCATACTCTGTGTGCAGCGCACGCTGAACAAGGGCCGCTGGTTCGGACTGGCCACGGGCATAGGTGCCGCCGCGAGCGACATCATCTATGCGGCCATTGCCGGCTTCGGCATGTCGTTCGTCATGGACCTCATCAGCAACGACCAGAACCGCTTCTACCTGCAGATTGCCGGTAGCGTGATGCTGCTCTGCTTCGGACTGTACACCTACCACAGCGACCCGATGAAGAAGATGCACCAGTCGGGGCAGCAGAAGGGCACGCTCTGGTATAACACGTGGACGGCATTC
>JAEEGH010024575.1_pt1 | contig 12149 bp, 8 predicted proteins | sample 9134181 | NCBI WGS metagenome assembly JAEEGH01 (sample SAMN16246544, study PRJNA631951) | gut metagenome | biome: gut microbiome; feature: rumen; material: DP-attached | host: Bos | place: Iran: Karaj | collected 2018-10
GCGCGCATAGTTTTCGTTGCGGCCGGTTGTATCAGGTACTTCTGTAATTGGATAGCGGAGGTATTTTTCAAGGATTTCAGGGTCAGGCATGTTAGCAGGAACTTTGCGGAATACGTCGTAGTCATCCCATGAATAAATAAAGCGTACGTTCTTACCGCGGTCGCGAAGTGCGCGAACTACTAAGTCTACTGTAATGATTTCGCGGAAGTTTCCAAGGTGAACTGTTCCAGAAGGTGTAATTCCTGAAGCACAGGTATAAGAATCCAGATCTCCCTTTTCGCGGATAATCTGATTAGCCATCTGATCTGCCCAGTGACAGAGGAGTGGATCTCTCTTTTCGTTATTCTGATTATTCTGATTTTCGTTACTCATAGATATATATTATAGTAAAAAAAAGAATATGTAGGAAGTAGTTTTAGAATTTTCGGTATTGTAAAGGGGTTCCGTATTAAAAAAAAATAGTGTAACTTTGGCGCGAGGAAGCGGATTTGTGGGGCAAAAAGACTTTGTTTGTGGCTGCCGCGAGAGCGGCAGGTATAATAGTTACTATACCACAAACAACGTCTAGCGAAATATTGAGCGTTTTTGTCCTACAAATACGCGCCCGGAAGCCAATTATACGGTTATTTGATTCTCCACGAAATCAGTTCAACACCTTCAGGAAGAATGATGTAGAGGTCGTGAATACCATTTATGCCGCTGAACTTTGTTCCAATCTCAGTGCCAGTGCTTCCAATTCCATCAATACTCAACTTGATTGATTTTCCTTCAACAGGAATACATTCTGCAGAGAACTCAGTTTCTGTACCTTTGAACTCTACCCCCTTGAGGCAAAGATATGCGCCATCTTTAACTGCAACTACAGTCTGCCTGCTTGTAACGGCAGCATTGCGTGAGCTTGCCATTGTTGCAGCAGGAACTGTTTCACCAAGTGCAAAAGTTCCAAGCTGTTCTACACCCTTCTTTGTTGATTTCTGAATTGGGAGAGAGCCGTCTGCATTTACTGCAAAATGATCAATAAAGATATTGCGGTATCCGCCCTTCTCGCTTCCGACTGTTTTTTCAAGAGTCTGTGTGTGGTATGCGATATACCAGTTTCCGCGGAAGTTGAAAATCCAGTGATGGTTATTTCCCCAGGCACCAAAAACAGTTCCAGGATTTTCCAGAGTGTAACCCTTGTACTCGAAAGGTCCGAGAGGATTCTTTGATGTCATATAACCGATTACTGCAATTGGCATCTTATCTGGATCTTTTGTATCTTTTCTGTCTGCCCAGTTTGTACAATAAGTATAATACCAGGTATCACCAATCTTATTGATTCCAGAATCTTCAAAAAGGAATGGAGCATCAATAACTTTAGGTTCTCCTTCAAGATGAACCATATCTTCACTCAAGGCAGCGCAGCGGGCATTCATAGGATGTTCATATTTATCAGGATCATGTCCGCCGCCAAAATAAATATATGCCTGGCCATCATCATCAACAATTACAGCAGGATCAAAAAGCCAGTTGATTTTTTCGCAGGTTGGAACCTTTCGGGAAATAAGAGGTTCTTTGATCGGGTCAATAAAAGGACCAACAGGAGACTCACCTTCCAGAACACCAATTCCGTTTCCGCTGTCTGCAAAGTAAATAAAGAACTTATCTTTTCCATTGATATTCTTCCAGCATACAGCAGGTGCCCAGGAATTGCTTGCCCAGAGAGCAGCACCAATAAAATCATTTTTTCCGGCAACTTTGATTTCTCCGCAGTCAGTCCAGTTTACAAGATCCTTTGTACTGAACACGTTAAGACTTGTAATCTTATTATATCCGTTATCAGTTTTGCCTTTTGTAAATTCAAACTGCTGCATATCATTTGTTGTATAAAGATATAAGGTATCTTTATAAATCAAAATGGCAGGATCAGCACCATATTTGTGTGCAACAACAGGATTATTCTCTCCCGGCATTTTAAAAGCTTTTTCTGCCATAAGCTTCTGCATTTCTGTTACAGCAGTTGCTTCCAGTATTGTCTCATTTTTTGATTCCATCTTTTTTCCTCCGTTACATGAACTTGCCGCCGTAATTATACTTAAAATCATAATTACGGATACAAAATATCTTGCACTTTTCATAATTAAATTATAAAGTTTATTTAAAATAATGTAAAACGTTTAACTATTTTTTACGGAAAATTTCTTAGAATAAATCAGGATAATAATCATGAAGAGAACTTTTATCATTTTCAGCATTGCAACAATCTTATTTACCGGCTGCAAAAATAAAAAGACAGACTTTCCGTTTGAAGCGAATCCGATTTCTCAGGCAATCAAACTTGAAAATCAGCCAGTCACAAAACAGCAGCTGGACCGTATCCCGGAAGCTTACCGCGTTATTGTAAAGGACGGCGGAACTATTGAGCACATCACTTATGAATCTAAAAATTATTATGGTGATGGTCAGACTAAAGAAAAAAAAGCAAACGTCTATCTGCCTGCAGGTTATGACAAATCAAAAAAATATAAAGTGCTTTATCTGATGCACGGAATCGGCGGTGACGAAAACGAATGGGGTATGAAAGACGATCAGTCCCTCATCAAAAAGATAATGGACAATCTGACTGTAAAAGGTGATATAGAACCTTTTATAATTGTAACACCAAACGGACGTTCAGGCAGCGATCCGGATCCGAACAAAACTTATCTTGCTTTTTATAAATTCGGAGAAGAGCTCCGCAACGATTTAATTCCTTATATGGATTCGCACTACTCTACTTATGCAGACAGAGACCATCGCGCAATGGCCGGCCTTTCTATGGGCGGAATGCAGACTATAAATATTGGAATCTGTGAATGTCTTGATTTGATAAGTTATTTCGGTGCTTTTTCTGCAGCTCCAACTTCTTATGAAGCAGCAAAGGTAGCTCAGATTTTAGACCGAAATGAAAAACTGCCGGTACATTATTTCTATAATATTTGTGGTACTGAAGATTCGATTGCTTATGGAGCTCATGCTGCTGCGGCTAAACTTCTTCCGCGCCTTACAGACCGTCTCACAGAAGGCGAAAACTTCCGCTGGCAGGAACAGGGCGGCGGTCATGATTTTGGAATATGGAATTTAGGATTTTATAATTTTGCAAAAGTTTTTGGAGGTAATAAATAATGAAAAAGCAGGGCTTTAATCCTTACTTACCGTCATGGGAATATATTCCAGACGGAGAACCACATGTTTTCGGAGACAGAGTTTATGTATATGGTTCACACGACTGCTTTAACGGCTGGGTTTTCTGTCAGGGAGATTACGTGTGCTATTCTGCTCCGGTAACTGACCTTAGAGACTGGCGTTATGAAGGAGTAATCTATCCTAAAACTTCAGAGGAAATGAATGCTGACGGACACATGTGTCTTTATGCTCCAGATGTAACAGTTGGACCAGACGGACGTTATTACCTCTATTATGTTTATGATAAAGTAGGTTTTGTTTCTGTTGCAGTCTGTGATACACCGGCAGGAAAATATAAGTTCTACGGACATGTTCATTATAAAGACGGAACAAGACTGGGAGACCGCAAAGGCGATATGCCACAGTTTGACCCGGGCGTTATTACAGAAGGAAACCGCACTTACCTTTATACAGGTTTCTGCGGAAATCATATGAAAGACAGAATTGGAGCAATGGCTACAGTCCTTGGACTTGACATGCTCACAATTGAAGAGGAACCTGTTATTGTTGCTCCAGGCGACTGTTACACAGATGTTACAGCCCCGGTTACAACAGACTGCCCTTACAAACAGGATTCAGTTGAAGAATGGAAAAACTATAAAGACCACGCTTTCTTTGAAGCCCCTTCAATCAGAAAAATTGGTGATACTTATTATTTTATTTTCTCATCTCAGGTTATGCATGAGCTTTGTTATGCAACAAGTAAAAATCCAACTTCAGGCTTTAAGTATCAGGGTGTAATTGTAAGTAATGTTGATATGCATATTGATTCCTATAAGCCTGCTGATATGCCGGCAGCTTTTGGAGCAAATAACCACGGCAGCATTGAACTGATAAACGGTGAATACTACATATTCTATCACCGCCACACAAACGGTAACTGGTTTAATCGTCAGGGTTGTGCAGAAAAACTTAAGGTTCTTCCAGATGGTACAATTCCACAGGTTCAGATTACTTCATGTGGTTTGAACGGAGGTCCTCTTGAAGGAAAAGGTGAATACCCTGCATACATTGCCTGCAATATCTTTAATCCGGAAGAAAAGAACTGGATTGTTGATATCAGACATCCTCGTGTTTCTCAGGACGGCCGCGATGGCGATGAAGAAACAGGATATATCGCAAATGTTCAGAACGGCTACATCTATGGCTTTAAGTATTTTGATTTCAAGGATGTAAAAAAGATTTCTATATTAACCCGCGGTTATGTTTACGGAAAATATGAAATCAGAACAAAGTGGGATGGCCCTGTACTTGCAGAAATATCAGCAGGCTGCTCTAACATCTGGGAAACAAACAGTACAGACATCAGCATTCCAGACGGAATCGGCGAACTATACTTTAAGTTTGTGGGTGGAGGAAGCCATCAGTTCAAGGGATTTATACTCTCATAAACTGTCCTGACGCCAGATCAGTTTCTTTTTTTTATTCTGATACTGCTTTGGCGTACAGTTCATATATTCTTTAAACTTTCTCGAAAAATACTGAATATTGTTAAATCCGTTTGAAGTTGCAATTTCCGTAATATTATTATTCGTGTAAATCAAGTCCAGACAGGCTTTTTCAATTCGGTATTTATTTATGTATTCTGATACATTCATTCCCGTACTTTCTTTAAATAGTCTGATAAAGTGACTCTTGCTGTAATTTGTAAGCTTAAGGATTGCTCCAAGGCTTATAGTTTCACTGTAGTTTTCACGGATATAATGAATTGCATTATCAATTGCAGAAAGACTCCGTTTTTCATTTTCAACAACCTGTGAAAAACGCTCATACTGGTCTGTTTCTATTGCATAGGAAATCACATCAAGAATAATTGAACGGAGAATAACCTCCATACCTTCTGAATTTTTTTTCATTAAAGAGATATTATGAAATCTCTGAGCAAGTTCCGGAGGCATTGTCAGAAAGCGGCACAGTCTGATTCCTTCAAAAAAAAGCCGGCATGGATCATTTTCACTGCCCAGTGCAGAAATATCAAACAGAATACGGTAGCAATGAAACTCCAGACCCCCTCTTCCCTTCTTAAGAAAATGTTCTTCAAAAGGATTGATGAATATGAAATCACCTTCAGATATATCAGAAACTGTATTTCCGATATAAACCTTGCCATTTCCTTTTTTTATGAAAAGAATTTCATATTCTATCTGTCTTAAAGGCTCTTCCTGATAACTGTTTTGCGAACTAAAACTGACGGCAACCGGTTGCCGTACTATTCGCTGTTCATTTTGCATAGGGGTATTCTACTATGAAAATTCTCGAAATTCAACGCAAAATAAGACTTTTTTATAAATATTATGATACTTTTAGTGTTTTTTCCCAAAAATAACCGATTTATCATATTTATAAAACGTTTTACCATGTTTTTACTAAAAGTTTTATAAATGGAGGACTTTTATGAAAAAAATTATGTTAGTTGCTGCAGCTGCAGTACTGGCATTGAGCCTGGTGGGATGTAAAGGCGGCGCTTCTGGAAAGAAAGACGCTCTTAACATCTCTGTATTTACAATCCAGCAGCGTGAACAGCCACCTGCTGACAACAAAGCTTACAAATGGATTGAAGAGAATTTCGGTGTAACATTCTCTTGGGATATCCTCGTAGGTGATAAAGACCAGAAGATTGGTGTACTTATTGCTTCTGGCGACCTTCCTGACCTCGTAGAAGTAGACTCAGAGAAGTTCCAGGGTGCTGGATGTCTCCGCGACCTTAAGCCACTCTTGGAAAAATATGCTCCTAACCTGATGAAGCACTATTCTTCAGCTTGGAAGAAGATGATTGATCAGGATTCTGAAAAAGATGCTAATGGAAACATCGTAAAAGAGCACATCTACTCTCTTCCTAACTACGGTGTAATCGATGGAATCCCATCTGATACATACTACAACCAGAATGGCTGGTGGATTCAGAAAGCAGTTCTTAAGGAATTCGGATATCCAAAGGTAAAGACAATTGACCAGTACTTCGATCTTATCGAAGCTTACTATAAGAAGTATCCAACAATTGATGGAGCTCCAACAATCCCATTCAATATCATTACAGCTGACTGGGAAGCATTTGACCTCTGGAACCCACCTAACTTCTTGGCTGGTTATCCAAACGATGGTAACGGACACGTTACTCTCGAAAACGGAAAATATGTTTACACAGACAACTTTGCTGATGAAAATGCTCACAGATGGTTCAAGCTCGCTAACGGATATTTCCAGCGTGGTTTGATCGATCCAGCTTCATTCACAGACAACCGTGACCAGTACTATGCAAAGATTGCACAGGGCCGTGTACTCGGTATGTTCATTCAGGGATGGCAGTTCATGGGTGAACCAGAACAGACACTCTGGACAGCTGGAAAAGATGAAAGAACATATGCTCCATTGGCAATCACATTCGATGAATCAATTAAACCTCACTACCGTGACCAGTCACTTCCTAACCTCCAGAGAGGTTATGGTATTACTGTAAAGTGTCCAGAAGACAAGGCTATCAAGATTCTTCAGTTCATGGACAAGATGATTCTCGAAGAGAACCAGAGAGTTCTTTACTGGGGATTCGAAGGCGAAGACTGGCAGAAAGATGCACAGGGACGCCCTTCAAGAACAGATAAGCAGCGTGCTGAACAGAAGGATCCAAACTGGATTCAGAAGAACCGCGCTACTCTCTGGACAGAAGAAGCTCCAAAACTTGAAGGAACACTTCCAAGCGGATATACACGTCAGATGGATGACCTCGCATGGGAATATGCTCTTGCACAGAAGCAGGTTGACCTTGACCTCTGGGCAGCTTACGGAGTTGGTTCTTATGCAGAATTCGTAGATGCTAACCCTCCAAAGAATGCTGGATGGTACCCAATGTGGCAGTGTAACCCATCAGCTGAAAACGGCGGATTCGAAGAAGAAGCAGCTGTAGCTATGGCTGGATTCGAAACAATCCAGAGAAAGTATCTCCCACAGATGATCATGGGTAAACCAGCTGACTTTGAAAAGACTTGGAACGAGTACTGCAACTTGCTTAAACCTCTTACAGAGAAATATAACAAGTTCATGCAGCAGCAGCTCGATCACCGTGTAGAAGCATTCGGTGGTTTCCAGGACTAGTTTAGTATTGACTCTAAGTCAGACTTAAACTTGATGTAAGAGTGTTGTTTGCACTCTTACATCTAAAAAAAAGTCCACGGATTTTCTGTGGACTTTTTTTTAATCTTTAAAAACAGGTGTTTTTTTATGAAAAATAAAAAAGATTCTAGTACTGCAGAAACAACTTCTACAGCACTTGTAAACAAAAAAAGCAAATGGAAGCTTTTAGGCAAGCAGAAACTGCTTATTCTTATGTCTCTTCCTTTTGTTCTTTACATTATTCTGTTCAGATATGTCCCTCTCTGGGGCTGGACAATGGCTTTTCAGGACTATAAGCCATATAAAACTTTTGCACAGCAGGATTGGGTAGGCTTCAAATGGTTTGTACAGCTTTTCACTGAGAAAGAATTCCTTCTTTCTTTAAGAAATACTGTTGGAATGAGCCTTATTAGTACGGCACTTGGATATATTACTGCTATTGTGATTGCCGTATTCTTGAACGAAGTACGTTATATTGGTGTTAAACGCTTTGTTCAGACTGTATCTTATCTCCCACACTTCCTTTCTTGGGTTATTGTTACAGGCTTAGTTGCGAATGTTCTTTCCGTTGAAGACGGAATTTTAAATGACATATTATTAGGTTTAGGACTTGTTAAACAGCCTATTCAGTGGCTTGCAGTTCAGAAATACTTCTGGCACATCATCGGTTGGACTTATGTATGGAAGGAAGTAGGTTGGAACACAATTGTATACCTTGGTGCAATGACTGCAATTGACCCATGTTTGTATGAAGCTGCTCAGATTGACGGTTGTGGTCGTCTCCGCAAGATCTGGCATATCACTTTGCCAGGAATCAAACCTACAATTATTATCATGATGATTATGTCTGCCGGACATATTCTTGATGCAAACTTTGAAATGCCATACTTGCTGCAGAATGGACTTATCCAGGACGTTGCAGAAACTATCGATATTTATGTATTGAAATACGGTTTCAAACTTTCTAGATATGGACTTGCTACCGCTGCCGGTATCTTTAAGAATGCAGTTAATATCTTGCTTCTTATTATAGCTAATACAATTGCAAAGAAGAGTGGTGAGGAGCGCTTGATATGATGGACGAAATTAAGAAAAATGAATATGCAGCAGCAAAAATGAGAACAAATGTAAGTAATATCATTTTTGATATAATCATTTATATTGTTCTTGCATTTGTTGTTATTTCAACTGTATATCCTTTCTGGAATACAATTGCAATTTCTTTGAATGATGGTTTGGATTCCCTTAAAGGTGGAATTAAGTTCTTCCCAAGAAAATTCACATGGAAGAACTATCAGGATTTGTTCCAGACTCCACGTATTTTCCAGGCTGGAATTATTTCGGTTACTCGTACAATTCTTCAGACTATTTTAAGTGTATTCTGTACTTCTATGCTTGCTTATGCACTCAGCCGCAAAGAATTTGTAATCAGAAAGCCATTAACAACTATTCTTGTAATTTCTATGTATGTAAACGCTGGTTTGATTCCAGGATATATGCTTATTAAGAACCTTCACCTTCTTGGAAAATATTCTGTTTATATTATTCCTTGTCTTGTTGATGTCTTTAACTTTATTCTTGTAAGAACTTACATCCATGGTTTACCAGACAGTTTTGTTGAATCAGCTCGTATTGATGGTGCTAATGAATTTAAGATTTTCATGCGTATCATCTTCCCTCTGATTGTTCCTTCAATTGCTATGGTTTCTTTGTTTACTGCTGTAAACGCATGGAACAGCTGGTTTGATACTTACCTCTACTGTTCTAACAAGCCAAAGCTTCACTCTCTGCAGTATGTATTGATGTCATTCCTGCAGCAGAGCCAGAACCAGAGTTCAAATGCAGCTGATGCTAACTCTATGGCTATTTCTGCCGGAGCAGGTTCAACTGCTTCTAAGGCTACACCAATCAGTATCCGTTCTTCAATTACAATTGTTGCCACACTTCCTATCCTCGTAGTATATCCGTTCGTACAGAAATACTTCGTTGTAGGTATGACAATTGGTGGTGTAAAAGAATAAGGCTAAAATCGAAGAACCGTTAAAAAACGGGCTGCGACAGCGGGCCGTTTTAGGTTCATCGAAAGAATGCCTCAGAGGCAAGCTGTGCTTGCCGACTTAAACGGTGGATAATAACCACCGTTTTTTTTTGGAGAATTAAATATGCTAAGAATCGCAAAAACAAAACTTGGTACTGTTGAAGGTATTCCTGCTGCAGATCCTCGAATTACTGCATTCAAATCAATTCCATTTGCAAAGCCACCTGTAGGAGACTTACGTTTTGCTCCACCACAGCCTGCAGAGCCATGGGAAGGAGTGCGTGAATGTTATAAGTTTCCTGCAATTCCTGTTCAGCCCTCCCCTAACCGCAATCCTCCACCAGAGGATGTATATTCACGTGAGTGGTCTGTAGATCCTGATATTCCTGTCAGTGAAGACTGTCTTTACCTGAATATCTGGACACCTGCAAAAACCGGTAACGAAAAGATTCCAGTATATTTCTGGATTTTCGGAGGCGGCTGGCAGGTTGGTCACACTGCAGAAATGGAGTTCGACGGAGAACGTATTGCCCGCCGCGGCATTGTTGTAGTTACAGTTAATTACCGTGTAAATCTTTTTGGTTTTACATGTCATCCAGAACTTACTGCAGAATATCCAGACAAACCTGCAAATATGGGGCTTCAGGACCAGCAGGCAGGATTAAAATGGGTATATGAAAACATCGAGGCCTTTGGTGGTGATAAAGAAAACATTACAATCGGAGGCCAGTCTGCTGGTGCCGGCAGTGTAATGTTCCATATTGAAAATGAAGAGAGCAGAAAATACTTTAAGCGTGCCGTAGTAGACAGCGGACTGATTTATACTCCGAACATGCCTGACATGTTCCCTAAACGCAATGTAAAAGAAGCAGAGCAGCTTGGTGTTGAATTCTTTAAGTTCTGTGGCTGTAATTCCCTTGCAGAAGCCAGAAAACTTACTACCGACCAGCTACGTCAGAAATGGAGTGAATGGGGCGGTTATGAAAAATCAATTGCCTGCTGGACTCCTGTTTTTGATGAACAGTTTAATAAAGGCAGTCTGATAGATGTAGTAAAAGAAGGTAAATGTACACCATGCCCTATCTTTACAGGTTATACTACTGATGAATTTATATTCGGTGGTATGCATGCTGTAGAAATGGGTGTACGAAAACTGATGAAGGAAGAGGAAAACCGCGGATTGAATATCCAGAACTACTGTTATAAGTTTGATGTTCCAATTCCTGGCTGGGATCACCCTGGTAAGTTCCATTCTGTTGATTTGTGGTTCTGGTTCGAAACTCTCGCTAAGTGCTGGAGACCATTTAAGGGAGTGCATTATGATGTTGCACGTCAGATGTGTGATTATCTTTGTAACTTCATTAAGAATGGAAATCCAAACGGAAAGGATCTGTGCGGTGAGCCACTTCCTGCGTGGACACCATTTAAAACAGAAAAGGCGAACTTCATGGAGTTCACTACTTACAGTGCCCTCAATGAAATTCCGCCTTCTGCTGAAATGAAGAAATACTTATAAGTTTTCTCCGTTAGATTCTATTACTTCTTTATACCAGTAAGCAGAATCCTTTGGAATGCGTTTGAGTGTATTATAATCACAGAAAACCATTCCAAAGCGAGGATTGTATCCCTTAGCCCATTCAAAGTTATCCATAAATGACCACTGGAAATATCCGCGGATATCACAACCAGCATCTGCAGCAGCCTTTAAACCACGAAGATATCTGTGTAAGAAATCAATTCTGTTAGGGTCATGAACTTTTCCATCCAGGCTTTCCCAGTCGTGGCAGGAAAGACCGTTTTCTGTAATGTATACAGGAAGATTCCATCTCTTTGTAAAATGCTTTACACCCCACTCCAGAGCACGGTCAAAGGTATCCCAACCGATTTCTGTATGTGGTGTTCCTCGAGGTCTTTCATATCCCTCTTCATATTTAGCCTGGTAGATATTCTGTCCGATAAAATCAATCTTCTGACTGATAAGCTTCATATCATCATCAGTTACTTTAGGGAAGATGTCTTTACATTCATTTACGAGGTCTTCAGGATAGTGTCCGAATACGATTGAATCTGCCCAGTAAGCATCAGACCAGATAAAGAACGGCTTATGACAGCTGAAATAAAGATCATAAGCTGCTTTTTCATCCATATCTCCATTAGGAATACGAGGCATTGTTGCCAGTGTAATTCCAACCTGTGCATCTGGAGCAAGTTCACGAATAGCACGAACAGCTTTTCCATGTGCAACATGAACATTATGTCCTGCAAGAAGAAGGTCACGTGAACCACACTTCATTCCAGGAGCATGAACTCCAAAAAGATTTCCACAGCCAAGGAATACAGAAGGCTCATTGAAAGTGATGAAGTGCTTTACTCTGTCACCAAGTTTTGCTACAACTGCACGAGTATACTCCTCAAACCAGTCTGAAATTTCAGGATTCAACCAGCCGCCTTTTATCTGAAGTGAATATGGTAAATCCCAATGATAAAGAGTAACAAATGGAGTAATATTGTATTTCAAAAGTTCATCTACAAGATTACTATAAAACTCAAGTCCCTTTTCATTTACCTTGCCGGTTCCTTCAGGAATTACACGAGGCCAGGCAATTGAAAAACGGTAAGCTTTAAGTCCAAGATCAGCCATCAACTTTACATCTTCCTTGTAGCGGTGATAGTGATCGCAGGCAACCTTTCCGTCTGAACCGTCTTCTATTCTTCCAGGCTCTTCACAAAATACATCCCAGATAGACGGTGATTTTCCGTCTTCATTCCATGCACCTTCAATCTGAAAGGAAGCTGTTGC
>JAEEGH010024576.1_pt1 | contig 12149 bp, 8 predicted proteins | sample 9134181 | NCBI WGS metagenome assembly JAEEGH01 (sample SAMN16246544, study PRJNA631951) | gut metagenome | biome: gut microbiome; feature: rumen; material: DP-attached | host: Bos | place: Iran: Karaj | collected 2018-10
CGTCGGGGGCCACCATCCGCGTCGGCAATGCGGAACCGGTCGTGTGGCGCACGTCCGGTTCGGAGCCGTGTGTTGTCTCGGCGCCGATCGCGACGGTGAAAACCTCCTCCGCTTCGACGCTGACCTTTGACACGGGCGCGGATCTCGTGCTGGAGAGCGGCGTATCCGAGTTGAACGCCACCTACGCGGGCATGCAGATCGTCAAAACCGGCTCCGGCAAGCTGGCCGTCGGGGGAGCGGTGTCCAGCACCGCCAACCTGACGCTGGACGGCGGCACGTTCGTCGTCGGCAACGGCCTGACGGCCGCCGGGCTTGTATTGACCGAAAACTCGACGCTTGAAATAGCCGCAGGCAAGACGGCTCTGTTCGGCGACTCTTCCGGACAAGCCTGGACCCAGGGCAAGATCCTTACGCTCGCGGGCGCCTTCCGCGAGTCGGACCAGACCCTGCGCATCGGGACGGACGAAAACGGGCTGACCCGGACTCAGGCGCGGGCCATGCGGAAGGACGGGCTGAAGAGCTATCTGGACGCACAGGGCTGGGTCAGGCTATTGGCGCGCGGCTTTGTAATGGTTGTGCGGTAGGGAGATTGGAAATGGCCTATCTCCGCGTTGGGGTCAACTAAAGTGGAAAAGTGAATTTAGTTGACCCAAAAGTCGGCAAATATGCGTAGTTATGGGTCAACTAAACCGTAAAAGTGAATTTAGTTGACCCAAAAGTCTCTTGCATGGGAAACCCCAGACGTGCTATCATATTCTCCTGTCTTTGGAGAATGCAACATGTTTGTCGGACGCCAGGAACAACTTACAGCCCTTTCCCAGCTGTGGAACAAGCGCACATCGTCATTGGTGACATGTCGCGGCCGCCGGCGCATCGGGAAGAGCACGCTCATCGAAGAATTCGCACGGCGCACGGCGGATTGCTTCATCAACATTGTCGGGCTTCCACCGCGCAAGGGAATGACGGATCTCGCCCAGCGACGAAACTTCTGCGATGAACTTTCAGACCAAATCGGGACTGAAGTGGGAATGGCGCGAAACTGGACAGCGGCGTTCAGGAGTCTTGACGAGGCTCTTCCATCCCGCGGACGCATCGTGGTCCTTCTGGACGAGATTTCGTGGATGGGGGCGCACAATCCCGATTTCGCCGGCCATCTCAAAACCGCATGGGACAAGCGGCTCAAGAAGCACGACAACCTCGTCCTTGTCCTTTGCGGTTCCGTTTCGTCCTGGATTGCCGAGAACATTCTTGACAGCACCGGTTTTGTCGGCAGGGATTCGCTCGACCTCGACATTGGCGAATTGTCCCTTGCCGAAAGCGTGTCGATGCTCGGTCTTGCGGGACGGCGTCTCTCGTCGCGGGAGGTGTTCGACATTCTTTCGATTACCGGCGGAGTGCCGAAATACCTGGAGGAAATCCGCCCGGAATGGTCTGTCGAGGAGAATGTCCGGCAGCTCTGCTTCATGCCGCGCGGGACGCTTTTCCGTGAATTCGACGAAACCTTTAGCGACGTTTTCGGCAGAAGGGCGTCCAGCAGGGGAAGGGCGTTGCGACATCTTTCCGAAGGGCCGCTCTCCGTTGCCGAAATAGCGAAGGCCATGCACAAGACCCCGAACGGGAAACTGTCGAAGGTGTTGAAGGACCTCGAGTATGCCGGGTTCGTCGCGAAGGATTCCGGCCTAAACCCACAGACGGGGGAACCGCTGAGAATGGAGCGGTATCGCATCAAGGACAACTACACCCGGTTCTATCTGCGGCATGTGGCCCCACGGCGCCAGGCAATTGCCAAGGGGCTTTTCAAGTTTTCGTCGCTGGAACAGCTGCAGGGATGGAGCGCGATGCTCGGGCTCCAGTTCGAGAACCTCATCCTCAACCATGTGGAGGATCTTTTTCCGCACCTTGGCCTGGAACGTTCCCTGGTTCTGTCCGCAGCCCCTTACCGACGGCAAGCTGGCAAAGGCGTCAAGGGGTGCCAGATCGATCTTCTGATCCAGACGGAACGCATGGCGCTTGTCGTCGAAATCAAAAGGCGCAAGGAAATCGGACATGGCATCATCAATGACGTAAAGGCCAAAGTTGACGCTCTAGAGGTCTCCAAGAACCTTTCCGTCCGCACGGCGCTTGTCTATGACGGCTATCTTTCGCCAGCGGTTGAGGCGGACAGATACTTTGATTTCATCCTCGATGCCAAAACCCTGTTGTAGAAGTAGCGGGAGCTATTCTTTACCCCAGCGCGGGCAATGCCTAATTCGGGCACCGACATGCAGCAAACCATCCTATTCCTGAACATGGCCGAGGATGACCCGACGAAGCGGCTGAAGCTCGCCGGGGTGCGGCGCTATGCCGAGGCGGCCGGATGGAATGTGATTCCAATCCCGCAGGAAGAGTCCGGTTGGAAAAGCATCCCCGGCCTCCTGGCAAAGTACAGCCCCGTCGGCTGCGTCTGCGATGAGGATTCCACGCCGACGAGGGCGACGCCCCGCCTCTTCGGCGACATCCCCGTCATCTTCGCAAACGGATACGGGAATCGCTATGACGGCGGTGCCTGCCGCATTTGCGTCGATAACGAGGCCGTCGCGCGCGCCGCCTTCCGCGAACTCTCCGCCGGGAATCCAAAGGCGTTCGCCGTTGTCGGCGAATCCTCTTCGCCCGAGTGGTCGGTCATCCGCATAAAGGCCTTTCGCGCCGAGGCTTCGAAAACCGGGCTTCCGTGCCGTGTCTTCCGCGAGAACAAATGGGAAGTGGAGGAGGAGGCCGCCGCCTATTTCCTGCCCATTCTCGCCGCGCTTCCGCGCCACACGGCAATCTACGCCGTGAACGATCCCATCGCGCGGCGCATCGCAGACGCCGCCAACGCCGCAGGTCTGCGCATCCCGCAGGACCTCACGCTCCTCGGCACCGACAACAACCCCGATTGGTGCGAGGGATCATACCCGACTCTTTCCAGCATCCAGCTCGACTTTGAGCGCATGGGATATCTCTCGGCGAAGGTACTCGCCGAGAGAATGACGGGTCGCGCTACGCGCGTTTTTCCCATCGCCACCGTCGGGCCGATGCTCGCCGTTCGCCGCGAGTCAACGCGTGGTCATGGACGCCGCGAGCCGCTCATCCTTGCGGCGGTGGAGATAATTCGCCGCGAGGCGTGCGACGGCCTCACCGTCGCGGCGCTCGCTGCCCGGCTTCCCGGTTCGCGCCGCCTCCTCGACCTTCGCTTCCGCGAGGCGATGGGACACTCCGTCCACGAGGAAATCCTGCAAGTCCGCCTGGAGCGCGTCTTCGACCTGCTGCGGCGGCCGGGAACGCCCATCGGCACCATCGCCGATCTCAGCGGATTCGCCCTGCACCAGCTCGACAAGGTCTTCCGCACCCGCTTTGGCTGCTCCTTGCGCACTTGGCGCCAGCGGAATGCGCAGCCCTAACTTTTTTGCCTAAAAAGTCCATTTTCGATAGCGGCAAGGGTGTATAATGCTTGCCGTCGCCACGAATCCTGTCCCGAAGTCCGGCTTGCGCGAGGCGTGGAGGCAATGCAACAGGAAGGAGTAAAACATGGAAACGTCCCATCATCGCAAAACATCCGGCATCGCTCCGGCCGCGTTCCTTGCGGCAACCGCCCTTGCCGTCCTGCCCGTCGCGAGTCTTGCCATGGACAATGCGGAGGTCGTCGCCGAGGCGGCGGCCTCGCTGGTGGAATGGAAGCCGGACGCCAACAATGGACGCGTTCAGCTTCCGCTGAGCAAACAGAGCGAGGCGATTTTGCGCTTTGACGTGAACGGCATGGCGAACGCCACCAACGTCAAGGCGCGGTTCTACTGCTCGGCGCACCTCGCCAGCGCGGCGACGCCGGTCGTTCTCCGCGTCATGCGGGACGTGGACTGGAATCCGTCAAGCGCGACGCCGAACAACATGAAGCACGAAATCCCCTTCTTCCCCTCTACCTGGATCGGGCGCGGAGACCCGTTGTTTGCCGGGTCGTTCAACATCTCGGCCGCTAATGCGTATTACGAGGCCGACGTGACGGACGCAGCGCGCGAGGCCGCGCGCACGACGGGCAAGTTGTCGCTGCACGCCTATTCGGCCTGGTGGCACGAAGATTCGGAATGGTCCGTTCTCGAAGGGCCCGGCACCGCCGTCGAGGCGCAGCGTCCCCGGCTTGTCGCCGAATGGGCCGATTCCACGCGCTCGCCGGCGATTCCCGGCCTGACCGAGACGATAGAACTGGAGCCGACGGACGACATGTACGTCAACCTCAAAAATTCCAATGCAGTTGCCAATAGCGGTTCTCTTTGTGCACGCGCCTGGGGCTACGAGGCATTCCTGAAATTTGCGACCTCGGCGTTTGCCGGGCGTGTCGTCAGCGCCACGCTGAAGCTTTCCCTGGCGACATCCGTGGATGCGTCGAATCCATGGGAAGTCACGCTTCAGAATGGCGGAGACTGGTCGGAAACGGCAATGACGCTTCCGTCTGGGCTGAGCGTGATCAACAGCTGGAATAGCTCCGCGCCGGCGGACACCGTGCGCATCACGACGGGCCTCGCGGCCGAGAACACGGTCGACGTGACGAGTCTCGTGACGAAGGGGCAGGATTTCTCCTCTGGCTTCCTGACATTCCGCCTGAACGCCAAGAATTGGGGTCCTCCTGTTGCCACGTTCTACTCAAAGGAGGCGGCGGATGCGACGAAGCGGCCGAAACTGATTGTGGTCGTGCGGAAGAGCGTGTCCGCGAGCCGTGTCAACGATGCGGTGACAGTCTCATGGCCGTCCGTCAGCGGCGCCGATTCCTATCGCGTGGCGCGCGCTGACGATCCGGATGGCCCGTTTGAGACGGTGGCAACGGTCACGGGCACATCGGCGATTGATCCGACGTGCCCGGGCAAGGCGACCTACTGGTATCGCGTCTTCTCAGTGGCCGGCGGCGTGGAAACAACGATGGACACGGTCCGGTTCAGCGAGAACACGGCGACCGCGTACCACGCGGCGCTCTACGACTGCGGCGTGAACAGCGCCAGTCAGTCAACCCAGTCAACTCCCGTCTACAACCAGGCGTCCTACCAGATCGGCTGCCAGCAGTGGGACAACGTGACACGGGCGATGTACATCTGCTTCGATTCGAGCGGACTCGAAGAGGCGCCGTACGTGCGTCTGCGCGTGAAGACGGTCTGGGCGAGCGGCCTCACAGGACAGAACAAGCCTGCGCGACTTTTCGGCGCCATGACGGACAGGTTCGATCCGACGAACGTCTGCTGGTCGAGCGCCGTCTTCGGGCTGCCCGTGCGCGCGCCAGTTGCGGCGGGAACGACTTACGACGACGAGTTGGGGCGCGTCAGTTTCGGCGTGACCGCCACCGACTTCTCGCCGTACCTCGAATTCGACGTGACCGAGGTCGTGCGCGAAGCCGCGCGACAGGGTCGCTACGCCTCGTTCCAACTGTCGCTTGAGGCGGCAAACGCGAATTATGCCCGCTGGATCTCAGGTGTCGCTTCCGGGAATCCGCCAGTCCTGCTTTATCCCCCTGTCGAAGGGTTCGGCCGTCTCGCGGCGGAGGACGACCTAAGCGGCGAGAGGCCAAGGGTCAATCTGACTTGGAGCGCGGGACCTGCGGGGACGACCTACATGGTTGAGCGTACGCCTGCGACACACAGTGCCTACGCCGTGCTGGCGTCGGGAATCTCGGCGACTGCCTTCCTGGACAGGTCGACGGTCCCCGAAGCGGTCGTGTACAAAGTGACGGCCAATCTGCCCAACGGGCAGATGTCGGTGCAGGAGCTCACGCACACCGTCGACGCCGCCGTGAAGATCCGGGCCTCGGCTGACACATTTGTGTTCGGGGCCGAGAGCGGCAAGGACGCGACATACGGAACGGTGCGCTCGCTTCAAATCAAGTATGACAGCTGGGGGACGGTCAACCGCGAAGGCGTCTCCGACATGATTCAGTTCTACTCGCGCGAAAGCGGCATGTCAGGCTACGCCCCGTATCTCTCCATCGTGCCGCGCAATTGGCATCCGAAGGGTCTTACGATGGTGGTTAGGTGACGGACACGTAGAACGGGTTGACGTAGACGTAGCGGGAGCAGTCCTTCACATGGACGGTGGCGTGCATCACGACGCACTGCGAATCTGGGGCGCCTCCTTCGTCCGCGCCGCCGGGGCGGCCGCCAGGACGAGGGCTACCATGATCAGGTACGAGACGGGGACGAGCGCGAAGGACCGGGCCAGGGCGAAGCGGTCGCCCGCAAGGCCCATGAGCCAGGTGAAGAAGCCGCACCCCGGCACGCCGGCGCAGGAGAGGACGATGAAGGCAAGCGTCGAGTCGAGCTGCGGGAGCCTGTCGACGCAGAGGCTCTGGATGCTCGGCCAGAAGGGTGCCGATCCGACGCCGCAGAGGAAGAGCAGCAGGAAGAGCAAGGGTTTCACCGCGCCCGGCGGGAGGGCGTCGCAATGGAGCGAAAAGGGGATGACGAGCGTGGCGACCGCCGCCCCGAAGAAGCCGACGGAGATGACGAGCCGCTTGAGGTGGCGCTGGGCCACGTAGTTGCCGAAGCCGGTCCGTCCGAGGAACATGCCGGCCGAGAAGGCGGCCGTTCCGAGCGCGCCCGCGAACGCGCTCGCCCGAAAGTGCAGGCGGACGAAGCTCGTCGACCAGAAGGTGAGGCAGTATTCGCCGCCCCCCGCGAAGAACATGGCCGCGAAGAAGAGCCAGAAGCGCCGTGTGCGCAGCAGTTCGACGAGCCGCCGCCACGTGCGCGACGGGGGATCGGCCTGAGCGCGCTCCGGATACGGTGTCCGCGACGGCAGGAAGAGCAGCACGACGGGAAGCAGGGCGACGAGGCCGACGGCCGCGAGGATGGCGCGCCAGCCGACGTTCCAGACGAGCGCCGCGCCGGCCAGGAGGGCGAAGGCGAAGGTGCCGAGCGACCAGAAGCCGTGCGAGAAGTTCACGTAGCGTCCCGGATCGTCCCGGTGCATGTCCTGGACGAAGGGCGTGCCGAGTCCCTCGACGACGCCTTCCCCAAGGCCGGCGATTAGCAGGACGGGGAGGACGAGCAGGTAGGATGGCGCAAGGGCGCAGAGGAGAATGCCGAGCCCCATCGTGCCGATGGCGATGCCGAGCGAGCGGCGGTTGCCCCAGCGCGCGGCGGCGAACCCCGCGAAAACCATCGAGGCGCACATCGCCAGACTGCGGACGACCTGGAAGGCGCCGCCCGCCGCCATGCCGCCCTCCTGGAGCGGAAAGCGCAGGTCCTCGGCCATGTCCACGAGCACGACGGGGATCGCCAGCGAAGAGGCGGCATAGGCGGCGAAGGTGAGGAACGCGGCGTAGTCGTATCGGCCGAATCGCAGCCGCGCGCGGCCGGAAAGTGGTGCGGAGTCCATCGTGTGTCCCTGCGAAGCTAGGGTTGTGTGTCACGGCATGCGGTCTGCCGCCCACGCCGCTGACATCACATCACCTTCAGCACCTCGGTGACGGGCTTGCGGGGATTCTTGAAATGCGGCTGGGAGGACTTTCCAACCGCGATGACGGACATGAGAATCTCTTTCTCGGGAATGCCGAGTATGGTCTTCAGCTTCGCCGTGTCGCGAATGCCCATGATGAGGGTATCCCATCCGTGGTTCTGCGCGGCAAGAATGAAGTAGGAGGAAGCAAGGCCGCAGTCATACGCGCCCCACATCTCGCCAAGCTCATTGGCAGGGGCGTCACCCATGTACCCGCTTTGCCCGGGAACAAAAGTAACCACGACCAGAGCGGCGGCATTGGCCGAACTTGCGGAATTGAATCCCGGAAGAGCGTCGCTCCAAATCTTCGCCTTTACGTCGTCCCGGACCGCCGCATAGTACCGCGTCGTCTCGGTATTCTTCCAGCTCGGGGCATTGAGCGCCTCTTCGACGATCTTTGCCATCTCGTCTTTGGTTATCTCCGCCTTGGCGTACTTCCTCACACTGCGGCGCACCTCGATGAGTTCACTGAACTTCATGTCCATTGTTGCCTCCTTATGATTGTTGATAATTTACCACGACGCAGCCTGAATGTCAATGCGCGGGCGGCTTCACTTCGTCGCTTCAGTGTAGGCGGTGTCGTCCACGGGTTCGAGCCATTCGTTGCGTCCGCCGGTGCCGGGGACTTCGAGGGCGATGTGCTGGAACCAGCTGTCGGGGGCGGCGCCGTGCCAGTGCTTGACGCCCGCAGGGATGTTCACTGTGACGCCCGGCGTCATTTCGACGGCGGGCTTGCCCCATTCCTGGTAGTAGCCGCGGCCGGCGGTGCAAATGAGAATCTGTCCGCCGCCGATCTCGGCGTGGTGGATGTGCCAGTTGTTGCGGCAGCCGGGCTCGAAGGTCACGCCAAAGGCCGGAACCTGCGAAGTCGTGAGCGGGTGCAGGAAGCTGCGTCCGGTGAAATACTTGGCGTAGGCGTCGTTCGGCTTCCCGACAGGAATCGACGACCAGTCGGCGGGCAGGTCGGCAGGGTCGGCGGGAAGCCTGACGAGGGCGAGGATAGCGGCGGCCTGTTCGGGCGTGACACCGTTGAGGTTCGCGATGGCGACGTGCGCCTTCATCTGCGGTTCGGTCTCGGGGCGGGCGGCGAGGGCGGCGACGGTGACGAGTTCGCGCGTCCGCCAGTCAAGGACATCGCGGGAGAAAATGTCGCCGAAGAGGTGCGCCTTGAGATAGGCGTCAAGCTGCGGGTGGAAGTCGAAAAGCGGACCTTTGACCGGCGCGCCGCAGAGCCTCGTCTGGTTGGCGGTGCCGAGTTCAAGGGCCTTCTCGCCGAGAAGGAAGGAGGAGGCGGGTTTCGGGTTTGGGGTTTCGGGTGTCGCGTTTCGGGTTTCGGGTGTCACCCCGGAATTTTCCATTCTCCATTTTTCATTTTCAATTTGCATCAGCGTCGCGGCGGCGTTGAGGGCGCGGGGAAAGCCGCAGTAGGCGTAGAGCTGTCCGACGATTTCCTTGGCCTGTTCGAGCGAAAGCCCGGCGTCGAAAGCCTCGGTGAAGGCGGCTGCGAGCTTGTCCTGTTCGCCGCGCGCGACGGCTGCGCCGATGCGGGCGATGGCGCTGTCGAGGGGAGAGAGGGCTGGTTGTTGCATGGCTGGTGGCTCCTTTTGCGTGGTGGTTGTCGTGGTCTGCGCGGCGCCGGGCAGCGCAAGCGCGGCGGCTAGAGTGATAAATGCGGCGTTGCTTTTCATGGCTTTCTCCTAGGGTGGGTTTTCAATCACGCAGAGACGCGGAGAGGCGGAGGCGCGGTGTTTTTCAGAAATCCTCTGCGTCTCGGCCTCTCTGCGCCTCTGCGTGAGTTTATTTGTCGGTGGCGGCGTCCACGCGCTTTGTGGACGGGGGTTTGTTGCCGTCGAGGGAGACGAGCTTGTAGGACTTCGTGCCGTAGCCGAGGGCTTCGGCGTGGTCGAGGATGTGCGGGCCGAGGCGGGTCTCCATGCGCTCGCGGAGCGAGGCCGAGGTCTTCGGGTCGGAGGCGTAAACCAGATCGACGCACGCCTTGTCGAGCGCCACGGGATCAAGCGACGCGAGGATGCCGACGTCCGCCATTTCCGGCTTGGCGGGGTGGCCGTTGCAGTCGCAGTCGATGGAGAGGTTGTTCATCACGCTGATGTACACGGCGCGGTCGCCCATGTACTGCACGACGGCGCCGGCCGCCTCGGCCATCGATTCGATGAAGTCCTTCTGCGGCGGGAGCATCCGCCAGCAGTCGGGCGTCTTGTCCGTCTTGCCCGCCGAGTGGATGCGGGCCTTGCCCGACGAGGAGGCGACGCCGATGGAGAGGTTCTTGAGCGCGCCGCCGAAGCCGCCCATCTGGTGGCCTTTGAAGTGGTTGAGGATGATGAAGCCCGTGTAGTTCGTGAACGCCGCGCCAATGAGGTCTTGCTTCAAGTGCTTCGAGCCGGCGGGACACGGTATCTCCATCTGGGCGAACTCGTCCATGATGACGACCTTGGCGATGGCGTTGAAGCCGTGCTCCTCGATGGTCTTGCGGTGCTTGGGCGTCTCTTGGCGCGAGCCGCCGTAGGCGGTGTTGCACTCGACGATGTCGGCGCCGAGCGACTGCACGAGCGGGCCGATGAGGGCCGGCTTGAGGTAGTGGTCGTTGCCGGCCTCGCCGGTGGAGATTTTCACGGCGACCTTCCTGCCTTCGAGCGGGCGGCCGAGCGCCTTGTAGGCCTTGGCCAGCCCGTCGGGCGAGATGTCGTGTGTGAAGTAGACAGTGGCGGGGTCCTCCCGCGCAGACGTGGGCTCCGCTGCGGAGGCTTGGGCAAAAGCCGTCATCGCCGCCGTGGCGAGGATGGCGAGAATCGTACGGGTGGTGTTCATGGGTTCTCCTGGGTTGGGTTTTCAATCACGCAGAGACGCGGAGAGGCAGAGACGCGGAGGGAAGAGGAAAATGAGAGGTCACGGAACGGGGTCCTGGAAACCGTTGACGACGCGGACTCTTTCATCTCCTTCCCCCAGATGCGGACGGACGAGAGGCCGAGGGCTTCGACTCTAGAACTGCTTAGCCCAATTCTTGAGGTCGTCGGCGGAAGTCGAGCCACGGAAGCGGCGGCCCTCGACGACCTTCGCCTTTGGCGCCAGCGACTGGAGGTTCTTGGTCGAGTCGCCCATGCCGCTGCCGCCGGAGGTGGCGAAGGGGACGATGGTCTTGCCGGCGAGCGCCTCGGCGTTGCTTTCGACGAAGGTGTCGATGATTGACGGCTCGCGATACCACCAGATCGGGTAGCCGACGTAGACGGTCGCGAAGTCCGCGAGGTTCGTGACGGCACCCGCGATGGCGGGGCGGCTTGCGCGGTCGGCCATCTCGACCGAGCTGCGGCTCTGCTTGTCGCGCCAGTTCAGGTCGGCGGCGGTGTAGGGCTGCGCGGGCTTGATCTCGAAGAGGTCAGCGCCGATGGCTCCGGCGAGGCGTTCGGCGACGCCCTTGGTGGTGCCGGTTGCGGAGAAGTAGACGACGAGTGCTTTGTTCGTGCTCATGGTGGATGTGTCCTTGTTGGCGGGGTTTGGTGCGGGTTCCTTCGCGCAGCCGACGAGCGGAAGCGCGGCGAGGAGGGCGAGAAGGGTTCTGGAGGTGGTCATGGTGTTGTTCCTTTCGTGGTTGGGGTTTTACGGAAGACGTCGGGGAAAATCGAGGGGTCGAGCGGACGCATCGGCGCGAGGCGGAGCGACTCGATCATGTGCGGGGTGCCGGTCTTGTAGCGCAGGAAGTGAGGCGTGGCGAGATGCGACTTGTAGGCCGCCTCGTCGCGGTAGATCTCGACGATGCGAATGGAGGTCGGCTTCTCGGCGTCCTGCATCGGGAAGATGCAGAGCACGCCGGGTTCCTCCCGCACGGAAGTCGCGCCGACGTCGGCCGCCGCCGCGAGGTAGGCGTCGAGGAACTCGGGCTTCACTTCGATCTCCGCGATGCGGAAGATGGCGTTGGTGAGACTTGTTGTCATGTCGGCTTTCTCCTTTGCGCCGAAGAGGCGCATGGCGTTGTCATGGAGGATGTCCTCCGCGTGGGGTGCGAGGTCGGAATCGGCGGCGAGGTCGGCGCGCAATTTCGTCAGGCCAGCGGCAAGCGCCGGGGCCGGTGCGTAGGGGAAGTCGGAGCCGTAGAGGATGCGATCAGGCGTGGTGATGGCGAGCAGCCGCCGGACGCTCTCGACCGTTGGCGCGCCCGCGAGGTCGAACCAGAGGGAGCGCAGGTTGGCGTCCCAGTCGATGTCGCCGGCAAAGCCTTTCGCGCGGACGATCGGGTGGACGGCGCGCATGCGCGGCAGGGCGAGCGGAAGGAAGGCTCCGGCATGTGGAACGACGAACTTCACGTTCGGGTAGCGCGCCGGGACGTTGCGGGCGAAGAGACGCGCGAGGGCGCGCGTCGTCTCGGCCGGATACTCGTACATCGCGAGCGGCAGCCCCTCCGCGAGTTTCGCGTCGAACGGCTCGGGACGGTGCGGGTGCAGGATCGCGACGGCGCCGCGCGCGTCGAGCGCCGCCATGAGCGGGTCGAGCGACTCGTCTCCGAGGTAGAGTCCGCGCGCGTTCGTGGGGAGCTTCACGCCGGCGGCGCCGAGCTTGTCGAGCGCGCGCTCGGCCTCCGCGACCGCCTCGGTCACGGACGGCAGCGGCAACGTCGCGCACCACTTGAGACGCGCCGGGTCGGCGGC
>JAEEGH010024582.1_pt1 | contig 12147 bp, 8 predicted proteins | sample 9134181 | NCBI WGS metagenome assembly JAEEGH01 (sample SAMN16246544, study PRJNA631951) | gut metagenome | biome: gut microbiome; feature: rumen; material: DP-attached | host: Bos | place: Iran: Karaj | collected 2018-10
CAATTGCTCGCAGAAGGCCCCCAGTTCCTCCTTCGATGAACGTTCCTTCATGATGAAGAAACCACCGGTGCTTATTCCAGATTTGATTTCCCAGTCCTGAATCTGGTTGCCGTTCAGGTAAAGTGCGGCATGGTGGCCCTTTATCTCGCTGGTGAATCGATACCATTGCAGACTCGCCTCAGGGGTCAACGTCACGTTGATTTGCACCATGTCGGGGTCACTTTTCTTCCTTGGCACCGTCACCTCCACATGTTGCACCATAGGCTTGCCACCCAAAACTTCCGAACTGATGGCCAACGTGTCGGCATCCACGTCCCAAATTTCCAGTTTCTCTTCCGTTACAAAGTTGTCCGTTCCCCGCTCGTATTCCAGCACATAATCCGAAAAACGCCACTCAGGAGGTGTTTTGATGTATTTGGCCACAATGAGACAAGCCCAAATATCGAAACCGACAAACACGACAATCATAGCGAAACGGAACCACTTTTGCTTCCTGTTGAGGTCCGTTTTCTTGTTTGTCGGGTTTTCTGTATCCTCTATCTGCCGGATAATATCGTCGCAAGCTCTTGTCTTATAGCGAAATTCGACAAATGCTATGCCCAGCGAGATCAGAATCACGGCACCTAACGTAATGAGGACTGACCCCAAGCTTGGCGAACGGCCGATATTTGCAAACAGCACGCCCAAAACAAGGATGACCGCTGGAATCGAGTATAGCACAACCAAAAGGGAGAAGTGTTTCTTGTACGTTCGAGCATGGTTGGAAAGTGTCAGCAAATCGCTGTTTTCCGAAGACTTGGTATGAATGTTCCGTGTTATCCATAATTCCAAGGCAAAGCAAACCGCACAGTAGGATAGCCAGAACAGACTTAACGAAAGGTTATTGCCTTGAAAGCATTTGATGAACAATATGCCGATAATGGCGGCTAAAGGGTAAAGGATGAATTGTGTCCAACGATACCGCTTGTAAAAATCGGTACTGTGACGTATGGACGACTTCATCAGCTGGTCGTTGACGATTTCCTGCTGGTCGAACTGCTCTTTCAGCGTTTCGTATTGGGCCTTCAGCTGGTCCAATTCGGAAAGATTATGGTTGTTCTGATTTTCCATGATGATCTCCTTTCATTCTTTTGTTGACATTTTCACCAGTTTGTCCTTGATGCGCATCAGCCTGACTCCCACATTGTTGGGCGTGATACCGATGATGGCGCCGATTTCGTCGTAGCTGACCCCTTCCAGCCAAAGCAGTATCAAGCTTCGGTCGATGAGGTCGAGGCGCGAGATGCGGTCGTAAAGTTCCCGGATCTGATGTGTCGAAGGGTCGTCGGCCTCGTAAGGGTCGATATCGACGGTCAGCGGCACCGTTTCGATGCGCCGGCGTTCCTTTTTGTCCTGGTTGATGGCCGTGTTGAGCGACACACGGTAGATCCATGTTTTGGCGTCGCTGCGACCCTCGTAGGTGTCGTAACCTTTCCAAAGCCGGATGAGGATCTCCTGGAAGAGGTCGTCCACCTCAGCTTTGTCGTGCGAAAACATGTAGCACACCGTGTAGATGGTCCGCTTGTGCTGCCGCACCAACTGTTCAAACTGATATTCTTTGTCGTTGTTCATAATACATTACTTTCGTTGCAACGTTCATCATGTTAGACAACAAAAGAATGGGAATTATTACATGGGGATATTTTTTTTGTTACAGCTACCTGCAGGTGTGTAATCTTGGTGACTACGGCACCACCGTCTCAGGAGACATGACATATCGGATGCGGGTAACGGTCGGCGGCCGTTTATGAATCAGCTATTGGGCGCGTTTGAGCGTGTAGCGGTGTATTTGCTCCCAGTGGTGATGGCCATACTGCTCACCTCCGTTGTTGGCATATTCCTCGATGACAAGATCGTTTTTGTTAAGTTCTTTTATCGCATATTTCAACTGAGAAGCGATAATCAACGTGTCGTCGACAATTTGCCAGTTGAATATTGCGTAGGGGTCGTCATACATTCCTTGCTGGACATAAAGGTCGCTTCTATGCCACCGGGAGGTTTTGTCGGCATTGAACTCGATGGCGTCATAGCCGATATAGTTGGTGTCGGGCAGGGTGAACGACTCTTCAGAGGACCAATTTTCGTCGGTGAGGTCGTGATACCAGTGATAACAGGTCTTCACCTCCCATTTGCCGACAATCTGTTTTTCGAAGTCGGAGTCCTCGTTTCCGGGTTTGCAGGCACTCATGGCGACGATGCCGAGTATCATCATACAAATGAAGGTTGTTCTTTTCATATAGCTGTTTTTACAAACATGTGAAACTTGAATTATATACTTTATTTCATGCCGCAAAGATACAAAAAATGGAATCAACAATCAAATTATTGAAAATAGTTGTATGTCTCTGACACGCATCCTCGCACCTCTGTCGCATACCCCACGCGGCACTCACTCCGTTCGTTTCGTGCGGGGTCAAACACGACAGGTTATGTCACCCCGACGGCAACCCTTCCTTGAGAAACTTCCTTAAGGAAAGGTGAGTGATTCCGTTCTCGTCTCTTGTGGTCAACAACGGCGTCGCACTGATGACGAATTTCGGATGATTGTCGCGGATCTTTTCCAAAGGTCCGAATTCCCGCTTGCGGGTGGATTCTTCAGCAATGATATAACTCGCCTGAATGTAAACGGTCTTGCCAGGCTTGGTGCAGACGAAATCAACTTCTCCCGCATTCAGCACTCCCACCTTCACGTCGTAGCCGAGAAAGCGCAGATGCTTGTAAATGGCATTCTCAATCACCTTCTCAATATAAGAATCCATGCCACCCTCCGCCTTGAGATTGCGAAGCCCCAAATCGTCCCAATAGACTTTTTCGTTGGACTCGAATATTTTCTTGCCGTGAATGTCGTAACGGGGTACGATGTCTAACAGGTATGCTTCGCTGTAGAACCCCCGATAGAGTAGGACAAGGTTGGCCGACACGTTCTCATGTTGCGACTTCATGTATTTGGCAATGCTGTTGGCCGAGGTGAGTTTGCCAGTGGTATCGGCATAGAAAGCGATAAGGTTGTTCAGGAAGGGGATATTGCGGATGTCGTGCCGCTCAATGATGTCCTTGAGCATGATTGTATTGAAGACACTGGCGAGGTAGGCCCACACCTGCTCGTCACTGTCAAGACCCACTTTCCTGAGACCGGGAAGACCGCCATAGGTCAGATAAGCCATGAGGCTTTCGTCGCTGTCGGGAAGATTGTGGAATTCCAGAAACTCGGAATAGGTGAGCGGATGGATGCGCACTTCCACATGTCGTCCGGCAATCAAGGTGGCCAACTCGCCGGAAAGCATTTTGGAGTTGCTGCCGGTGATGATGACATCCGTATTATCTTCTGAGTACCAGTTGCAAACGCTCTCTTCAAAGTGCTCAATTTCCTGCGCTTCATCGATGAGAATAACATTGTGCTTTCCCGGGATAAAGCGGGTCTCAATCCAGTTGTCCAGGTCATCTTTGGTCTTGATGTCCTTGAATGCCTTCTTTTCCTTGTCAATGAAAATGATATTGACATCCGGCTCTTCCTCGTGACGCTGCACAAAGTCTTTGAGAACAAAGCTTTTGCCGACACGACGCGAGCCAACCAAAGCGATGACATTGCCTTTGCCTATCCACGAATCCACAATTTCCGAATAGTGTTTTCTTGTAAGTACTTCCATTTTCCTTTGTATTATAACCGCGGCAAAGATAGTAAAATTTATTGTCTGTGCGCAATGAAAAAGCAAAATATTGTATTTTTGTTGTTTATAGACAATAAAAATCGCCCTTTAGATTAAAGGAAAGTGCGCTACTATGTTGTCGTGGGTACCGAGTTCCCCACCAAAGATGGCCATAGTGCCGGCAAGAACACGGAAATCAATTTCACGACGGGGAAATAGGAAATGCGTATTTTTAGTCTTTTATGCAACGGACGGAAAACCCCATTGATTTTTCAGCAGAATCACTCTCCGTATCTTCATGGTTATACTCTATCAGCCGGATACGGGAGTCAATAGAATTTTCTTCCGTGGCACTCCAGAGACTCCCAAATTGACCGAATCCCCATGCCCAACCTTCTACAGTCGCTCCAGAAGGCATAATGGAAAAACCTGTTTGGTTATTATTGCTCGGATTATAGCCTGGAGAACAAGTGGTTTGGCTGTTTTGCCAGCCCGATTGGGAAGCGATATGCACTGCTATGTCCTCTATATCATCGTACTGGCAAGGGTATAAGTTGAAGGATACGAATTGTTCGAGGGTGTCCCATTCTGCATCGGAGGGCACATGCCAACCTGTCGGACAAATTCCTTGCACACCGCTCGGAACGGCATTTGACGGCAAACTCCCATGCATGACGGCCGCCCAGTTGTAAAGATAGCCGTGTGTAGCCACTTCGCTGCTGTCATCGTTGGGCGCATATCGGTAAGCGGTGTCGTAACTGCTGTTGGTTCCCGTCAGAATCTCGTCCCCATTTGAATAGTGCGTTGTTCGCAAGTTTTCTCTCATCCAGCATTGTGTCCCGATTTGAACAGTGTTGTAAGTATTACCATCATAGTCTGTCAGGGAAGGTGTTGATGAACAGGGTTGTGCAAGTGAAGGCATCGAGATGGTGGTGAATGACACTTCATTGCCGTATGCAGTTCCTATCTGGTTGGTCGCGTATGCCCGGACATAATAGGTGGTGTTGGGCATGAGGTTTATAAGAGGCCTTCTGAAATATCCTGTTCCGCTCCCCCATTCTGCGTGTGCGTCAGAGAGTGTTGGATTATGAGACGTTGACCAGCAAAAACCTCTGGGTGTCCATAAATTTCCATCGTTAAGCACTTCACCTTCACAAAAGGCCATAACACCAGTTATTTCCGTCACTGAACCAGTGGTTACCGTGGGGAGAAAACCAAGCCAAAAGTACATTTGAGGACCATAAACAGTGGCATTTGTCGTTGTGGCGTATGCTCTCACATAATATTTCTGTCCGGGTTGGAGATTTCCCAAAGTAAATTGGAAATCTCCAGTGTCAACCCCGCTGACACCGTGATTACCCGATATTTCAGGGAATGGGGATTCGCTCCAGCAAAAACCTGTCGCGGTTAATGCGCCTGCCCCATTGTGGGTGACATGACTCTGCAAGACTACGGTTGAATCTGAAATCACTATACAATTGGTTTCAGACACAGCAGTCCCACTTCCCGACGTACTTCCCAAGACACATCTAACAGAATATCCGTCATAGAAACTCCCTGGATAGGAACTGACTTCATCATCAAAGGAGAAAAAGACCCAACGGGACATGAAAGATGATGATATTTCGAAAGAAGTTGATGCAAAGTGTGCTGACATTCCAATGGCAGTGCCTGACAAACCGGCAGGAAGAGCACTGAATCCCGTACTGTTATTGTTTGTCACTCCATATCCAGGGTGGCAATTGTTGTCGGAGTATGGATTCCATCCGTAATTTGCAGATAGCGCTTTTGCCGTGAAGTAGTCACATCCACAGCAGTTGTATTCCCCATGGCTCCATACATAGTTAATGAGTTGAGTCCATTCCGACCTGCTTGGCGTATGCCACCCATCAGGGCACAATCCCTGTACTTCACTCGGATTTGTTGAGCTGTGGCCAGAACCATGCATGACTGCAATCCAGTTGTACAATAGTCCGTATTCATTAACCAATGACGAGTCGCTTTGTGGATAATAGTAGAAAACATCGTCAGATGTAAGCTCTGTTCCCTGTTTGACGGCATATCCGTTGGCGTAATGTTTGGTGCGTAGATTCTCTCTCATCCAGCACTGTTCCCCTATCTGCACAGTGTTGTAAATATTCCCGTCCACATCCGTGACGAAGGGGATTCCAGGACAATGGTTGGCAAAAGCAGAAGTGTCTGGCAGTGAAAATGTCAGCAAAAACAAATCATCGCCCATGACCGCCTGCTGTAGGGTATCACTACTGAACTGAACATTCTGGAAAACCGTTCTTGCGGTGAATCGCATTTCATCCCCGATAGCGAAAGGTTGATCGGAATTTCCTTTCCATGACTTAAGTGAATAGGTCACACCCGCACCTTCCCCTAAATATTCTATGCTGTTTTTCCCTGATTCTCCAACATTCAACATCTTGATGCAAGTCGTTTCATTTCCGGCTTTCACGCAAAGCTGGTAACAGCCCGAACCGTTCACCCACACTTTGAAACGATGAGTGCCAGAGGAAAGGGTCAGGCTCTTATGAAGGATTTGTTTGCCAAAAACGCTGAAAACCGCAACCTCAACATTCTCATTTTCAGTTAAAAACAACGAAAAATCCGTTGTTCCGTGGAATGGGTTCGGGATATTGTTTGACAGCGAAAAAGCCGTATTGGCCGTATGGTCATCTATTCCAACCCCCGACAGGTTGAGTACTGTGTCAGGATAGAACAGCGTGTCCGACCAATTACGGGTGATGTTTTCAATGATGATAAAACTGGGTTGGACGTAACTCCCGTGGGTGTCTTTCCCTGAAAAACGCAATGTTGTCTGAGCGTTTGTAATGATACTGACCGTCACGAAAGTAATCAAAGCAATGAATCGGCCAAAAAACGAAAAGGAGCCTTTTACCATAATTATCAAGGGGACTTCTAATTTTGTCATTACCGCGCCACACCTCTATACCTTGCGAAGTCCGTAGAACAAGATCTAAAGGCATGACGTTACAAAATCTGCAACTTTGCCTATACGTATAACACCGAAAAGTCAAAAGGTTGCAGTTTGTTGATTTTTTTTGACTGTTTTGAATTGTAAGACGGCGTCGGCGGCCGCTTTAAATCAGCTATTGGGCGCGTTTGAGGGTGTAGCGGTGTATTTGCTCCCAGTGGTGATGGCCATACTGCTCACCTCCGTTGTTGGCATATTCCTCGATGACAAGATCGTTTTTGTTGAGTTCTTTTATCGCATATTTCAATTCAGAAGCGACAACCAACGTGTCATCGACAATTTGCCAGTTGAATGTTGCGTAGGGGTCGTCATACATTCCTTGTTGGACATAAAGGTCGCTTCTATGCCACCGGGAGGTTTTGTCGGCATTGAATTCGATGGAGTCATAGCCGATATAGTTGGCGTCGGGCAGGGTGAACGACTCTTCAGAGGACCAATTTTCGTCGGTGAGGTCGTGATACCAGTGATAACAGGTCTTCACCTCCCATTTGCCGACAATCCGTTTTTCGAAGTCGGAGTCCTCGTTTCCGGGTTTGCAGGCACTCATGGCGACGATGCCGAGTATCATCATACAAATGAGCATTGTTTTTTTCATATCTCTTTTTTTAACATGCAAAACGTTAATTATCAATATGTTCAAAAAGTAAAGTTGGCCTACGCATCATTGCTTGGCTACCTGTTTATCCTCATTGTACCCTTCAGAATCCTCCGCCACGAAATAAGAAGCTGATTCAGGAACGGCGTACCCGACAGCGTGTTCGAACTGGAACTGTAATTCTGGGAAAACCCGACCTTCAGCTTCCTCCAGTTCCCGCATCTCCGAGACGCATTCGTAAAAGTCCTCAATGGCCTCTTGTTCTGTATCACCGTATCCCGCAAGCCCAAAGTTATACTCGTCAGAGGGCATATAGGCGGAATAGAGTCCGTCCGTACTTACTTCAATTATCACTTTCTCGGTTTTCATATTCTTTGTATTATAATTCAACACCTGATTTTTTCACAATATCTTTTAATGTTCCAGAAGCCACTTCTTTTGCAGTATGGCGTGGTATCGGAAAACGTCGTTGTGTGATTGGACTATACCATATATCGTGATTGGCACCATGTCTGACCAGGAAGCATCCCGAATTAAGCAGTATTTTCAGCAACTCTGTGGTCTTCATGATTTTTTATATTGATATGTTTTTACGCTGCAAAAATACGAAAAAATGGAATCAACAATCAACTCGAGTGCTCTGAATGCATATAATGACTATCTTTGCAGCCAGATTCAACCCCTTGACGATATGAAAAAAACATTAACCGTTCTCCTCTTCGCCTTTCTCTCTGCGCTGACCACTTTCGCCCAGAATCCGATTCCGGCGCACATCGACGAATGTGTGGAGCTGATGGCCACGGTCTGGCGATTGTCCGGCGCCGAAGAATACAACCGTTGCAGAGTTCCGCAATACGCGCACGAGGTCGATTCCGTTTTCGGGCCATACAAAGACCATCCCGCCGTGCAGCTGGCTCGCCAATACCAGAACGAATCGGGAATCAGCTACGATGCGGTGGCCTCTTACGGTTTGCATCTAACGTTGAATGCCAGCGGTGCTATCGTATTAGACGACAGCTTCTTAGAAGATAGCGACAACTCTTTCGACCGTTGGTCGGAGCAGCAGAAAAAGGAGTTTCTGGAACCGCTGAACGATTTTTACCGCACCTCCCATTTCCACGATTGGTACTTGCAGCAGGATATCCTGTTCGACGAGGTGGAGGAGGCGTTCCAGGACATCAACCAGCAAATTGATTACGACTGGTTCAACGGCTATTTCGGCGCGGAAAGCGGCAGCACCTTCCGCATCGTGCTCAGCCTGTTAGTGGGTCCGAACAACTACGGGTGCAGCGCCAAACTGAAAGACGGCACTAACGCATTGAGCCCCGTCATCGGCTGCTGCCAAGTGGATGATAGCGGAAACATCTCCTACAATGCAAACACCGTACTGCCCGTTGTCATCCACGAGTTCTGCCACCATTACTGCAACCCGCTGAACAGCCAGTTTTGGTCGTCGATAGAGACATCCGCCGACAAGGTGTTCAAGGAACGAGAAGAGCAACTGCGGCAATCCGCCTACGGTTCGGCCCTGATTATGATGAACGAAACGTTTGTCCGCGCCTCTGTCATCCGCTATATGAGAGTCCACTATCCTCAGATCGAGGAATCCGCATTTGTCGGAGAGGAAGAACGGCAGGGTTTCATCCTCATCCAAACTTTGTGCGACGCCCTGAAAGAGTATGAGCAGCAGCGCGACAAGTATGCCACGATGTCCGACTTCATGCCCGTCTATGCCAAAATGGTGAACGACTTTGATTTGAAGCAGTACAACAAACGGCAGAAAGCACAGGCCAAGAAGAACGCCACCTACAAAGTGAACCTCAAGGACGGTGCGAAGGATGTTCCCAGCGGTTCTTTCACACTCGTCATCACATTCTCCAAGCCGATGCTCAACAGCATCGCCCTGTATATGAGCACTTCAGGGGCGGATTTCCCACCTGTCAAGAGTTATGCCTGGCGCGACGACAAGACGTTGGAGGTGATTTTCTCCCTGGAACCGTCGCACCAATACGGGTTCGTTGTCATGGGCACCGAGTTCCCCACGAAGGACGGGCACAGTGCCGGCAAGAACACGGAAATCACTTTCACGACGGGGAAATAAAGGTTTTGCGCCTATATTGTTTTTATAACGCGTTGATATGCAACCTGCTAAACCCAACTTTCGGGAGGGGGTGTTGTAGAGACGCAAAATTTTGCGTCTCTACAATATTCACATATCTTCTATCGAAAATGCACGTAACTCGAGTTTGTACCGCCCGAATTCTGATGCGGGCAGATTATCGACCTTGCGCTGCAGGTCCGAAAGGCTTATCTTGTCGGGATTGCGTTTGACTTCCGCGGCGATGCCCGTGTGGTCGAACTCGTTCAGGGCAATCAGATCAATCTCGTTCTTCCCCTTGCGATCCCACCTGTTGCCCACCGTGGTGTAAAGGCCAGTCTCCATCACCAGAGTCTGGAAATACTGTTCCAGCGTCCGACCCGTGAACTGCTCGTATCCGCGCAGCATATTCTGTTTCAGGAGCGAAAGCTGTCCGCGCTCCACCAACGACTGATACGGCCTCACAAAGCGGAACCAGAACCTCAGGAACTGGTCTGAAATCTCGTAGGCGCTGGTTTTGCTGTTCGGCTTGGAAAGTAGCGGCTTCAGACGACTCACAAGACCATAGTTCTTCTCTAAATTCTGAAGGAAAGTGCCCATGTCCTTCTGCATGGTGCCGTCGATGTCCGAACGGCGATTCGAGCCGCCGGCGATAAGTTGCAGGATGGAGAAATAGGTGGCGCTCTCGTCGCCAAACTCCTGGTTCATCAGGTCGCGCCCTTCGGTAAGGAAGTAGGAGTCGCGTCGGCACACGTAGTTGAGCATCTTCTCCTTGGTATAGCAGCCCGCATCCATCAGCAGCTCCACATATTTGGCCACGCCGCCCGTAATCATATACAGGCATAGCAAATCTTCGTTGCGGTAGTTGGGGGCGTGATCACGGAAAATCTGTTTCAACACCTGTATGGTGAACGGACGAAGGGTGAATTTGGAAGTCGGGCGGCCGTAGAGGGGTTCGTTTTCGTCCTCGAAGATTCGCTTCATCAACGAACGGATGCTGCCCATCGTGATAAGATTGATGTGCGACTCGCGGTGTGTGCGGTCCCAAATGTCCTGCATCTCGCTGAAGATGGCGGGATTGACCTTGTAGAGGTTCTGGAACTCGTCGAATATCACTGTGAAATGACGTTTCTGCGACTCGCGCATGATCACATCGAAAAGGTCGCGGAAGTGCGTCAGCTGCCCATAGACTTGTATGCTCAACTGCTCTTCGAGGGCTTGCTGGAGTTTCCCGCAAAGGAGAGCTTCGCTGTCTTTCGACACAAAGAGATAGGCAAACTGCTTCCCCTCAAAGGCTTTCATCACCAACGAGGTTTTGCCCACGCGCCGCCTGCCCGACAGCACCGTGAACATGGCATTCTTTTCCGCCAATTTTTCGTTCTCCTGAAGGATGACGATTTCCTCTTCCCTGTCGTAGAATTTCATAATGTAAATCTTCGTTTATATAAATACTTGTTTCTATTGTTGATTTACTATTAACTGTATCACAATGGTTTATAAAAATAGTAAAAGAAAAATTCGGTTGCAAAGATACAAAAAATTCAATTACTTGATTGCCTCCTTATTATTATCCCGCATTGTACCCTGCGGAATTCTCGGCCACGCAACCTGCGAAGAAGCGCCCGTCCTCTGCTAGGGGAAAAGAAACACACAGCATCGTCATTCATAATTCATAATTCTGCATTCTACATTCTCACTTCTTCCTCACCGCAATCACTCTGAAGCCGACTTTCGGGGAGGGTGCGTTGTAGCTGGTCTCGCTGTCGATGCGGATGTCGTAGCCGGGGTCAAGGAAGCTGCCACCGAACGCGACACCCCGCTCAGCAACCATCTCCGCCACGTTGCCGCACATGTTGAATAGACCGAGATTGTTCGGATGATTCGAAAAAACATGGGTGGGATGCCAGTGGTTGTACAACGGATTGTCCTTTTCCGCTATCGGATTTCTGACAATTCTTCTCTCAGGTTCTAAGACCACCAGTTGCCCGTCTTTTCTGGTGATGCACTCGTCACCAACTCTCAAATAGGTGTATAAAGGCCATCCATTATAATTGGTGAGATAGGGGGAATCCATTGAATATGTAGAGAAATGATGTGGAGAATTCGCGTCACGTGCGGCGTATTTCCACTGCTCTTCCAAGGGAAGGGTGTATTCCCAGTCTTCGCCACCCATTTTCTCGGTCAACCATTGGCAGAACAGCATGGCACCTTCGTAGCTCACACACGACACGGGACTCTGCGCATAAGCAGGATGCGTGTAGTAAACGGGCGGAAGGTCCGGCATCGCCCGCGTGGTGTCGATCTTCGCCTTTTCATAGTCGGCCATGCGTCCCTGTGCCTTCAGGTCGTCCAGGAAGAGGTTGTACGATGCGTTGCTCACCTCTGTCGCCAACATGCGGAATGCCGCGAAGGTCACCCATGTCGTGTCCTTTCCTATAATGATCGAATAATGCCCCGCCGGCACCTCCACGAAAGATCCCACGAGTTGTTTCTCCATTTTTACGGTTTTCCTGTCGGGCTTCTGCGCCCAGGTCGCCGCCACTGCAGCAACCAAAAGGATGGTCAAAGTCAGTTTTTTCATAATGGTTAAGGTTTTGATGAAAGATTTCTATAGATAAGAACGTAGTTTTTGACGGAAATCTTGGGTGGTTGTATGTTTTTTTTCATCGGGCGTATGCGATACGCCCCCACGCTGTCATGTGTATGGCATCCTACATCCTCAGTGTAAAAACCGAATATCCCGATCCAGTTCGTAAATCTTGAT
>JAEEGH010024584.1_pt1 | contig 12147 bp, 10 predicted proteins | sample 9134181 | NCBI WGS metagenome assembly JAEEGH01 (sample SAMN16246544, study PRJNA631951) | gut metagenome | biome: gut microbiome; feature: rumen; material: DP-attached | host: Bos | place: Iran: Karaj | collected 2018-10
CTTGCTCTCCCTGCGCGCCGACTATGCCGTTGTCAATATTATCATCGCGCTGTTACTCAACATCTTATTGGATTACATCGTCATCAGCCAACTCGACCGAATCCAAAAACTTTTGGGCGAGAACCTGATTTTCATTTTGCGGAAGTTCTTCGGTGTCATCCTTTTGGCCATCGCCGTGAACATGTTTGTGAACAACATCTCCGCGATTATTGCGAGTGTGCCGAAATAATCTTTATATAACTAAAATCCTTGTTGTTGGCCAGTGGCGGTCTACTGTCACTGGCTTTTTTGTGACTTCATCGCTCTCGTTGTTGAAGCAGAACATATAGCCATCCGTTTCGACATTTCTGTTTCGCACAGTTTTTTTTAGTACTTTTGCAAACAAATAAATGGTCATGGGTATCACTGTCGGATTATTGATTCCATTGTTGGGCACCATGTTAGGAGCTTCGTTTGTTTTTTTCATGAAGAAAGACATGTCGCCGCGCTTGCAGAAATCGCTATTGGGCTTTGCTTCAGGCGTGATGGTGGCTGCCTCGGTGTGGTCGCTGCTCATTCCTTCCATTGAGATGCGGGCGGATAATGGCAGTTGGTCAGTGTTGCCTGCAGCGATAGGTTTTCTTGCTGGTGTTGGCTTTTTGCTGCTTTTGGACGAACTGACACCTCACCTGCATCTGGGAGCCAACCAGCCCGAGGGGCCCCATTCAAAGCTCTCTCGCACGGCCATGTTGGCATTGGCCGTCACTATCCACAACCTGCCTGAAGGCATGGCGGTGGGTGTGGTGTTTGCTGCTGCATCACAAGGTGCAGAAGGCATTACGTTGGCCAGTGCCGTAGCGGTGTCGCTCGGCATCGCCATCCAAAACATCCCTGAAGGAGCCATTATCTCCATGCCCATGTGCGCCGAAGGCAATAGCAAGGGGCGTTCGTTTCTTATCGGCAGCTTGAGCGGTGTGGTGGAGCCGTTGGGCGGTCTGTTGGTGGTACTATTGGCCGCATGGCTCACCCCTATCCTACCCTACATGCTAGCCTTTGCAGCCGGTGCCATGTGCTACGTAGTGGTCGAGGAGTTGATCCCCGAGGCTTCTTCGGGCGAACATTCCAACCTCAGCACCATTGGTTTCGCTGTCGGCTTCGTGCTGATGATGGTTTTGGATGTGATAATGGGGTGATTTGCAACAAAAAGAACATTATGAAATTTGCATTTCTTGCACATTGCTTTTTTGCCTATATTCAAAAGTGGTATTCCTAAATTTGGCACTATTATCTTGCTGCAAAACATAATATCGTATCTTTGCAGCCTCAAAACTAAACTTACTTAATTATGATGAAGAAGAAAATTTACCTCGTTTTATTGTTACTCGCATTCTCAGGCTTCGCCAAGGCGCAAGGGCTCGCATCAACCGCCAACTGGTTTGGATACATATTACCTCCCAGTCCGGCAGAATACCAGTATATCTCTTTTACTATGCAGGATTTAGGGTCGGTGTCCGTTGCGTCGGACGTGATTTCTCCTGTGTCGACGGCCACCTTTGCCAATGGCTATGTCTGGAGTGTGAATAATGACAACGGCTATAACATTTGCAGGTCAAGCTTTGATGCCGCCAACAATATTATCGGAGCACCTGAAGTGATGATTGCCAACATCCCATACGTCAACGATATGGCATACAATCCTGCCGACGGATTGATTTACCTCATTACAGAAGAGCACCTGAAAAGCTTCAATCCGGCTAATCCTGGCAACATCCAAGACCATGGCGTGATAGCGCATGATGGCTTCAATTTGGCTATCAACATGGAGGGTAACGCTTATATGATAAGCTCTTGGGGTGAGTTTGGTTCACTGAATCTTTCCAATGCACAATTGACCATCATCAACTCGATTGATTTGCCGATAAAAATGGCTTTTGACATGCTGACGGGCGAACTGTTTGGCGCTCATTATGGCAATTTGTATCAGCTTGACCCCAATACTGGAGCTTATACCGTATTGGGCGCGCTCCATGACGGAGGCGATGGCTATGATCCCACCTGCCTGTTTATGACCTATGGCAGCTCCAATCCATCGGAATTCACGGTCGGTGATTTGAACTATCGTGTGAATGCTGACAATGTATCCGTAACGGTTACAGGCCATGTCGACGGTTACAATGCCCAAGGAGCCTTGAACATTCCTGAATCGGTGAGTTACGAGGGCCATAATTATGCCGTGACCGTCATCGGAAACACCGCTTTCATGTATTGTTTCTATCTGACCAGTTTGACTATCCCGAATTCAGTGACCACCATCGAGGAGGGCGCCTTTGCCTATTGCTCAGGTTTCACTGGCGATTTGGTGATTCCTAATTCAGTTGTGACCATTGAGCCGAGTGCATTTCACACATGCTATGCTTTTGACGGAGATTTGATTTTAGGGAACTCTGTTTCGACTATCGGCGCCTGGGCTTTCAATTCATGCGACGGCTTGACCGGCGTGTTGAACATTCCGAGCAACGTGACAACCATTGGCGAAGACGCTTTCGTGTATTGTAATTTCAGCGGCATTGTGGTCGACCCAGAAAGCCCCACTTATGACTCCAGAAACGATTGCAACGCCATTATTTTGACTAGCACGAACGAGTTGGTCACAGGCTGCAAGAATACGGTTATTCCCAATACCGTCACTGCCATTGGCAACAACGCGTTCAAGGGCATCAGGGGGATGACATCAATTGAAATCCCGAGTTCGGTAGTTTCCATCGGTAACAACGCTTTTGCCACATGCTTTGATTTGACGGGTGACTTGGTGATTCCGAATTCGGTGACTCATATTGGGGAGAGCGCGTTTTTCCAGTGCGAAGGATTAGATGGGAAGTTGACATTAGGCGAATCCGTTTCTTACATCGGCGACTGGGCTTTCAGAAGGTGCTCACACATTTCGGAGGCAGTTTCTTTGGCGGCCACCCCTGCCACACTTGGAAACGATTTGGGCGGCATGGTGTTTGCCGAATTTGGCATTCCCGTCCTTACCGTTCCTTGTGAATGCAGCGATGCTTATCGGAACTCCGCTTGGTACGACCCATACGGAATGGTTGGTTTCTATGAATTCATTGAAGATTGCAGCGCGGTTTCGGAAAACGAGCCTGTTGTTACAGCGGTTTATCCCAATCCGACATACGGCAAGGTAAAAATCGAGGCTGAGAGCATCCAGAGCATCACCATTTTCAATATCCTTGGAGAAAAAGTACATGAAAGCACCGCCAATGGCGATGTCTTTGAATATGACTTCAGCCAGCAAAAAGCCGGCATGTATTTAATCAAGGTTGAGACAGCGAAGGGCGTTGAAACGAAGCAGGTGACGGTTTTGTAAACTGTTTTTATTGCTATGAGCTGCGGCTTTTTTGTACTTTTGCAGCAAATCTAGGATTCAACGAAGTTAATTTCAGCTCAAAATGCAAAAAGCCAATATCATCCTATTATTGCTAATCGCCTGCATCATGGCATCTTGCGGCGATTCCAACACAAGGTATGTCAAGAAAGCCGTCTGCATCATGGACAAGAACGGCATCTATGCCCAAGGCCCTGAATGGGAGCAAGCCAAGTTAGCGGCACTGGCGACATCTCCTTCATCGCTGGGAGAAGCGCAGGAGATCGTCATTCAAGCTGGTAAAGTGGCCGGAGGCAAGCATACTTTCCTGATGACGTCAGATGAAGTTACGGAAAACAACACCTCCGCTTGGGAGATGCCAACGGTTGAGCTTTTGGAAGAAGGCATTGCTGTCATCAAATTACCGCCTTTTTCGGGCAATGAGGAAGAGGGTATACAGTATGCCAACACGGTGTTGGACGCACTCCCCGACACGTTAAAAGGCGCCATAATCGACCTGCGTGGTAACCGTGGAGGCAACATGTATCCAATGATTGCCGCAGTGCATCGTTTCTTGCCCGACGATATCATCTTGCAATTGCGAACCCGCAAATTCAACATGGAAATCAATGTTGACTACGTGACGAGAGTGGCTAAGGTGGAACGGCAAACGGCTATGGATTGTCCCGTGGCACTTCTGACCGACGAGTGGACCGGAAGTTCGGGCGAGGCCGTCTTGCTTTGCTTCCGTGGATTGGAAAACACACGCACATTTGGCTTTCCTACTGCTGGCTATGCCTCTTGCAACCAGCCGTTTATGCTCCCTGACGGCTCGCAGCTTGTGCTCACCACCGGAACCGATATCACCCGCACTGGCGAAGAGTTTTGCGACGACCCTATCCAGCCTGATATGCTGACTGAAACACCTTTTGAGGACGCATTGGAATGGCTCAACAGAATGAAGTCAGGATTTGTCACTATCGACGACAGCATCAAAGTGCATTATAAGATTTGGAACCCCTCAGCCGAACAGGAGGCAAAGACCCTCTGCTTCGTTCACGGATTCGGTTGCGACATGAACACATGGGAGAAACAGTTTGAGGCGTTCCGCGATGAAGACATGCAACTCGTGTTCATCGACCTGCCTGGCTATGGATTAAGCGACAAGCCGCAAGTGGACTACACTTTCGATTTCTTCGCCCATGCCATCGACGAGGTGTTGAATGCAAACAAAATCAAGGATGCGGTCTTTGTGGGACACAGCCTCGGTACACCCGTATGCCGTCATACGCTGATGACCACCGACCATAGTGGTGCTTTGGTGGATGTTGACGGCGTCTATTGCTTCTACGACGGCACCGAGCCCCCCGAATATGTAGAGGCTATCAACCAGTTCGGCCATGCTTTCGACGGCCCCGACTGTCGCGAGGTCATCATGAAATTCGTCTCGTCGCTGGCAGGCCCCGACACACCGCAAGAAGTCACTGATTATGCAATGTCGGTAATGCCTGAAACGCCTCAATACGTAGCCTCCAGCACCATGCAACACCTTGTGGAGCGTGAGTGGTGGCCAAACACGCAGCTCACCATCCCCGTGATGGTTATCTGCACACAAAATAGTGGCCTGGAGCCCGATAACGAGCAGAAAATGCGGGCACTCTACCCCAATCTTGACTACATCGAGTTGACTACTTGCGGCCACTTCATCCATATGGAGCAGCCTGAAATGTTCAACGAAAAATTGAAGGTTTTCATTTGTGATAACAAACAGGTTGAGTAAATCATTTGCCCCGATATTAGAAAACCCGATTTAAAATGAAGAAATATAAACCCGTCATCATCATCTTCGCCGTTTTGCTCACCATCTGCTGCATATTGGCGATATCGTCACGTTCAATTATCAGGGGCTTGCGAACCGATGGAAAGTACGGTCCCGATATCTTTAGCTTCGAGAAACGCGAGGTTGACACGATTGCTAATGGCGAAGTGGCATTTCATTTCCCTGTCGGAAAGCCCGCCGATTGGATTGATACAACGCATTTCTCCAACGCACCCCATCAATGCGAATACATGACTTTTGGCGAGGCGTTTGATGCAGAAAGCAACACGCAAGGCGTACTCATCATCCATAACGACAGCATCGTTTACGAGCGGTACTGGGGCGATTTTTCAGCAGACCGTTTAGCTACAGTTTTTTCCGTTTCCAAATCCATCACGTCGCTATTGTGTGGCATTGCGGTTGACGATGGCTACATCCACAGCATCGACGACCCCGTCACCGACTATCTGCCGGAGCTGAAGAAGAAAAACCCGATGTGGCAGAAGCTGACCATCCGTCATTTACTGGATATGAAGAGCGGACTAGATTTCGACGACACCTACGATCTCAACTGGAAGGAGTTGAAGTACCTTAACGCAATGGCAAAACTGAATTACGGGCACGATATCATGAAACAGATTAGGGGGTTGAGATTCCGTTGCGAGCCGGGCACCCAACGTCGCTACGAGAGCATGACATCGGCGATATTAGGCGTGGTCATCGAACGAGCCTCAGGCAAGCGTTATGCTGATTATCTCAGTGAAAAAGTTTGGAAGTCGCTCGGGATGGAGTCGCCGGCACTGGTCAATATCGATAGCCGCAAACACGATGTGGCTCACGCCTTTGGCGGCATCACACTCACAATTAAAGACCTTGCCAAAATCGGCCGCCTCTATCTCAACAACGGGATGTGGGATGGCAAACGCATCGTGAGCGAAGAATGGATACAACAAACCATAGCATTTGACGAAAGTACCATCGGCTACCATTTCAATTGGTACAACATCAACTACGAAAATTTCACCAGGCCCGAGTATTCAGGCTATTACGCCTTGGGCATCTGTGAGCAGGTGCTATACGTCAACCCATACAAAAACCTTATTATGGTAAGAATAGGGTTGCACAACAACGGCTGGACAATCATTCCAGTACTGTTTGAACAGCTGAGCGGTCCTTGGGAACTATGCGACAACGATGAGAAATCTATCCAGATAATTTGCGAGGACATACGTTCTCGATACCCTGAAGCCACCCTACAGGATGTTTATAAGACCTGCTTTCAGGACTATTTCGGCGCCGAGCATCTGATGAGCGACACGGCGGCGGCACAACAATACCTTCAAAGTGAATTTGAAGAATGTCGCCATACTGACATGAGCCTAATGCCCAAGCGAGAGCCGACAGGATTCAGGCATCGTTTTACTCGCATCAACCTTGCTTGTGTAGTTGATAGAGAACTGACTGAAGAACAGTTGCTTGCCCTATTCATTGACGCGGCAAGCAAGGATAACGCCTTTGGCGATGCATGGGCGGAGGAATGGCAGAAAATTGAGCGCATCGCCCTGCGGGTTTGCCCTGATTGGGCCAACGAGCCGCTGCAAGCCGAACTCCGATTGGCAGCGGAAGGCAAGCACGCCGTTAGACATAGCGAGGCTTTCAGGAAAGCTTACAATCCTCATTATCGGATTGTTAGGGCAGAATGAAGGGTTTCGTGCTCTTGCGGAGGTTCTGTTTTTCCACTTATCGGGAAAAAGCGTGCTGCTATTATTACTTCTTCACGAACCTTACCGTGCAACCCTCGGCTTTGATGGCATAGAGGCCAGGAACTAAATTGCTCACATCGAGTTTACCTTCGTATTGTTCCTGCATCACCATACGGCCCGTCATGTCGAAAACGCTGACGCTTGCACCGTCCATGACATCCACATGGAGTATGTTGCTGACAGGATTCGGCCAAATGGCAATGCTTTCTGCAGTCTGTTCGGCAATGCTGGTAGGATCGGTTATTTGGAAATAAATAGTCAAAGCCATGTAATTTCCGTTCCACATCACATAACTGCCACTCGGATTGAAGGGAGATGAATCCCCATTATAATAAACCGTAAGATTCCCATCAAAAGCGAAACCGTCTTCAGGTAGAAATCTAATACCCATCTGATAGAAAACATCATCTCGGTCAAACAGGTCTTCTTCTTCAAGTGAACCGCCACCCCATGGCACTGAGTCGTTGCGATACCACCACCGCACCTCGTCTATAACATAGTGGGCATCTGAAGGCAGTTCCAAATCGAAATCAGGGTGCTCACCCCAGGCTGGAGCTGTGTAACCTTCCACATAAATTGCATCGATAATCTCGGGCTGGGTTGCTTGCGGCACCATGAACAAGCCGGTAAGCTGCGTTCCAAGGCCAATCTCGCCAAGTGAAGTCGTCGCACCTGTTTCTGTATCCACCTGGTACAATCCGTGGTCGCTCGAAGTGGAAAACTGCGCCCAATAAAGCTCGTTGGTGTCGAGGTCGAAGGCCATGCTTTGCGTGTACCACACCTCTTTGCCCGTAGGTCCGACCAAGGTGGTGGCTGCATTGTTGAGATCTATTTCATATAAGTTACCACTCTCGTAAGCCACGCCGTAGGCCTGTCCTTGGCCATTGGTGGCAAGCGTCCACAGCCTCACATCAAAATCCCCAACGACTTCAATCTCCGAGGGCGTGGTGAGATTGGAGCGTTTCAAGTAACTGTAGTACTGGCTGTCCTGACATAAATAATACATCATCCCATCCACGGGATTATAGGCCATGTCGATGTACAAGTTGTATTGTTCCAATGCCGGCACAACCGTCTCATAATCGCCGAGGGTCTGCGTCTCCTCGTCAAAAGGTGCTTTGCAGAGGCTTCTTGTCATGGTGACAAACCACACATACCCATCCACATAGGTCGCGGCCCAAAGTTCGGGGAACGTTTCGGAAGCTGCCTGTACCTCATTGGGGTTCTGCGAGGTAAAGGTGATGAATTTGTTCTGCCAATTTTCACCATTGAAACAAGTACGGGCATAGCCGTACCATTGGGTGTTTTGTGCATTGGCGATGCTGAAAATGGCCGTCAGCACTACGGTCATCCAAATACGTAAAGATCATTTCATATCGTTAAAGGTTAATTTGATTTCTTGCGGCAAAAGTAAGAAAAATGATTATCTTTGCCACCAAAAAATGTCATTCGATGGAAACCAGAAAACAAATAGCAGTAGAAAAGAAAAACTGTGGCCACAATTGCGCACAAGCCATACTTTGCACCTACGCTGACCTTGCGGGCATCGATGAAGTGACTGCCATGCATCTTGCTACTCCCTTTGGTGCCGGAATGGGCAATACGGAGGGCACTTGTGGAGCCATTGTTGGCGCAGGTCTTGTTCTTGGACTATCCGGTGCTTCAACAAAGCAGATGCGCCAGATTATGAACAAGTTCCAAGAGCGCAACGGAGCCACGCAATGCAAGTTACTGAAGGGTGTCGGCACGGGGAAAGTTCTTCGTGAGTGTTCCGATTGCGTAGCCGATGCGGCTGAGTTTTTAGAAGAACAAATTGGGTAAATTATGTGGCGAAATATCCTTTTTGTCGGCGCAGGCAGTTTCCTTGGTGGGGCTTTGCGTTACCTTGTTTCACAAGGGCTGAAATACACTGGTGGCTTTCCATGGGCGACATTCACCGTCAACTTACTGGGCTGCCTGATTATCGGCCTGTTATGGGGCGTTTTCAGCCGTTTTTCTAGCGTTTCACATCAGCTTGTTCTATTTCTGACAGTCGGTTTCTGCGGCGGTTTCACCACCTTTTCCTCGTTCTCGAAAGAAAGCGTGATGCTGTTGCACACGGGCCATTATTTCATGCTTGCATTATATGTGCTTGGTAGTGTGTTGATAGGTCTCGGTTTGGTTGCTGCCGGCTATTCTTTGACGAAATAAGCCGCAGGGGTTTTCGTGCTTTTGCGGTAGTTTTTGTTTTATTTCATCCTGCAATAGTCCTCATAGACCTCCCGCACCACATCGTCCCAATTGATGTAAAGATCCCTGAAGGCAGCATGGGCTACGCGCTCATAACCTTCAGTATCGGCAAGGATGTCCATGATAGCACGAGCGTAATTTTCTTCTCCAGTTGGTGAAACAAAACCGTTCACCTCGGGGGTCACTGTGGCGGCTGTCTTTGCGCCTTCAAGGAAAAGCGTGGGGGTGCTTTGGCAGGCCGCTTCAATCTGCACCAGCGAATTGGCATCATACAGCGAGGGGAACAAAAACAACTTGGCACGGGAATATAGGTTCTCCAGCATAGTCCTGTCCGAGACAAGTCCGCACATCACCACTTCCTTCGTCAGACCTAACTCGGAGACCAAATCCAATAGTTTCTCCTCATCCTGTCCCTTACCCACAAAAAGCATCCGAAAGTTCTCCAGTCCCAATGTCTTGGCGCGGGCCAACGAGCGCACCGTGAAGTCGATATTTTTGATAAAATTGATTCTTCCCACAAAAAGGAAGACCGTGGCATCCGCTGGTATGCCGTAGGTTTCGTTGACCATGCGGGCGGCTTCCCGAGGGTCGGAAACAGGTTGATGGTCAGTAGCATTGAGGCGCACCTTGCATGGGGCGGTGAGGCCATATTCTTTTTGGTACAATTCCTTGATTTCCGCGTTTACCGCCCAACACTCGTCGCATGAATTGAACACACGCATAATGGTGTTCATAGCTACGGTAACTGCTGGCTTGAGCTTTCCCAAAGGCTTTTCAAAATCCTGTTTGTATTGGCTGTGTAATGTGGCCACTACAGGCAATTTGTGCAACTTGGCATAAAGCAATCCAGCCAATCCAACGGTAAAGGGCGAATGGATGTGAACGAAGTCGATGCCACTGCGCATCAGTTGCGCGTCAAAAACAGGGTCCAAGGCCGATGTTGGGATGTCATAGTCGTTATTTATCAGAGGCAATGAAGTACAACGTACCACCTTATAGGGAAGTTGGGCATCCTCTTCCTTGCTGTAACCACGGGTGGCAGGGCAAAACACCACGACATCACAATACTGAACCAAGCGACGGGCGTAATTATCCACCACCTTGACGACACCATCTACCATAGGATACCATGAATCGATAAAAAGACCTACTTTTTTCATTTGCATCATATTTCACTTTGCAAAAATAGACGGATTCCACCACAGCCTTTGCTGTCAATATGGCGTTATTTATGGTACTTTTTATTGCTTGTAGAAAAATAGAATGTAAAAAGAGAATAATTTACCATTGTATAACTGAAAAAATGGTGGTTATTTTGCAAAAAAAAGCAGATGCTGAAGATATTTAATGACTTGGTGGTTTCTGACAACTTGGACGAAGTGATGGCCTCACCCAATCCAATCACTTCCGACTATTTCATTTCGGTTTATATTGAGCGAGGTGCCGTCCAGTTTACGCTTGAAGGACAGACTTATCATGCCAACGAGGGTGATTTCGTGGTGGGATTGGTGAGCAACATGATAGGCTCAGTCATGCGCACGCCAGACCTTCAAGGCAAACTCATTTGTGGTGGTGAGCATCTTTTTGACGATGCCTTGGCCGGAATTCTCCATCTTGATTCTGAATGGTGGAAAAAATTCCTTTTCCTTCAAAAGAACCCCGTCATTCACCTCACGGAATACCAAAACAAACTATTTCAGGCCTATTTCAACCTTATGATGACATACATGGAGGACAGTGACAATCCCTACCGACAACGTATCATCCGACTTACAGCGCAGTCGATAGCGGTGGAAGTCCTACACCAACTACAGGACTTTTTCACAGACGATGAAGGCGAAGCAAGTGCCAAGACATCAAGCTCTCAAAAGGATAGGTTGTTCCAGCGCTTCATGACACTGCTCAATCGTCCCGACAATACCGAACGCGAGGTGAAAGCATACGCAGAGCAGATGCTCGTCACGCCTAAGTATCTCAGTGCGGTGTGCAAAGAAAAAAGCGGACGCACAGCCCTTGAATGGGTTACCGAGGCCACGGTTCGTAACATCAAGTACTATCTGCAACAGACCAATCTCACGACAAAGGAGATTGCATACAAGATGGATTTCCCTGATGTGAGTTTTTTCTGCAAATACACCAAGAAGCACTTGGGGAAGACTCCTATGGAATACAGGTACAGGCGATCGTCTCTTGACATGACTGTTAATCAAAAGGAATAGTATCGGAAAGATCAACCACGCCACCTCCGATGCCGCCACAGATGACATCGGTGCAGTGTTGCTCGGTGAGAAACCTCGGCATGGCTCCATGTTGATGTTCCGGTGCTTGGAGCACAGTGGAATCTTTTATCTGACCGTCTTCAACATTAAAAAACGTCACTTGCGGGGCCTTGCCAAAATGAGGCCATAACATGCCTTCGTTTGAAGGGATAGCAATTCTTTGAGTCATAGAATGTGTTTTTTTGACGGGCAAAAGTACAACTTTTCAATAAAGGATGATCAATTATCTGTACCTCTGCCTGAACTCCGATGGCGACATTCCTTCTTGTCGCTTGAAGAACTGACCAAAGGCTGATTGGTCGGGGAAACCGAACTGATCGGCGATTTGCTGATGCGTCATCTCAGTGGTAAGCAAGGCGTTCTTGATTTGGCCAACCAGGAACTCATTGATGAGGTCTTTGGGCGTTTTGCCCGTTTCCTTCTTGCAGACTTTGAAAAGATAACGCTCTGAAACGCAGAGTCTCTCGGCATAAAACGGGATATTGCGCTGTCCCGAAAGGATGTTTTCGCCTACCAACTCGAAGAAATGGTTCAAGAGTTGGCGGGAACGTTTGCTGTTGTCGCTTTGCGTGGTATTTTCGGGTCTGTCGGAAGCGTTATAGAGCGTCAGTAAAAGATGCACCAGCGAGGCTGTAATCATTTTGTTGCGGGCAACGAGGTTAGGCTGCTCAATGGCGACACGAAGCAAATCATAGTCAGCGGCAAGCA
>JAEEGH010024587.1_pt1 | contig 12146 bp, 13 predicted proteins | sample 9134181 | NCBI WGS metagenome assembly JAEEGH01 (sample SAMN16246544, study PRJNA631951) | gut metagenome | biome: gut microbiome; feature: rumen; material: DP-attached | host: Bos | place: Iran: Karaj | collected 2018-10
GCTTTTTGTTGTTGTATACTTCAGCGAAATCCAGTGCACCGTTTGTAAAAGTATACTCGAATTCAGTCAGGATTTTGTCATGCATGAAATAAGTGTATACAGCAATACCTCCGGAAATCAGCATAATCAGCACGGTCGGCCAGTCAATACCGCCTCCCATCGAAAATACGGAAGTCAGGGAACTGAAGGACATCACTGCGATAAGACCGGAAAAAACGATCAGAACCCAGCTGAACAGATACAGAATGCGGTTCACTGCATTTTTTTGCTTAACGGCAACTTCTTCCCAGAAACGGTCCATGGACATGTCTGATCACCTCAATTAATGGTTTCTTCCCAGGATTTTCCCGGCAAGTTCTTCAAAAAATGATGCATCATACGGAAGGCGGGTGAGTGCATCTTTCGCCAGCCGGATTTCGTTTTCGGCATCCTGACGGGTTCCTTCAATACCTCTCAGTGAAATCCACGTCGTTTTACCGGATTCTTCGTCTGCATGCGGGTTTTTCCCCATCGTTTCCGCCTGCCCGGTCACATCCAGCAGATCGTCAGTCATCTGGAATGCCATGCCAATATGATACGCGTATTCGGATGCGGATGCAATTTCTTTTTGGCCGGCTCCGCCGAGAATAACACCGCTTTCCATGGCTGCCATCAGAAGGTCGGCTGTTTTGTGGGTATGGATGTAAGTCAGCGTGTCAATATCAGGGTTTCGGCCGCTGGCGGAAATATCGGCAGTTTGACCGGCGATCATACCGGTTACCCCGGCATGCCGCATGATGGATGCCATAGCCCGGATTCCGCGGATGTTGCCGGATTCAGCACTTGAATTTGCCATCAGCTCTGCGGCTGCGTTCAGCAGGCCGTCACCTGCGAGAACGGCCATATCCTCGCCGAAAACGCGGTGATTTGTGGGTTTTCCGCGGCGCAGATCATCGTTATCCATTGCGGGAAGGTCATCATGGATCAGGCTGTAGGTATGAATCATTTCCAGTGCACAGGCATACGGAAGTGCGTATTCATACGATTCACCCGCCATTTCGCATGCGGCAAGCAGCAGTACAGGGCGGATGCGCTTGCCGCCGGCCTGAAGGCTGTAACACATGGCGTCCTTCAGCCGTTGGGGGATGGCGCCAAGGCCTGAGAGCATCGGAACGAGGTTCTCTTCCACCAGTTTCAGGTATTCCTCATAGCTCCGTGTTTTCAATTTCCGTCTCCTTCCCATCATGCAGGGCAGTAATTCGTCTGTTCATACATTCAAGCTCTGCATCCAGTTCGGCAAGTATTTTCATTCCCTTTTCATACTGCATTACAGAGTCTTCCAGCGACAGTTTTCCGCTCTCAATCCCTGTGATCATATTCTGGACAGACTGCAGCTTTTCCTCAAAACTGACTGGGTTCTGTTTTTCATCCATGGTGTTCCACCTCAATTTCTCCGTCTGAAAACCGGATTTTCATTGCCGGAATTCCGATAGTCTGGGATCTGCGTGTAAGGATCTTCCCGTCCGGCCGCATGACCAGCGTATAACCCCGCTCAAGAACAGCGGAAGGAGTGATTGCTTGGAGGCGCTCCCGAAGGCGTTCCAGGTTCATTCCGGTTCTGTCTGCCTGGCGCCGGACAGCAGAAGCAAGATCTGCTGAATATTGATGCATTGAGGCTTCAGCAGCTGAAACTCGCTGCCGGATCGCATTGGAAAGAGCGGTCTGTTTCAGCCGGCTCTCAGCTCCCAGCCGGGTGATTTTCCGTTCCGGAGAGACAGAAGAAAGAATCAGGCTTTTCTCATGGATTCTCTTTTCCGCTTCATTCAGTTTCATCCGGATGGACTGTGTAATCCGGATCCGGACGGAACGGACGATGGTATGGAGTTCCCGGGTATCCGGAAAAACAATTTCAGCGGCGTTGCTGGGGGTTGAAGCACGGACATCGGCTGCGAGGTCACACAGGGTGATATCAATTTCATGTCCGACACCGGAGACAACCGGAATTTGGCTGGATGCGATTGAACGCACAACAGCTTCATCATTGAAGCACCAAAGATCCTCAGCAGAACCGCCGCCGCGTGCGACAATGATCACGTCAGCGTCTGGTGAAGTGTTTGCCCTGTCAATTGCGGCGGGAATATCCCGGTCGGCATGTTCGCCCTGTACGGTTACAGGAATGACAATGATTGGAATATAAGGACAGCGCGTGCCTGAAACATTCAGAATATCATGAAGGGCAGCCCCGCTTTCGGATGTGATAACAGCAACTTTTTTTGGTATTTTCGGTAGGATTTTTTTCCTGGAAGGATCAAACAGTCCTTCACTGAAAAGCTTCTGCTTCAGGGCTTCCAGCCTGGCGTAGGCATCTCCGGTACCGGCTTCCCGCATGGAAGTGACATACAGCTGGTATGTACCGTTTCTGGGATATACATCCACATATCCGGTAACCAGTACAGACTGCCCGTCATTCGGACGGAGTGCGGCCCGATAGGTGTTCTGGCGGAACATAACACAACTGACAGAGGATTCGGAATCCTTCAGGGCAAAATACCAGTGACCGGAAGCCAAATGATTCCTGAAGTTGCTGATTTCTCCGCATACGGATACACTGCGGGCTCTCGGTTCCCGCCGGATGGCTTCCGCGATCATCAGATTCAGTTCGGAAACAGTCATGCCATTCGGATCAGGCATGGGCGGCGGCCCTTTCAGCAGCATCTGCTGTATTGGAAAGCAGCATGGCGATGGTCATTCTTCCAACACCGCCGGGTACAGGAGTAATCCATCCGGCCTTCTGACTGACGGAATCGAAGTCCACATCTCCGCATACTTTCCCGTCTACCCGGTTAATGCCGACATCGATAACAACAGCTCCCGGTTTGACCATGTCGGCAGTCACCATCCCTGCCTTGCCGACAGCAACGACCAGGATATCTGCGTTCAATGTATGAGCTTTCAGGTCTTTTGTGCGGCTGTGGCACATCGTTACGGTACAGTTTTCCTGCAGCAGCAGCATGGCCATCGGTTTTCCTACAATATTGCTCCGCCCGATTACGACAGCTTCTTTTCCGTTAAGGTCCAGTCCGGTGCTTTTGATCATATGAAGGGCTCCTTTGGGTGTGCAGGCGATCACACCGGGAACTCCTGCCATCAGGCGGCCGGCATTGATAAGGTGGAATCCATCCACATCTTTCTCCGGCAGGATTTTCATCAGCGCTTTCTGTTCATCCAGATGCGGCGGGAGCGGAAGCTGCACCAGAATTCCATGGATTTGCGGATCCAGGTTCAGGCGGCTGATTTCATCTTCCAGTTCCTGCTGGGAGATATCCTGGTTCATCCGGATTGTGCGGCTGTTGAAACCGACTTCCTCACATCCTTTTTGCTTGTTCCGGACATAGATTTCACTTGCCGGATCATTTCCGACCAGAATGACGGCAAGACCGGGGACGATACCCCTCGCCTTCATTTTCTCCGTTCTGGCGGCAATTTCGGCTTTCAGTTCAGCGGACATGATTTTTCCGTCAAGTAGTTTGGCTGGCATGATACTGTTCCTCCGGGATATTTTATCTGGATTGAAGTAATTTGCGGATACCGATAAGAGCGATACCGACAGCATTGTCTCCGCAGAACTCCGGCTTTCCGAAAACAGGGATAATCGGACATCTCTGTCTGCGGAGGCGTTCTGTAAACATCTCACGAAATAAAGGAGAAGACGCAATTCCACCGGTTACAAGGAGTTCTTTGATACCGGTTTCACAGAATCCGGCATACGCCATACGGGCAAAAGTCCTGGCAAGGAGGCTGTATACTTCCCGTGCGATGTTTTCGCGTGCCATGCTGCCGTTACTGATCCAGCGGTTGATCTGGGCTTCTGCACCGCTCAGATGGCAGTTCAGGTCGTTCTTTTCCATACTGCAGCCCAGAAGGGCCTTTTCCGTTCCGCCTACAGCGAGCAATTCCAGTTCCGGGCCGGAGGGAAAACCAAGGCCTAGAGCAACTCCGGTGCGGTCAACGAGCTGTCCGGCGTGAAGATCAAGCCCGTATCCGATCCGCTGGACATTATCACCCTGTACAGTCAGGAGATCGGTTGTACCGCCAGAAAGATGCATTGCAAGATAGTTTTCCAGGTCCTGGATGGAAGTCCCGAAGGCAGCGGCGGCAAGGTGGCCGCGCTGATGGGTAGTGGGATAAAACGGAACATTCAGACCGGCTGCAAGCATGATTGCGATGGTTTTTCCGGCCTGGAAAACAGGCATGTATGAATCATCACCGTCAGTCGGGGATACGCTTGCTGAAACAGCGGAGATCCGGTAATCTGTCGCTATTTCCCGCAACGGGTTTTCGACAGCCTGAAGCTGCCGGATATGTGAAAAGACCGCCTCACTCTGTCGCAGGCCACGTTCACCGTGGGAAACACGCAGCAGCGCGCGGTGATTCAGGACAATTATGCCATCCGTTGTAACAGCCGATATGGATGTCCTGTAATTACTGGTATCGATTCCGATAACGACTTCCTTCACGATTCAGCCTCGCGGGAACGGAGAATGGTGCCCAGGATTCCGTTGACGAAACCTTTGTCTTCCGGGTCTGAATAGCATTCAGTAAGCGCAACAGCTTCCGAGATGGAAACGCTTCCCGGAATGGACGGATCAAATAAAATTTCCCATACGGCAAGCCGGAGGATAGTCAGATCCACGAGTGACATACGTTCAATGGGCCAGCCCTGGGATGTTTTGCTGATCAGGTCATCAATTTCGTCCTGATGATTCAGTACACCGTCAAAAGCCCGTGAAATATACTCACGGTCTTCTTCATCGGGCTCACGGCCTTCAATTTTCCTGCTTCCGGGGATTCCGTTTTCCCGGAGCTCTTCGTAAACCATCTGCAGTGTTTCTTCGCCGCCCTGACCTCCGGAAACACGTTCAAAAATCATCTGCATGGCGGCAACACGCGCTGTTGTTCGGGACATCGTCAATTACTCCTCGGATTCGTTTTCTGTCTTTTTTTCATCAAAACTGAACACCATTTTCTGTGGAATCTGGACCTGTTCCTGTTCCCGTGCAATTTCTTCCTTCAGATTGATGGGCTGGGCGGATTTGTCCGGAATGACTTTCCGGATCTGCTGTTTGAAAAAATCTTCTTTATTATCCACGGTGCCGATAAAATATCCGACTCCGAACAGGCAGACCAGAATCAGGACACGCCAGAACCCGATGAGCATAACAAGCGCACCGAGTGCAACCAGAATTCCTCCCAGAATAAGGCCAGTACCGGTTTCACCGAATTTCAGCTTCTTCATATCAGTTTCCTCACTTTTTTATTCTTTCATCTCTGCGGATTCTTCAGCGGAAGAGGACTGTGGTTCATCAGTGTTTCCGTTTTCGCCCTCTTCCGGCTTTTTTTCGGATAGAACGTCTTCAGTTACCTCTTCGTCATTGGGGGCACTGACAGAAGACTCAGTCAGATCTTCCGGAGGAAGAGGCATAATGCAGGGCTCTTCCGGTGTGCTGAATATCCGCTGATGGATAGGCCGGTCATCGATATCTTCATCTTCGAATTCTTTCATCCGGCTTTCAGCAGCTTCCATAGCCGCTTCTGCTGCGGATTTGGAAGATGATGCCGGCTCTTCCTGTACGGCAGCTTCTGCTGCAGCGGGAACTTCTTTCTGAATATCTGCAGCCGGTATCTGATCAGGAACTTCTTCCCGCTTTTCGGTTCCGCGGAGAAGCGGAATCGAAGCAGGAGGATCGATCGCAAAAGGAGCATCCGGTGCTTCTTCTCCGGAGGATTCAATCTGAACACGGATTCCCTTGACTTCGACACCGCTGCACGCAGTAACATACTGCTTGATTTGCTTCTGGAGTGTATCAATGGTCAGCGGAATGCTGATTCCGCCGGCAACCTTTCCGCGGATTCTGATAATCAGTCCGTCGCGCTGGTTTTCCAGCCGGATTCCCTCAGTCTGAATCTCTGTGTGCTGTTCCATGCATTTGGAAACCATGGTTTCCAGCGCTTTCAGCGAAATGGCAAGATCTCCGCTTTCCATTTTCTGAAGGATAAATTTATCCCGTTTGCTGCGATGGCGGAAAAGCATCAGGATGCAGTAGAGACCGATCAGCAGAAGGACTGCAGCAATAACGGCGGCAGCTATTTTAAACAGACGGGAATTCACATTGATCAGGTTACTGATAAACTGGATCACATCTGCCTGAAAGAATACCTGCGCGACCAGCCCGGCACAGATTGCCAGCAGAACAATACCTGCAACCGCCACCAGAATCCGGTCCAAAACACGAATTTTCATGCTCTTGCCTCCGATCTGTAAACATTCCCATGACAGTCAGAAAGACAGAGGGGATTAACCCCCCTGTCCGTTTTCATCGGGTTGGCCGGCAGTCTCATCGGATCCGTCTGCCGGGACATCAGTTGCGGTTGCGGCAGGTTTACGGGCTTTGGAACTTTTTTTCCTTGTGCCGGAGTTGTCAGCTTTTGGAGCCTGCGGTTCTGCAGAAATTTCGGAAACTGCTTCGGGTTCTTTTACAGGTTCAGGTTCCTTCTCCGGAGCGCTTTGCACCGGTTCCGGAACTGGATCGGAAGCAGGCGCTGGAATATCGTCTGTTTCATCGCCGGCTTCCAGGGCTGCGCTTGCTGCGCCGGCCTGCAGTGCCTTGTTTTCCTTTTCAAAACTGACGCTCTGCACATGGACGTCTACACGTACAACATGCAGGCCTGTCATGCTTTCAATCGCTTTCCGGACGCTTTCCTGGGCATCCATTGCGGCCCGCTGGATCGGAACGCCGTATTCGACAACCACATAAAGATCAACAGCGGCTTCTTCGGTTCCGATTTCCACTTTGACTCCGCGGGTCACATTCCGGTTTTTTCCTAGAATGCTTCCGTTCGCGTTGCACATTCCGGCAATGCCTTCGACTTCATTCGCGGCAAGTCCGGCTATAATGGCAACGACCTCATTGGCATAAGTAATGGTCGAGGAAGGGGCGGAATCCGTATCAACGGTCTGGGGCAAGGTATTGTTCGGATTCTTTTTTGCTGCCATTTATGTGTTCCTCCTCATATCGGGCTTCAAAGTTCAAATAATTATACCAGAAAAACGCCGGAATGACAATCTCCGGTCATTCGGAAGCTTCCTCAACCTGAACAACGGAGATGTGGAGTTCATCCAGTTGCTTCTGTTCAACCTTTCCGGGAGCACCCATCATAATATCCTGGGCGTTTTTGTTCATTGGGAAAGGAATAACTTCACGGATGGATTCTTCTCCGGCCAGAAGCATCACCATTCTGTCTACTCCGGGCGCAATGCCGGCATGGGGCGGCGCTCCGTAACAGAAGGCGTTATACATGGCCGGGAATTTGGCTTTGACGTCTTCCTCCCCGAGCCGTACCATTTCGAAAGCCTTGATCATGATTTCCGGATCATGGTTCCGTACGGCGCCGGAGGAAAGCTCCACTCCGTTGCAGACCAGGTCGTACTGGAAGGCGGTAATGGAAAGCGGATCAGTTTCTCCGGAAGAGGCTTTCTCCAGCACTTCCAGTCCGCCGTTGGGCATGGAGAATGGATTGTGGCAGAATTCAAGCTCGCCGCTTTCCTCCCCGATCTCATACATCGGGAAATCAACAATCCAGCAGAATTCATAACGCTCTCTGTCCATATGTTCCGGACAGAGTTCGCCCAGCTTTTTAATAATTACACCGGATGTCTTCTGGGCATCCCGGAGTGATCCGCAGGCAAGAGCCACGAAAGTGTTGGGCTGGAGGGAAAGCGAACGGATGATTTCATCCTTGCGGTCCTGGAGGAATTTAGCAATACCGCCGGTCAGTTCACCGTTATCATCCAGTCTGAACCAATATGTTTTGTTTCCGCTGACAACCTCAACATCAGCACAGAATTTGTCAATCTGCTTTCTTGTGGCGGAGAATCCTGAAACAGGAACGGCTTTGACTGTTTTTCCGGCAAAAGGCTCGAAACCGCAGCCGCTGATCAGGGATGTTACATCCTTTACGGTAAGGTCAATACGAAGGTCAGGCTTATCAGACCCATAGGTTTCCATTGCTTCGAGGTAAGGAATCCGCCTGAACGGAGCGGATGAAGCGGTATGGTATTTACCGAAACGGGAAAAAACAGGAGGAAGAACACGTTCCATTACGCCGAAAACATCTTCCTGAGAGGCAAATGCCATCTCCATATCAAGCTGATAGAATTCACCGGGGCTGCGGTCTCCGCGGGCATCTTCGTCGCGGAAACATGGCGCAATCTGGAAATAACGGTCAAATCCGCTGGTCATCAGCAGCTGTTTGAACTGCTGGGGAGCTTGCGGAAGTGCGTAGAACATACCGGGATGTTTCCTGGCGGGGACCAGATAATCCCGGGCACCTTCAGGGGATGAAGCTGTCAGGATCGGAGTGGTAATTTCAAGGAATCCTTCTGCATTCATGGCCTGACGAAGTGCAGAAACCACATTGCAACGCATAACGATATTCTGTTTAACCTCAGGATTGCGCAGGTCAAGATAGCGGTACTTCAGCCTCAGGCTTTCATCCGCCTCACGGCTGCGGGTAATCTGGAAAGGAAGAGCGTTGTAACGGCATTTGCCGAGAACCTCTACACAGTTCGGCACAACTTCAATATCGCCCGTATCCATCCGGTTGTTCTTGTTGTCCCTTTCACGGACAATGCCTGTGATGGAAATAACACTTTCCTTGTTCAGACTTTTGAAGATATTCAGGATCTCTTCCGTTTCGGCGACCAGCTGGGTTGTCCCGTAGAAATCCCGCAAAATAATGAAAGCGAGATTGCCGCCGACTTCCCGGATGTTTTCCATCCAGCCGCTCAGCCGGACGGTTTTGCCCACGTCCGTAATACGTAACTCATTGCATGTATGGGTTCTGTTCTGCATAGTCCTACATCCCTTTTCTTCAGAATTTTACTTATCGGAGTATTTCTTCTGCCTGGCATACCGGAACAGTGGTTTCTTCTCCTGTTTCCATATTTTTCAGTTTTACGGATCCGGAGGCAGCCTCATCATCGCCGATCACGCCGGTCCATTTCGCACCGGTTTTGTTGGCAAATTTGAACTGCGCTTTCAGGCTTCGGCCGCAATGATCCATATCAGCCTTGAAGCCGTTGGCGCGAAGCTGCTGCACCAGGCTGAATGCTTTCAGCCGGTTGTCTCCCATATAGGTAACAAACAGGTCAAAGCGTTCAGGCTCGGGGATGGTGATCCCTTCGCTTTCCATCAGCATCAGTACACGTTCAATCCCCATTCCGAAGCCGACAGCGGGAAGATCCGGTCCGCCGACCTGGGCAACAAGATTGTCATAACGGCCGCCGCCGCATACAGTAAGGTTGCCATCTTTTGTGGCTGTAATCAGTTCGAAAACTGTTTTGGTGTAATAATCCAGGCCGCGGACGATACGGCTGTTGATGCGGTACGGAATACCGGCTTCACTCAGACATTTCTGAAGTCCTTCAAAATGGGATTTGCATTCATCACACAGCATGTCCAGCATGCTGGGAGCATCCTTGGTGATCTCCTGGCATTTCTTTTCCTTGCAGTCCAGAATACGGAGCGGATTACGGTCCATACGGCCACGGCATGTATCGCAAAGGCATTCTTTACGGCTTTCCAGGTATTCTTTGAGGACACGATGGTATTCAGGCCTGCATTTGGGGCAGCCGATGCTGTTGATGTTGACACTCAGGTTGGTGATACCGAGATCCTGGAGCAGGTGGTAAGCAAGAAGTATAAGCTCTGCATCGGCAGTGGGTTCTTTGGCTCCGAAGCATTCAAGACCGAACTGGTGATGCTCTCTGAGACGGCCGCTTTGCGGATTTTCATACCGGAAGATGGGGGCGTTCAGATAATACATTTTGCATGGAAGCGCTTCTGCATAAAGATTGCTTTCGAGGAAACAGCGGACTGCTCCGGCTGTACCTTCGGGCTTCAGTGTGATGGAACGCTCGCCCTTATCCAGGAAAGTGTACATCTCTTTCTGGACAATATCCGTTGTATCTCCGACGCCGCGAAGAAACAGTTCGGTATGTTCAAACACAGGTGTACGTACTTCACGGTATCCGGATAATTCAGCGGCTTTGCGCATTTTATCCTCGATAAAATGCCACCGGTAGCTTTCGGTTGGCAATACATCTTTTGTTCCTTTGGGCGCTTGTGTCAGCATGATAATCCTCCCGATTGAACGAATAATGTTTGAAACCATCGTATTATATCATAATCACCGCTGAATGCAAAAAAAGAAATCCTTCCAATTATGAATATATATATTATATAAATTAATTTTTTGCTACCAATCAACACGCTTTTGTATTGACATCGTAATAATTTTGAAATAAAATGAAGATGAGTATTTGGAAAGGAGCTTAATCAGAATGAAGAAACATTTAGGAGCTGTTCTGGTGATGATCCTCCTTTTCTCCCTGCTTGCTGTTTCATCATTTGCAGATACAGGTGTTGTAAATGCGAGTTCCCTGAATATCCGCGAATCCGCTTCCTCAAAAAGCGATGTGATAAAGGTTCTCAAGGAAGGAACCAGGGTGGAAATCAAGGGAACAAGCGGAAGCTGGTACAAAGTATCTGTGGATGGAAAAACGGGCTATGCCGCCAAGAAGTATCTGACTGTTTCTGCAGAAAAAAAGACTGATGCAAAAAAGACCTCCTCTTCTTCCTCTAATGATTCCGGAAAGAAACAGTCTTCTTCGGATGGCACATGTAAAAAGGGAGATAAGGGAGATGCGGTAAAAAAAGTTCAGAAACGCCTGAAGGAGCTGGGTTATTACTCATCCTCCGTGGATGGTGATTTCGGCGATGCCACCAGGAAGGCTGTCAGAAGTTTTCAGGAAAACAACGGCCTGAAAAATGACGGTGTTGTCGGTAAAAAGACACTGGAAAAGCTGATCAGTTCTAAAGCGAAAAAAGCGGATTCGGGTTCTTCTTCCGGATCGGACAGCAAAAAGGTAGAATTAAAGACAGAAAAGCTTGACTGGTTCAACGGAGGAACAAAAAAAATCCCGAAAGGCGCAAGTTTTAAAGTAAAGGATATCAAAACGGGAAAGGTATTTACTGTAAAAAGGTGGAGCGGGTCTAATCATATTGATGCTGAACCGCTAACATCTTCAGATACATCGGTAATGAAATCCATATATGGGCACTGGAGCTGGAAGAGAAGGCCTGTACTGGTAAAATACAACGGACATGTATATGCTGCTTCAATGAATGGAATGCCGCACGGTACACAGACAATATCGGACAATAAGTTTGAAGGCCATTTCTGCATCCATTTTTCCGGAAGCAAAACGCATGGAACGAAAAAGGTGGATAAAACCCACCAGAATTGTGTGAAGGAAGCATTGAAACATACATGGTAATAATGCTTGACAAACCAGTACAAACATGGTAAATTATTCAGCGGTTCTGAGAACCCGTGGCCGTAGACAGCCGGTACCGTAATGGTTTAAAGGGATATCCCGCCTGCCGAGGTGTAAGTGAATTGATTGATATTCCCTTGCGCCTGCACGCAAGGGTTTCTTTATTCTGAGCCGGGTTGGAGGTGTGTTAGGAATGAGCAGTAATCTTGAAATGAAGAAACAGGTTGTTTCTGAAATCGTGGAAAAGCTGAAGAATGCAGAATCCATGGTGATTTGTTCTTACAGCGGACTGACGGTTGAACAGGTTACCGAACTCCGGAAACAGTGCCGTGAAAATGACGTGCATTACTGTGTTCTGAAGAACCGGCTGGTCGCCCGTGCCGTGAAGGAACTGAACATCGAAGGCCTGGATGCGCTTCTCGAAGGCCCGAATGCTTTTGTGTTCGGTGAGAAGGATGTTACCGCGGCTCCCAAAATCATTAACAGCTTCATCGAAAAGAATAAGCTGACCTCCCTTGAAATCAAGGGCGGACTGATCGGAACGGAAGCGGTCGATGTCAAAACGATCAAGGACCTGGCTGCGACGCCCAGCAAGGAAGAACTGCTGGCCACGATCGTTGGCTGCCTGATCTCCCCTGTTTCTGCACTGGTTTCCGTTCTCGAGCAGATTGCCGAGAAGAAGGAAGCTGCCTGATCCCTATGTGTTACTTACAAGCTGTATGTTGAAAAATGGAGGTTATTAAAATGACGAATCAGGAAATTCTCGAAG
>JAEEGH010024589.1_pt1 | contig 12145 bp, 6 predicted proteins | sample 9134181 | NCBI WGS metagenome assembly JAEEGH01 (sample SAMN16246544, study PRJNA631951) | gut metagenome | biome: gut microbiome; feature: rumen; material: DP-attached | host: Bos | place: Iran: Karaj | collected 2018-10
CACAGACTACAGTCGGGAAGCTACTACTTCGTAGGCAAATCCCTGTTCAATCCTGACTCTGATAAAATCTCCCGGCTTCAGTTCTGCGGCGTTTTCCACAAAAATGCTTCCGTCGATATCCGGTGCTTCCCGGTAGCTGCGGGCAACGGCAAGGTTTTCTTCCCCTTCTTCATACCCTTCCACAACCACTTCCAGTTCCCTGTCTTCCATGGCCCGGTGGGTTTCTTCCGAAATCCCTGCCTGTATCGCCATCAGTTCATCATAGCGATCCTGTTTAACTTCTTCCGGAATCTGGTCCGGCATAGCGGCCGCCGCCGTATTTTCTTCCCGGGAATACTGGAACACGCCTGCATTCTCAAATTTCTGTTCAACCACAAACTCTTTCAGAATCGCGAAGTCTTCCTCTGTTTCACCGGGAAAACCCACAATAAAGGTCGTGCGTATTACAATATCCGGGATGCGTTCCCGCAACTTTTTCAAAAGGTTTTTCGTTTCTTCCAGCTTATCCCGGCGCCGCATGGCGTGCAGCAGTCTGTCGCTGGCATGCTGCAGCGGCAGGTCCACGTAATGGCATACCTTTGGCAGGGTGGCATACGCTTCAATCAGTTCATCCGTAAACGTATTCGGATAGGAATATAATACGCGGATCCATTTCAAACCGGGAATATCGTTCAAATCACGCAACAGTTCAGCCAGGCGCAGCTTTCCGTACAAATCCTGTCCGTAACGCGTAGTATCCTGGGCAATAACCACCAGTTCCTTTACGCCCCGGTCTGCCAGATCTTTTGCCTCAGCCATAACCTGCTCGTAAGGTTTGCTGGTATAACGGCCGCGGATCAGGGGAATTGCGCAGAACGAGCAGAAATTGTCACAGCCTTCCGCGATTTTCAGATAGGCCAGATACGGAGGCGTCGTCAATTTACGGGGATCCGCCTGTATTTCTTTCCCCTGAGGCAAACCGGACCCGGATAAGGAAACTTTCAGAGTCTGCCCGGCTCCAGGCAATGGCAGAAGATCATCGTCTTTCAGATGCATGACCCGTTCCCCCTGCATCACCCGGTCAATCACCCGGTCGATGTCTTTAAATACATTCGTCCCCACAAGGGCGTCTATTTCCGGCATATCCCGGAACAAATCCTGCGCATAGCGTTGGGCCAGACATCCGGTCACGATCAGATGCCTGCAACAGCCTTCTGTTTTATAAGCTGCCATGGAAAGAATTGTTTCAATAGATTCCTGTTTGGCAGATTCAATAAAACCACAGGTGTTCACAATAATGATTTCCGCCGCTTCGGGATCATTTGTAATCTCAATGTCGTATTTTTCAATGATGCCCAGCATGACTTCGGAATCAACCAGATTCTTCGGGCACCCCAAACTGATCAGCCCCAGTTTCATTTTGCATCCTCCCCGGCATCCGCCAAACGGATTTCCCTGAGCCAGTCCGCCGCTAACTGTTCCAGCGCCTGCCCGCTTTTGTAAAATGTATTGGTCCACAAAACATCCCTGTTTACAGCCTGTCCGTTTTCCCCTTTCGGCAATACCGGCAGATAGCCGCTGCGGGTCGTCATAAGGAGCGTCCTTGCTTCGGAAGAACGTAAACACCAATCAATGAACGCTATAGTTTCTTTTTGTCTTTTACTGTTCTGTGACAATCCGATGCCAAACAAATTCACCGGAGTTCCTTCTTCCGGAATCAGAATATAAGCCGGAAAATCATTCTGCAGATATTTGAACACATGGCTCCGCCGGGTAATCGCGATATCAGCATCACCGGTAGCAACCATGCGGACCGGCGTGATGGGGAACTTCGCGAACTGTTTAATCAGGGGACGGATCTGCCTGAAATAGGTTATACATTCTTCCTGCCCCATGCGGGATGACATAGCAGCCAGGAACTGAACCGTGGAATCGTTGTCACTGAGATTTTCCATGATAACCCGCGCTTCTTTCTGCCCGGGTACATCAGACCAGTGCAAAAGCTGTTGCTGCCCAACCTTTCTGGAATAAGCCTGGTTAACCAGCAAAACTGCCGGATCATAAAAAAGAGTGACCCATTGTTCCTCTTTATCTTTCAACTCTGCCGGCAGCAGGTCGGCAAATTCCGCATGGATCTTCTGCAGGGAACCGGCAGCCGCTTTTTGCTGCAGCAGAACAGATCCGCTGATAATACAGTCCGCCTGTTCCACTTCGTCCTCTTTATCCGAAACGGTAAACTCAACCCTTTTGTCTTGTGGCAGGCTTTCGGTAAACCTTCCGCACAGCGCAGCGACAAACGTTTTATCCAGCGTCGTATACACTTTTACAGTTTGTGCCGGTCCGGAAGCAGTAAATTTGCTACAGCCTGCCAAAAGGAAAAGCAAACAGGCTAAGACCGGAAATAATAATTTTCTGTTCATTAGTTTTTCACTTTGCAACTCGTTTGACATGAGGAAGCGCTGATTCATCCGCTCAAGCCCGGTTAATCAGTGTCCCTTATTGTTTTTTCTTGCCGGCTTCTTACCTTTTCCTGATTTATCCGTACCCGTTGTACGGAAACGTTCCTCCCGGATCAGGCAACGGGGCCCGTCGCCGATCAGGTCTGTGCGCCCGCCCTCTTTTAACGCTTCTGCGACCAGAGCCCGGTTTCGTGGATTACGGTACTGCATGAGGGCGCGCTGCATGGCTTTATGGTGCGGATTATGCACGGTGTACACTTTCTCCCCCGTAAAAGGATTCACGCCGGAATAATACATAGCGGTGGAAGCGCTGCCCGGCGTGGGAATAAAATCCTGTACCTGTTCCGGATAACGTCCCGTGTCGCGCAAAAATTCCGCCAGTTCGATGGCGTTCGTCAGCGTACAGCCGGGGTGGCTGGAAATAAAATACGGGACCAGATACTGCTCCTTGCCGATTTCCTTATTCTTTTGCATAAAGGCTTTGACAAATTTCAGATATACTTCTTTTCCGGGCTTGCCCATGTGCTTCAACGTTGCATTCGCAATATGCTCGGGAGCTATTTTTAACTGGCCGCTGACATGATACCTGCACAGTTCATCCAGAAACTGCTGTTTGTTTTCCGCCAGCAGGTAATCGTAACGGATGCCGGAACGGATAAATACTTTCTTCACCCCCGGAAGCGCGCGCAGCTTACGCAACAACTGAATATAATCGCTGTGATCCGCATCAAGATTGGGACAAGGTTTTGGGAACAGGCACTGGCGGTCTTTACAGGCCCCAGACTTTAACTGCTTTTTGCAGGCGGGATGCCGGAAATTTGCCGTCGGTCCCCCTACATCGTTGATATATCCCTTAAAGTCAGACATCCGCGTCATCTCTTCGGCTTCTTTCAAAATAGAAGCATGGCTGCGGGCCTGGATAATACGTCCCTGATGGGCGTGGATGGCACAGAAAGAACAACTGCCGAAACAACCCCGGCAGCTTACGATACTGAATTTCACTTCCTCCAGCGCTGCGATACCGCCCTCTTTGTCGTACATAGGATGCCACTGCCGCGTGTACGGCAAGTCGTAAACCGCATCCATCTCCGCTTCTGTCAGGGGCAAAACCGACGGATTCTGCACCACATATAAACCGCGGCTGTTTTTCTGCACAAGGGTTTTGCCGTAAAACGGGTCAAAATTTTCGTGCTGCAGCCGATACGCTTCCGCCAACAATCTTTTATCTTTACAAATTGCGTCATACCCGGGAAGCTCGGCAAACTCTTCCACACCGTCCAAAGCCTTTGCCGCATAGGCAGTGCCCCGAATATAATGCAAGTCCTCACCGGACGCTCCGCCTGCCAGATAGTCCGCTATTTCCCGGATCTGGGTTTCCCCCATGCCGCATACCAGAAGATCCGCGCCGCTTTCCGTCAGGATAGAGGGCAGAAGCTTATCTTCCCAGTAGTCGTAATGGGCAAAGCGCCGCAGGCTTGCTTCGATGCCGCCAATGATGACCGGGACATCGGGCCATAGCTTTTTTGCAATTCTGGTATAAACCAGCGTGGCGTGATCCGGCCGCTTCCCCATCTCTTTGCCGGGTGTATATTTATCTTCCTGGCGGGGCTTTCTGGCTGCCGTGTAATGGCACAACATGGAATCCAGGTTACCCCCGCAAACCAGCACTCCAAGACGGGGCTTTCCCATTGTTTGAAACGAACGGGGATCACGCCAGTCCGGCTGGGGCAAAATTGCAACTTTATAACCCGATGCTTCCAATACACGGCAGATGACCGCCGGCGCAAAAGACGGATGATCCACATACGCGTCCCCGCTGATAAAAAGAAAATCAAGCTGTTCCCAGCCCCTTTTCTCCATATCCTCTTTGCACACGGGTAAAAAAAACTGATTCATTGTACTTCCTTCCGGAAACGGTATTACGCCTCTTTCCGCTTTTCTTCAGTCAATCTTTGCTTTTCCTCAATACTTCTTTACTATCCTTTAATTAATCTGTGCTGTTTCAACCGGTGTATATGTCCTGGTTACAGCTTCTTTGGGATCTTCCTGAGGAAGCACCTTCCCATTGTACTCCACCTGCAAATCCTTCAGATTTCCAATCCGCATAACAATATCAGAGCTGCTGGTAAAGGTTTTGCTTTCCCCTTTCAGCAAGTTCCCTTCAAACAATACCATTCCTTTCTGACCGGTAACCTTCAGCCAGCATTTTCCGGTCGAGGTGAGTTTTAAATTCGTTACCTTTTTCGTTTCCCCGGATTTTATTTCAGAAGCACTTTTTGTTTCCCCGGGTTTTACTGCAGAATCACTTTTTGTTTCCTGCCGCACAGCAGCCTGTTTCTCCTGTACCGTATTTTCTTTTCCTTTTAAGGCAAATTCTTTGTTCTGATCTTTCGCTTCGATGTTCTTTTCTTTCGTTTCGGCGGAAGTGCCAACGCTGAACGGCAGCGACAGATTTGCTGCCCGGCCCGTCTGTGTCAGGTAATAATAAAACCCGCCGGCAGCTGCCAGCAGCAAGGCAAGTATGCCTATAATAATAAACAGCAGCCTGTGATCATTGCCGTTACCGGAACCGATGTCCCTGTTGGATTTAAAGGTTGGACGGACTTTAACATCCCGGGACTCCCGGATTGCGTTATTGTTTTTAACCGGGCGGTTTCCCGCGTTGGCAGCCTTATACTCTTCTACCAGCTTCGCGCCGTCCAGGCCGAGATAATTACCATAGGTGCGCATTATCCCTTTCACAAAAACGTCACCCTGAAGCGCTGCAAAATCATTTTGCTCAATTGCCTCCAGATACGCTTTACGAATATTGGTTTCCTGGGCTGCCCTGTCCAGAGACAGATTCTTAGCGACTCGCGCGTCCTGAAGAATTTTCCCAACATCCATAGCGGCATCATCCTCCATCATGCAACAATCAAAACCGCATACGGGTTTTCAAACTAAAACGATTGATTCCAACTTAACTGTTAAAACGGAAAATCCTTCTCCGTTACTGACTGTCTGAAAAATTGTCCTTCTGCAGGAATTTATATTCCACTTCATCCCTGGACATCTTCAACTCCCGCGGCTTGCTGCCGATAGCGGGCCCCACGATACCCAGTTCTTCCATGGCTTCCACCAGCCGCGCCGCCCGGTTATAGCCGATACGGAACCGGCGTTGCAACATGGAAGCTGATGCCTGTCCCAGGTCCAGCACTAAACGGATCGCATCGTCCAGCAGTTCGTCCTGCCCCTGTTCTTCCGGAGCATCCCCGCTGCCGCCAGCCGCGTTTTTGGCTTCTTTCTGGCTGTCGCTGGGCAGCGCCACATTGGTAACTTCGTCGCTGTATTCAACGGGAATTGCCTGCTGTTTGATGAAATCGGTCACCCGGTTCAGTTCCTCGTCACTGACAAAAGCACCCTGCACACGGGACGGTTTATTGGCTCCGATAGGATAATAGAGCATATCGCCTTTGCCCAGCAGTTTTTCCGCGCCGCCCATGTCCAGAATCGTACGGGAATCTGTCAGGGAAGAAACGGCGAAAGCAATGCGGGACGGGATGTTCGCTTTTACAATACCGGTAATGACATCGACTGACGGACGCTGGGTCGCCAGCACCATGTGGATACCGCAGGCCCGGGCCTTCTGGGCCAGACGCAAAATAGCGTCTTCCACATCGGCCTTGGCCACCATCATCAGGTCGCTCATCTCGTCAATAACGATGACAATATACGGCATTTTTTCTTCCGCCTGGGCATTATAGGCTTTGATATCCCTTACGCGGGTATCCGCAAAAGATTTGTAGCGCCGTTCCATTTCTGCTACAGCCCAGTGCAATGCTGAAGCTGCTTTTTTGGCGTCCGTAACTACAGGCACCAGCAGATGGGGAATGCCATTGTAATTGGTCAGTTCCACCACCTTGGGATCGACCAGAATCAGTTTCACCTCGTCCGGACGGGCTTTGTACATGATGCCGGCCAGCAGCGTATTCACACAGACGGACTTGCCGCTGCCGGTAGTGCCCGCTACCAGCAGATGGGGCATCTTGGCAAGGTCAATCGTAATTACCTTGCCTTCTATATCCTTGCCCAGTCCGACACACAGCTTGGACGAACTCTTGCGGACATCTTCACAGTCAACGATTTCCCGGAAGCTGACCATATCATTGGTAACATTCGGCGCTTCGATGCCGATAGCCGCTTTCCCAGGAATGGGCGCCTCCACCCGAACGCCGGGGGCAGCCAGGCGCAACGCGATATCGTCCGCCAGGTTTACCACAGAGCTGACCTTTACGCCGGGCGCGGGTTCCAGTTCATACCGGGTAACCGAAGGTCCCCGTGTCACGCCGGTCACTTTGGCATTGACCCGGAAATCCGCCAGGGTCTGTTCCAGTTTGCGGCATTGTTCTCTTACGTCTGAATCAAACTGACGGCGGTTTGTCTTTTTTACCGGGTTCAGAAGATCCAGCGGCGGGAAGATATACTCTTCTTTTTTCTGCTCCGTTTCTTTTTCTGCATCGGACTGTTCCGTATCCACCTCTTCATTGGAAGCAGAACCAGTCGTTGCATTTTTGGAAACTTTTTCCTTTTTGTCTGCAGATTTCACGGGCCCATCCGTAACCTGGGTCACCCCGTTAGGTGTCAGGACAAAGCGCGGTTTTCCGGAAGCCATTTCATCCGGTACCGGCAGTTCATGGTCCATCTCTGCGCCTGCCGGTGTTTCCGCCCCGTAACCGGTAACAGAAGGCTCCTGAAACTCCTGTCCGGGAATGATGGCGCCCTTTTCCCAGGGTGCCGGTTCCGGATTGTCGGTATGGCCCGTGATGATACCGGACGCTGGTCGTAAAACCCTGGTTTCCTGTTGTTCAGGATAGATTTTGATTAAAGATGGCTTTTCCTTTTCCGTCTTATCATGATTCGCCATGCGCTCCACAGGAACATAATTTTCGGTTCTGGGTTCATCCGGCCTGTTCGGATCTGTTCCTTCCGTATTCCTGTCCAGCGCCTTTTGGCCGAAATTAAGAATCTTTTTAAACGCGGATGGTTTGCGCACATCATCATTAAAATCAGAAAACTCATCTTTGTTATATACATCCAGCGGGCTGGATTTTCTGTCCTCTGTATCCGTGCCGCCGAAAAACGGCCGGGCTTCCTGTTTCCGGGGAACATACCGGTCAGTCTCTTCGGAATCGTTCTCCATGTTGCGGCGTTCCCGCCTTGCGCTTCGGATATCCTGAATCTTGTCTCCCGCTTTCGCCGTTAACGCAGCTACGGATAATTTGCCGGTCAGCACCAGGCTGGCCAGCATACCGGCGATTAATAAAATAACTGCCCCGGTAGCGCCCGCTACCTCGTGCAGCGCTTTGGACAGAAGTCCCCCAATCATACCGCCCCCCTGGGGCAAGAATGACAGTTCCGTTTCATAACCAAGGGGGATAAAGATATGATGCAGAAAGCCCAGCAGACAGACATAAAAAAGCACAGCCGCCCAGAATCCCCCGAACCGGACCAGGTTTTTTTTCAGGCGGAAATAACCGATTCCCATCGCGATAAAAACGAATGGGAAAATGATTGCGCCTAACCCGAAACCGTAGGACATCACTTCATGCAGGAACTCCCCGACAAAACCTGTAGGCAGCCCCGCGTAAGAAGCCAGCAGAAACAGCCCCGCTGCAATAAACAGGAGACCTTTCAGTTCGGTATTCTTTTGGCTTTTCTGTATTTCTTTTTCATTTTGTACTGCCGGTTGCTTTTTCAATTTGATACCTCGCACGCCAAACGTAAAGAAAGACGGGCTTAAAGATCCCTCTTATAAAACAGGTTTGCACTTTAAAATATTTTTACACTTCCATAATAATCGGGATGATCATCGGGCGCCGCCTTGTCTTTTCAAACAAAAACCGTCCCAGAGAATCGCGGATCGCAACTTTAAGGGTCGACCATTCCGTATGATTTCTTTCTTCGCATTTATCCAGCGCATCCTGGACCCTGCCCTTTGCCTCGACCATCAGGTCCTCTGCTTCCCGCACATACACAAAACCGCGGGATACAATATCGGGTCCGGACACAATCTGGTTTGTCGCGCTGTCCACGCCAACCACAACGATCATGATGCCGTCCTGGGACAACTGCCGGCGGTCGCGCAGCACAATATTGCCCACGTCACCTACCCCCAGACCGTCAATCAAAACCTTGCCTGCCATCACTTTTCCGTTTACGCAGATCTTATCCCGGGAAAGTTCCACAACAGAACCGTTCTCCGCAATCATGATGTTTTTCGGATCCATGCCAAGACTCTCCGCCAGTCTGGCATGCTTGACAAGATGCCTGTATTCACCATGGACGGGCATAAAGAATTTTGGACGTACCAGATGATGCATGAGTTTCAGTTCTTCCTGGCTGGCATGGCCGGAAACATGCACGCCGTTCGCCTTTTCATATACCACTTCTGCACCCAGCATATATAAATGGTTGATGGTATTGGACACCATCTTCTCGTTGCCGGGGATCGGTGCAGCGGAAATGATCACCGTATCGCCGGGAACGATCTGTACCTTGCGGTTTTCACCCATGGACATACGGGTCAGGGCGGACATGGGCTCGCCCTGGCTGCCGGTACAGATTACAACAATCTGGTCATTGGAATAATTACGGATATCGTCTATGTCGATCAACAGCCCTTCCGGTACTTTGAGGTAATCCAGTTTCAGGGAAATATTGACAACATTGACCATGCTGCGGCCCATAACCGCAACCTTGCGTCTGAATTTGACGGCCGTATCGCAGATCTGCTGGATACGGTGCACATTGGATGAAAATGTGGCAACAATGATACGGTGCTTTGCATGACGGAACTCGTTATCAAACGTTTCCCCCACAAACTTTTCACTCTGAGTATAACCGGGACGCTCCGCGTTCGTGCTGTCCGCCATCATTAAAAGGACTCCGCGGTCACCGTATTCCGCGAAACGGTTCAGTTCCATCACCTGCCCGTCAACCGGCGTCTGGTCGATCTTAAAGTCGCCGGTGTGGACGATCAAGCCCACCGGTGTATGGATTGCCATGCCAATCGCATCCGGGATACTGTGGTTTACCCGCATGAATTCCAGTTTAAAAACGCCGGCCCGCACACGGTCGCCGGACTTTATTACATTTAAATTGGCGGTTGAAACCCCCGCCTCCTCCAGGCGTCCTTCCAGAATGCCCAGCGTTAAGGCCGTGCCATAAACAGGGACATCCAGCTGTTTCAGAATAAAAGGCAGCGCGCCGATATGATCTTCATGACCGTGGGTCAGAAAGATACCTTTCAGTTTATCCTGATTTTCAATTAAATATGTAATATCGGGAATCACAAGATCGATTCCCAGCATATCGTCTTCAGGAAACATTAAACCGGCGTCAATCAGGATGATATCGTTACCATAACGGAACGCCGTCATGTTCTTCCCGATTTCGCCGAGACCGCCTAACGGTATGATATTAAGTTTATTTGAGACCTTATCCAAAATTTACCTCCATATATAAAATTTCCGCTCATTTCAACTCTGCTGTTATTATACTGCAATTAAATCGGAAAAACAACGTTTCCGCTTCTTTAACAGCGTTTAAATGTGAGAAAAATGTGAAGTTTAATCATAATCAGGCAAAATTTATATAAAAATTCCCAATTCCGGGCTGGTGGAGATTACATTCCGGCAATTTTAATCTTCCTATTATTAAAATGATTTTTAAAAACAGCCATGATAAAAATAAACGCACCGGCCTGCTCATGCGAACCTTATCGTGAGAAAGGAGGGAAAAGGAAGAACGGCCGGTGCGAAAGAAAAACGTATTAAATTGTCAAAACAAATAAAGCATTATTACACAGTTCTCTGATTCTTAATCGTCAGAACCCACTTTCAGGGCGCCGCCCTTGTTGCGTTTCTGCCACAGGAAGCCAAGCGCCAGTACAGCCACGCCCGCGATGTCAGTCATGGTTCCCGGAATAATCAGGCACAGACCGCCCAGGAAGAACACGATACGCTGCAATATGTTCAGCGGATGCTGACAGAAGCCGATCATGGCCAGGGACAGGCCCCACATGCCGAGAATGGCGGTGACCATGGACAACAGCACCGTAAAGGCGGTTGCGTTGATCATCAGCAGTTCAGGCGCCAGTACGAAAATGTACGGCACGATGAAAGCCGCAATCGCCAGCTTCGCCGCGTTGACACCGGTCTTCATGGGGTTGGCGCCGGCAATACCGGAGCCTGCGTAAGCCGCCAGGGCTACCGGAGGCGTAACGTCAGCTACGATACCGAAGTAAAACGCGAACATATGCGCAGCCAGAACAGGCACATTCATCTGGACCAGTGCAGGAGCTGCAATGGTAGATGTGATTACATAGTTTGCCGTGGTGGGAACGCCCATGCCCAGAATCAGCGAAGTAATCATGGTGAAGAACATGGCCGGCAGCAACTGTCCGCCTGCCAGATCCAGCAACGCGGTAGCCAGTTTCAGGCCAACGCCGGTCTTGGTGACTACGCCGATGATGATGCCGGCAGTGGCGCAGGCGATCAGTACGCCCAGCACGCCTTTGGAACCGTTGATCAGGCCGTTGACAAAATCCATAGGGGTAATACGCGTGCTCTTACGCAGGCAGGCGCAGATGATAGTCAGCGCAATGGCATACAGAGCCGCCCGCATGGGAGTATAACCGGTAACCAGCAGGTACACGATGATGATCAGGGGAATGGCCAGATGTCCTTTTTCCCGCAACAGTTCGCCAAACTTCGGCAGTTCTTCACGAGGGGTACCCTTTAAGCCGTATTTTTTCGCTTCAAAATGAACGCCGATCCAGATGCCGGTGTAATACAGCACCGCCGGAATCACGGCCGCCTTGACTACATCAATGTAAGGAACGCCTACGAATTCCGCCATCAGGAAAGCCGCCGCACCCATAACAGGGGGCATCAGCTGGCCGCCGGTGGAAGCCGCCGCTTCAACCGCGCCGGCAAAAGCGGGACGGTAGCCTAACTTTTTCATCATGGGAATGGTAAAAGACCCGGTACCTGCCACATTGGCTACGGAAGAACCGGATACCGTGCCCATCAGACCGGAAGACAGAACCGCAACCTTGGCAGGACCGCCCACTGCCCAACCTGCCAGGGCGTTAGCCGTATCGATAAAGAACTTGCCCAGACCGGTAGCTTCCAGATAGGCGCCGAACAAGATGAACAGATAAATGAAAGTAGACGATACGCCCATCGGCACACCGAAGATACCTTCCGTGGTAAAGTACAGATGGCTGACCAGTTCGTCAAAGCCGACACCGCGGTGTGCCATGATGCCGGGCATATAGGGGCCGGCAAAAGCATATGCCAGGAAGACCAGCGCCACAGTGATCATGGGCCAGCCGACCGTGCGGCGGGCCGCTTCAAATACCAGCACGATACCCAGGATACCTACCATGATATCCGTCTCAGTGTTCATGCCGGCCCGGAGCACCAGTTCATCGTATTGAAAGAAAATGTACATTGTCGCGAACACGCTGAGTACCGCAAATACCAGGTCCACCGGATGCATGGTCTTTTTAGACCAGCTTGCCCGCGCCGGATACAGCAGGTAAATCAGCGCCATACCGAAGCACAGGTGGATCGTACGCTGCAAATGCGCGTCCAGGACACCGAAGATACCGGTATACAGCTGGAAACAGGCAAACAGGATGCAGATGGCGGAAATCACATATC
>JAEEGH010024592.1_pt1 | contig 12144 bp, 10 predicted proteins | sample 9134181 | NCBI WGS metagenome assembly JAEEGH01 (sample SAMN16246544, study PRJNA631951) | gut metagenome | biome: gut microbiome; feature: rumen; material: DP-attached | host: Bos | place: Iran: Karaj | collected 2018-10
AAACTGATCGCAGCCAGCTATAAGCTCCTGGGCCTTATCAGTTTCCTGACAGCGGGAGAGGATGAGTGCCGTGCATGGACTATTAAAGAAGGAACAAAGGCTCCTCAGGCTGCAGGCAAGATCCATACAGATTTCGAGCGTGGATTTATCAAAGCGGAAGTAGTTAACTATCAGGATCTCCTGGATAACGGTTCTCTCGCAGCTGCAAGGGAAAAGGGTATCGTCGGCATGGAAGGAAAAGAGTATGTCGTTAAGGATGGCGATGTGATCCTCTTTAGATTTAATGTTTAAACCGGAGGTGCGTTATGCCTGACTGGATGGGAGACGGTGATATCGCGTTTCCGTTTCTTGGGATATATCTTGAGAACGTTCCGAAGTCGTTTACTGTATTTGGAATTACGATAGCACTGTACGGATTGATTATCGGTATCGGCATGATACTGGCGTTTGTCCTTGTGACTCATGTGGCAAAGATTAATAAGCTTAATCCCGATGATTTTTACGATATGGGCATATGGATTATTATCTTTGGTATACTCGGTGCCAGAATTTATTATGTCATATTCTCATGGGATTATTACAAGAATAACCTGGGCGAGATTTTGAATCTCCGTCAGGGTGGACTGGCAATATACGGTGGCGTCATAGCGGGATTTACGGCGCTCATTGTATGGTGCAAAATAAAGAAAAAGAGCATCTGTAAGATGGGTGATGTGACATTCATGGGAGTGCTGGTTGGCCAAATCCTCGGAAGATGGGGCAACTTCACAAACAGGGAAGTGTTTGGTGGATACTGCGATAATCTGTTTGCCATGAGGCTTCCGATAAGTGCAGTTCGCTCCAGAGATATCAGTGAGGAACTTGCATCACACATTGTGGATGGCACCAATTATATTCAGGTCCATCCGACGTTCCTGTATGAGAGTTTTTACAATCTGGTACTCCTGTCACTGATTTATATCTTCTTTAAAAAGAAAGCATTTGACGGGGAGGCGATTCTCTGGTATCTGGGCGGATACGGAATAGGCAGATTTATAATAGAGGGAATCAGGACTGACAGACTGTTGATCCCGGGAACGGGACTGGCAGTATCCCAGCTTCTTGGAATATCACTCTTTGTGATTTCCGTGGCAATTGACATTATTGTGAGAGTTAAGAAAGCAAAGGCAAAAGTTACAACCGAATAGAATTCTCACGAAGAGGTGGAGAAAAGCAAAATAAACGGGTTTCACGCATTGCGCTCGCGCTCAGCGTGGAACCCGTTTATTTTGCTTTTTTTAATTGAAAAATTTCCCCGAAACTGTTGCCAAACAATACTTTTTCGTATAAAATGGAGCGTAGATGCATCATAGTGGTGTAAAAGGGAGCAAAATGGTGATATATTAAATCACAAAATATATATTTCGCAAATGTACAAGGGTGAATATAATCACACAATTGATGAAAAGGGCCGAATAATCGTTCCGGCGAAGCTTAGAGATGAGCTCGGCGAGACTTTTGTAATTACAAAAGGGCTCGACGGATGCCTGTGGGTATTTGACAACGAGGAATGGGAGAAGGTTGAGGAGAAAATTAATGAGCTCCCCTTCAATATCAAGGAGGCCAGACTTTTATCAAGATTTATGATTGCCGGTGCATTTGATGCAGAACCTGACAAGCAGGGAAGAGTAATGATTCCCCAGAGTCTCAGGGAGTATGCGGATTTAAAGAGAGATGTAGTCCTTGCAGGTGTCGGCCGAAAGCTTGAGCTCTGGTCAAAGGAGAGGTACGAGCAGGCAGGCGACTTTGGAGATATGGACGAGATAGCAAACAAGCTGATGGAGCTTGGCATCAGATTATAAAGGTCCCGGTATGGAATTTGTACACAAGTCAATTATGGCAGATGACGTCATAGAAAACCTGAATATAAAGCCTGACGGCATATACCTGGATGGCACACTTGGCGGCGGGGGCCACTCATCACTGATACTTGAAAAGTTAAATAATAATGGTCATCTCTACGGAGTCGATCAGGATGAAGATGCCATAAATGCTGCATCAAAGAGACTGGAGAGATTTGAGAACAAGACAATTATCAGAAGCAATTACTGCAATGCAGTAAATGAACTGAAACTCATCGACGTGACCGGAGTAGACGGCATACTTCTTGATCTGGGTGTTTCATCATACCAGCTCGATGAGCCGGAGAGAGGCTTTACCTACAATGTAGACGCAGCTCTTGATATGAGAATGGATAGGCGCAAGAGCCTCACGGCAAAAGAAATCGTCAACTCATACAGCGAGAGCGAACTGAAAAGAATATTGAAAGAATACGGCGAAGAACCTTTCGCGGCGGCTATAGCAAAGAATATAGTCGCCGCGAGAAGTGAAAAACCGGTTGAGACCACGTTTGAATTAAACGAGATCATAAAGAAATCAATTCCTGCAAAGATGAGAGCAAAGGGAGGGCACCCTTCAAAGCGTACTTATCAGGCAATCAGGATTGAATGCAACGGAGAACTTGATGTTCTTAAGGAATCGATAGACGGAATGATTGATTTCTTAAATCCGGGCGGAAGATTCTGCATCATCACTTTCCATTCGTTAGAGGACAGGATAGTAAAGAATATGTTCAGGAAAGCAGAGGATCCGTGCGAATGCCCTAAAAACCTGCCGTGTGTATGTGGCAAGGTAAGCAGGGGAAAGGTAATCAGCAGAAAGCCGATTACTCCGTCAGAAGAGGAAATGGAAGAAAATCCAAGGTCAAAGTCATCAAAACTGAGGGTTTTTGAAAAAGTATAAAAGAGGAAAACAGTTAACATAAAATCCTGGGGAGGATAGAAGTTTAAATGAGAGAAAATTACGTACAGGGAAGCGCTGCCAGAACCCTTGAAAACAGGCAGAGAAGGGAATTTTATACAGAAGCACCTATAAAAAGAAATACAGTAAAAACTGTACAATGGACCCCTGTCTATGTTATTATGTTAATCGGTGTTGTTGTATTCCTTCTGATTACATGCATGAAGAATGTAGCTCTTTATTCAGAGATTGCAAGACTCAGAAGTGAGAAAGGCGCACTGACTGACAGTTACGAAGACCTCGTTCTGTCAAACAATCTGTATTATGACAGAATAATGAGTGAAGTGGATTTGAAAGAAATCGAGCATATAGCTGTTGCAGAGCTTGGTATGCAGATGGCGGGTTCGGGACAGATAGTAAACTATTCCGGAGACATAGAAGATTACGTCAAGCAGTACAGTGATTTGCCCGAGCCGTAGGTAGTTTGATATGGCTTCTGAGGATAGAGGAAACAGAAGACAAAAGAATAGAAAGAGCCCTTTCCGTGTAACGGGGGCGAGAGAAAATACGAAGATAAAGCTGACAATACTGTATTTACTGGTATTGTTGGCTTTTGCTGTTCTAACGGTAAAGCTGATAAAGATTACGATGGAGGACGGAGACAGATACAGACAGGCTGTTCTCGCTCAGCAGACGTATAATAATTCAACTCTCCCTTACAAGAGAGGAAGCATTACAGACAGAAACGGTACAATTTTGGCTCACAGCACTCAGGTATTTAACCTCATACTTGATGCCAAGGAGCTCAATATTGAATCAGAAAAAATAGAGACGACTCTTTTGGCCCTTAATAAATGTTTTGGAACTGACTCTGCGGAACTCCGTACTTATATAAGAGAGAATCCGGGTTCTGCGTACAAGATAGTTTTAAAGCAGCTTTCGTACGACCAGGTCCAGGCATACAAAGAGATGGCTGAAGCTAACCCCGATGAGATATGTGCTACAGGCGTTTGGTTTGAAGATGATTATACAAGAGAGTATCCCTACGGAAGCCTTGCTGCTGATGTGATAGGATTTACCACGGCAGATGGTATCGGTCACTACGGACTTGAGGAATATTACAACATGATGCTCTCCGGTACAAACGGTAGAGCATACGGATACAGAACAGAGGATAATGGCATGGAATACACCGTCATCCCTGCTACCAACGGTTATACGCTTGTTACAACTCTTGATGCTTATATTCAGGAGGTGTGCGAGAAAGCTATATATGATTACAATGTGGCTCATGCAGGTGAGTACCGTGAAGGCGAGGATGGTTCTGATAATACAGGTGTAATCGTTATGGACATAGATTCAGGAGAGGTGCTTGCGATGGCAAGTTATCCTTTCTTTGATCTTTCCGATACAACCGCATTCTTAAGCGATTTATATACAGATGAAGAGCTGGCAATGATGACTGATGAGGAGCTTACAGCTGCCAAGTCAGAGATATGGAAGAATTTCTGCATATCCCAGTCATACGAGCCCGGTTCCGTAAATAAGACATACTGCGTGGCGGCAGGACTTGATTCCGGTGTAATCCACGACGGCGATATCTTTTTCTGTAACGGTTACAAGACATACGGTGAAGGCTCCAGAGCAGTAACAATCAGATGTCATAACAGATACGGTGACGGACAGCTTACCGTAAAGGGCGCAATAGAGCAGTCCTGCAACGTTGCCCTCATGGAGATTGGTGAAAAGTTGGGCACAACGAGAATGCTTGATTACCTCCATGTATTTAACTTTGGATTAAAGACCAATATCGACCTGGCAGGAGAGATGAGAACTGATACTCTGGTATTCAATGCCAACACAATGGGCATCACAGAGCTTGCGACATCTACATTTGGTCAGGGATATAACGTCACAATGATACAGAATATATCTGCTTACTGTTCACTTATTAATGGCGGATATTATTACAAACCCCATGTTGTAAAGCAGATAACTGATGACGGTGGCAATGTAATAGAGAACATTGAACCCCTTCTCCTTAGACAGACTGTATCAGAGTCTGTATCTGAATACATGAGAGATTACTGTATCGGCGTTGTCCGCGAAGGTACAGGTGTATCGGCAAGACCTGCCGGATATATGATTGGTGGTAAGACAGGTACTGCGGAGCACTCCGGTGAGGGTAAGATTGACTACGTCGTATCATTTATGTGCTTTGCACCTGCAGACGATCCTCAGATTGCAGTATATGTCGTAATCGACAGACCTAACACTGCATCTCAGGAGTCAGGTACCAGATATGCATGTCTTATCTGCAGAGATATCCTTACGAGTGTACTTCCCTACATGAATATTTACATGACTGAAGAGCTTTCTGATAAAGAGAGACAGGAGCTTGAGGAGCGCGGGGCCAAGATACTTGAGGAGGCTCAGGATGCTCTTGCAGGAGATACAGTCAGTGAAAACAGTGTATCAGAAAACGGTGTAGGTGACGGAACTGAAGGTGATTCAACCACAACTACAGAAGTTATTGAACTTGATATGAATGTTCCGGAACAGCAGACCGTTGAAATTCAGATTGATGAGAATACAGGTTATGCGATTGATCCACTCACAGGAGAATACCTTGATCCTGAGACCGGAGAGCCGATTAGCGGAGAATCGAGCATATTCCAGTACACCGATGTACAGGATGAAAATACAGAAAATTAAAGGGGATAAAAGATGAGCCTGGTTTTTGCAGTACCGCTTCTTGCGAGTTTTTTACTGACAGTAATAATTGGACCGAAATTAATACCTTTTCTTCACAGACTTAAGTTTGGACAGACAGTACGTGATGAAGGGCCGGAAAGTCATAAAAAGAAAAACGGTACGCCGACTATGGGCGGACTCATTTTCCTGTCGGCGCTGACTCTTGTATCAGCATTTTATATTAAGGATTATCCTGAGACTGTTTATGTGCTGACACTTACTCTTGGATTTGGATTTATCGGATTCCTTGATGACTTTATAAAGGTTGTGAGAAAGAATTCGACAGGACTTAGGGCATACCAGAAAATGGCGCTTCAGCTTGCCGTAACGAGTTTCTTTATCTATTACACAGACAAGGTACTCGGTCTTGATCTCTCCATGAAGATTCCTTTCATGGAAGGTAAATATATTGACCTTGGATTCTTTAATGTAATCCTTGTTTACTTCGTTGTAATAGGAACGGATACCGGTACAAACTTTACCGACGGTATCGACGGACTCTGTACATCTGTTACGGCTGTTATCGCTGGCTTCTTTGCCATGGCTTCATTCACGCTGGAGCAGGGCGGCGTAATGCCTGTATCAATGGCGCTTCTTGGCGGACTAATGGGATTCCTTGTGTTTAACGCATATCCCGCAAAGATATTTATGGGAGACACGGGAGCCCTGGCCCTTGGTGGTTATGTGGCGGCATGTGCTTATATCATGCACCTTCAGTTATTCCTCTTAATAATCGGTCTCATATATGTGATTGAGGTTGCGTCTGTAATGATTCAGGTGTCATATTTTAAACTGACACACGGCAAGAGAGTATTTAAGATGACGCCGATACATCATCACTTTGAATTATCGGGATGGTCAGAGACCAAGGTTGTAGCGGTATTTACAATCATCACCATAATCGGATGCGCATTTGCCCTTGAGGGAATTTGGTAATAATTTTACGGAGAAAAAAGATGAGCCTTAATAAATCGGATTTTGAAAATCGGAAAATACTTGTAATGGGAGCCGGCAAGAGTGGTATCGCAGCAGTTAAGCTCCTTAAAAAAGCGGGAGCAGTTCCTGTTTTATATGATGAGAATAAAGAGCTTGATAAGAATGCTTTAATTGAAAAGCTTGGAGATGCATCGTGCGACATATATGCAGGTGAGCTTCCGGTAGATGTTAAGTCATCATGCCATTTGCTCGTTATGAGCCCCGGTATTCCCGTTGATACAGAGTTTGTTGACGACTTTAAAAAGGACGGTAGAGTAGTACTTGGAGAGATAGAACTTGCATACCAGTTTGCAAAAGGCAGATTAATTGGTATCACCGGTACAAACGGCAAGACAACGACTACGGCTTTAACCGGAAAGATTGCAGAGGATTATTATGGAAAAAGCTTTGTTGTAGGCAATATTGGCAATCCGTATACAGTAGAAGCATTTAATACTACAGACAATGATATTACAGTAGCTGAGATCAGTTCATTCCAGCTTGAGACGGCGATAGATTTCCACCCTGATGTCACAGCAATTTTAAATATAACCCCCGATCATTTAAACAGACATCACACAATGGAAAATTATGTGGCATGCAAGGAAGACATCACAAAGAACCAGACTAAGGATGATGCATGCGTACTTAATTATGAGGATCAGTATCTTAAAGATTTTGCAGACAGATGTCCGGCAAGAGTAATCTGGTTTTCTTCAAAGACAAAACTTGATGAAGGCCTTTTCCTTGACGGTGATGAGATATGCTATGCAAGGAACGGAAACGTGGAGCGCCTGATGAATGTCCATGACATGAAACTCCTTGGCGTTCATAACTACGAAAATGTAATGGCTGCCATTGCCATGACTGATGCAGTAGGCATACCTATGGACAGCATCATTAAATCTGTTAAGGAATTTACAGCTGTAGAGCACAGAATAGAATATGTTGCCACAGTTGATGATGTTGATTATTACAACGACTCAAAGGGTACAAATCCTGACGCCGCTATAAAAGGCATACAGGCCATGAACAGACAGACTATACTTATTGGTGGTGGATATGACAAGCAGAATGCCTACGATGAGTGGATAGAGGCATTTGACGGTAAGGTTGAGTGGCTCATATTAATAGGACAGACAAAAGAGAAAATCGATGAGTGCGCAAAAGCACATGGATTTAACAATACAATTCTCCTTGAGACATTTGAGGAAGCAGTAAACAAGGCCAGAGAACTTGCTAAGCCCGGCATGGCAGTGCTTTTATCACCTGCCTGTGCAAGCTGGGGCATGTTCCCTAACTATGAGGTGAGGGGAAAAGAATTCAAGCGAATGGTTCGCGAGTTTAAGTAAGGACATCGTATTATGAGCGAGAGAGAAAACAGAAGGAGCAGAAACGGACAGGGCGAAGTACAGACACTGGGCATTGATGTGACCATGCTTTTTTGCGTGTTTCTCCTTAACATAATCGGACTTCTAATGATTTATTCCGTGACTGCGTATAAATCAGGAGCGAAGGATTTCTTTACACAGCTGATGGCTATTATTGGTGGAATTGGTCTGATGATTTTGGTTACAAAGGTTGGAATCAAATGGATTCCTCCAAGGACATTAGCGTTCATTTCGCTGTGTGTTGCAGGAGCAGCCATGCTGTTCCTTTTGATTCCCGGTCTTAAGGTTACGCTTAACGGTGCGACAAGATGGTTCAGGTTACCCGGTATTCCGTTTACCATTCAGTCTGCTGAGATTGTAAAGATTGCCATGATACTGATTATGGCATGGTTACTCTCTATTCCTAATATTCTGTCAAATACAAAAGGTATTATTGTTGCATTTGCTGTACCGGCAGTAATTGCATTGGTGCTTTGGGGAATCTCAAATAACATGTCCAGTGCCATAATTGTTGTTGGCATTTCATATATAATGATTTTTGTTAAGTCGAGACGTTACAAAGCATATGCAGGCTTGGCGATGCTGGCTGTAGTCGGAGTAATCTTGCTGGTTATCCTGATTAAGTCAGGAGTCGGTGGTGACAATTTCCGATTTGGACGTGTCAGAGTATGGCTTAACCCCGAGGATACATCGACAGACGTTGATAACTACCAGACAATTCAGTCACTGTATGCCATAGGTTCAGGAGGACTCTGGGGCAAGGGCATCGGAGAGAGTATTCAGAAGATGAACAAGATTCCCGAGGCCGAGAACGATATGATATTTGCTGTTCTCTGTGAGGAGCTTGGCTTCGTAGGAGCCATGGTGGTGATGATTTTATTTGCGGCACTTATTTTGCGTCTGATAAATTTGGCTACGAAGTGCAATTCCATGTATGACACCCTGATAGTCAGTGGAGTCGCGGGACATATAGCGCTCCAGGCCATACTGAATATAGCCGTTGTAACAAACACTATTCCCAATACCGGAGTATCCCTTCCGTTCATATCATCGGGAGGATCGTCGGTTCTGTGTCTTCTCTTTGAGATAGCACTTGTTCTGTGTGTTACCAAAAATCAAAAAGTTGAACAGTAATCATTAATGAGAAACAGAGATACGGATTATGACAATTATGATAAATATGATGAAGATTCGGGATATGACATGGACCGGAAGATTCACAATCTGACAGTGGCAGGCTTTATAGAGCTTGTCATTTGTTTGCTTTTACTGGGAATCTATCATGTGCTCATGGTATATACGGTCAAGAATGTTTATGTGGAGGGCAATGCTCATTACAGCGCTGCTGAAATCAGAAAGTTTGTCGAGACCGGATGGTTTTATGACAATTCTTTTTTCCTTTCATTAAAATACAGAGACAAGAGTATCACGGATATTCCGTTTATCGAGAAAATGGACGTGGACGTTGTTGATAAAAACACGATTAAGATTACGGTCTATGAGAAGACTCTTGCAGGGTATGTGGAATATCTCGGTACATATGTTTATTTTGACAAGGACGGAATAGTAGTAGAAAGCTCAAAGGTAAAGACGGACAGCATTCCCCTTGTCACGGGACTTAAATTTGACCATTTTGTCATGTATGAGCCGTTGCCCGTAGATGACCCGGGAGTATTTCAGATAGTTTTAAATGTCACCCAGCTTCTTGGTAAGTATGATATTGTCTGTGACAGAATTTACTTTAATGATAACGGTGACATGACACTGTACTTTGGTGATATCAGAGTGAAGATGGGAGATACGGATCTACTTGAAGAAAAGGTTCAGAGACTTGATGCCATTCTGCCCCAGCTTGACGGTATGAAAGGCATGCTGGATATGAGTTCGTACGATGAAGGAAAAGAGAATTTTACATTCACGAAAGACTGACTGACCGGGTCAATCAATTTGTAAATATTACAATAATGTTATATTTGCCAATAAATGAAAAATAGTGTAAACTTATTGCGAAAGTATGCAAGACAGTTATGTAGCTGTAAATCTACATAAAAGGAGGAAGGAATCTTGATAGAGATTACAAATAGGGAAGCTGCAGATGTTGCAAGAATACTTGTCATCGGTGTCGGTGGCGCAGGCAACAATGCAATCGAGGGAATGATTGATGACGACATCAGAGGTGTTGAATATATAGCGGTTAACACTGATGCTCAGGTTCTTAACAAGTGCAAAGCCGAGAAATGCATACAGATCGGCGAGAAGCTTACAAGAGGTCTTGGTGCAGGTTCGGATCCCGAAATCGGCGCACAGGCTGCAGAGGAGAGCTCAGAGGAAATCGCAGCAGTACTTGAAGGTGCCAACATGGTATTCATTACTGCAGGTATGGGAGGCGGTACCGGTACAGGTGCGGCACCTATTATTGCACGTATTTCAAAAGAGATGGGAATCCTTACGGTAGCTGTAGTAACAAAGCCTTTCCCGTTTGAGGGGAGACCCCGTATGGAAGTAGCCCTTGCAGGTATAGAGAGTCTTAAGGAAAATGTTGATACACTCATCGTTATCCCTAATGAGAAGATTCTTCAGATTTGTGATAAGAGAACAAAAGCCCGTGACGCATTCAAGAAGGCTGACGAAGTACTTTGCCAGTCAGTTCAGGGTATCACGGAGATGATAAATGTACCCGGCGATATCAACCTCGACTTCGCCGACGTACGTACAGCCATGACAGACAAGGGTATGGCTCACATCGGTATCGGTCAGGGACACGGTGATGACAAGGCTATGGAAGCTGTTAAGGTTGCCGTATCAAGCCCCTTACTCGAGACAAACATTGCAGACTGTACAGATGTACTTATCTACATCGTCGGAGATATCTCAATCTTTGATACAGAGACTGCTACAGAGTATGTACAGAGCATCACAGGCGACGGCATCAGAACAAAGTTCGGTGTTCGTTCAGATGAGACTCTCACAGATACATGTATCGTTACAATCATTGCTACAGGTATTGAGATGCCAGTTGCAACTACAGGTCGTATCGTTAGTGCCAACAAGTATGGCAAGGATTTCAAGGTTCGTTCAAATGCACCTGTTAAGGCTGCAGCTCCTGCTGAAGAAGCAGTTGAGGAAGCTTCTGAGACAGTTGCTGCACCTGTTATCGACAACACTGCAAGACCTGCAACAGAGGCAAGAATCAGAACAGCTCCTGTTCAGACAGGAACAATTCCTCCGATTACAGGAACAATACCTCAGTACAACGGCAGATTCGTGAGCAAGCAGGAAAACAAGAGCTACTCAATGCCGAACTTCATGAGAAAGAACGACAAGCAGAATTAATTGAATCGGTATGAAGTATGGCCGTGACTTTGGTCACGGCTTTCTTTATGCTAAATGAAAGGTTTTTATAAAATGGCAGATTTAGAGAAAGAAATAAACAGAAGGCGTACATTCGCCATTATCTCTCACCCTGATGCAGGTAAGACTACACTGACTGAGAAGCTCTTATTATACGGAGGAGCAATTAACCTTGCCGGCTCTGTAAAAGGTAAGGCTACAGCCCGTCACGCAGTGTCAGACTGGATGGAGATAGAGAAGGAGAGAGGTATTTCGGTTACATCATCTGTACTTCAGTTTGAGTATGACGGATTCTGCATTAATATTCTTGATACACCGGGACATCAGGATTTCTCTGAGGATACTTACCGTACACTTATGGCGGCCGATTCTGCGGTCATGGTTATCGACGGAGCAAAGGGTGTTGAGCCCCAGACAAGAAAGCTTTTCAAAGTCTGTGGTATGAGAGGCATCCCTATTTTTACATTCATTAACAAGATGGACCGTGATGCCAATGAGACTCTTGATCTCCTTGATGAGATTGAGAAGGAGCTTGGTATCGAGACATGCCCTATTAACTGGCCTATCGGTTCAGGTAAGAATTTCAAAGGCGTATATGACAGGCAGAAACGCCATATAGTAATATATTCCGATACTCAGAAGGGTACCAAGGAAGGTACAGCGACAATCATTGATTATGATGATGAGAAAGCTGTAATCGACGCAATAGGAGAGCAGGCCAAGAACAAGCTTGACGAGGACATGGAGCTCTTTGATATAGCCGGAGCAGAGTTTGATATTGAGAAAGTCAGAGGCGGTAAGCTTACTCCTGTATTTTTCGGTTCAGCTCTTACTAACTTTGGTGTTGAGATATTCCTTCAGAATTTCCTTGAAATGACTACAACGCCACTTCCCA
>JAEEGH010024595.1_pt1 | contig 12142 bp, 11 predicted proteins | sample 9134181 | NCBI WGS metagenome assembly JAEEGH01 (sample SAMN16246544, study PRJNA631951) | gut metagenome | biome: gut microbiome; feature: rumen; material: DP-attached | host: Bos | place: Iran: Karaj | collected 2018-10
ATTGTCATCGTTGATAAGGACAAGGCTCTCTTCGACAAGCTGCTCAGCAACTGCCCTGGAATCAGCAGAACCAACTTCGCTGCTAACCTTTATATTCTGACAATATGGATCTTCAAAAAGTCCTGCGTCTTTCTTTACCTTTATTATCCTTGTGACCGCATCGTCCACGCGCTCTTGTGTGATTTTGCCGTTCTCGACACTTGCAATAATGATCTTCCTCGCCTGCTCATATTTTTCGCCTTCCATGAGCATGTCGATGCCGCTGTTGAGCGATCTGTTCTTCAGTGAGCGTGGCATTTCCTCTGTCGATCAGGCTTAAGTTACTGTATTCTTCATGATCGCCCGAACCGAACACCACGTTGCCGTCACCAAAGAAATGTTTCGCGCACGCTATTACTCCGCCGTCGACAAGACCTCTAGTGTAAGCGGAAGAAAGCCTTTTTATAGTCTCGATATCCGAACTGTAGCATTCATAAGTTCTGCCCCATCTGGGATCTTTTGACTGCGCCACGCATGGGTACAGGTTCCACATCAGGTGGCACTGCTTGGCTTCATTAGCCGTGATGAGTCCCATCTGATAAGCGAGCTTCTCATCGCCCGAAGCACCTATGCCTATATTATGAGGAAAGTAAACCGCATCTCTGCAATAACCGACACCGTGAACATCATCCTGAGCCAACAGCATCGGTATTCCGGCTTCAGACTCTATCGCGGCTTTCTCAAAGTTGAAACCATTCGATCAAGTTTTCCACATTGTTTAAAGGTTAATCTATGTAAAGGGCGTGTCGTAAATGAAATGGACCCTCGAAATTGGACAAATTTCGGGACTTCACTTCACAAAAGACACGCCCTTAACTAATTGCTTAATACCGGATATCAGAAAGCCTGATGATATAGACTCAGGATATCTTCCGTGGTTGTTTTTCTGGGGTTGACTGCTATATTGCCGCTCTTCATAGCATCTTCAGCCATTGCTTCGAATCTGCTGCTGTCGACTCCGACTTCTTTCAGTGAACCCGGTATGCCGAGTGACGTGTTCAGGAAGCGTAATTCATTAGCAAGATACTCGGATCTGAATTCTGTTTTTGCAACAGGATCTGTTGCTACACGGCAGTATATCTCGTAGTATTTTCCGGTGTCAGTTTGCGCGTTGAACTCAACGACTACCGGGAGCAATACTGCATTTGCAAGTCCGTGTGCCACATCGAAATATGCACTGACCGGATGGCTCATTGCGTGAACGTCACCGAGTCTCGCGTGAGAGAAAGCGATGCCGGCAAAGAGTGAGCCTAGCAGCATCCCTTCAGCAGCGTTACGGTCCTTCCGGTCTGCAACGTAGTCTCTGATATTAGAACCGATTAGCTCTAATGCCTGAAGCGCCATCATATCTGAGAAAGGAGACGAAGCCAGTGACAGATATGCTTCCAATGCGTGTACCAGAGCATCCACTCCGCAATAAGCAGATGTCTTTAGCGGAACTGTGGTAATGAGTTCAGGATCAAGTATCACATAAGAAGGCAAAAGATAAGTGCTTCCTACTGTGAGCTTATAATCCCTTGAATGATCGGTTATTACAGAGAAGGATGTAACCTCTGAACCTGTTCCCGCCGTGGTGGGGATTGCGATCATCGGAACTACCGGACCGGGTACTTTGCCAACACCCTCGTAATCTGTAATCTTCCCGCCGTAGCTTCCTAATACCGCAACTGCCTTTGCAACATCAAGAGGCGAACCTCCGCCGAATGCAACGATCAGATCTGCCCCGCTGGCCTTGAACTTAGAAGCTGCCTTTTCGACTGTATCTGTTGACGGATTCCCCTCTGTCTCCGTAAAAGCTTCGCTGGCAATTCCTGCTTGTGCTAATTTCTCCGCACACATGTCAACATAACCTGCCTTCATAAGATGAGGACCCGAGACTATGAATGCTTTCGTTGCACCGGTCTTACCTGCTATGGAAGTAAGATCATTAAGGCACCCCCAGCCGAAATACACATTTTGGGGAATCGAAAAAGAAAAATGCTTCATATGTTAACGCCTCCTTAACCAAGAGCCTCCACAGAAGCCTTGATTATGTCGTATGCCTTATCACAGTCTTCCTCTGTAATGATGAGCGGAGGTACCATACGGATAATGTGACCGCCTATTGCCGTGATAAGAAGATGTCTGTGGAGACATTCGTGTTTAACATCAACGGCGTTGATGAAATCATCGAACTCAACACCAACAAGTAAGCCCTGGCCTCTTACACCCTTAACATGAGGAAGAGTTTTAAGTTTTTCCATAAAGTAATTGCCGACTTTTTCTGCGTTGCCTGCGAGATCCCTGTCTAACAATTCATTTACCTGTGCAAGAGCTGCAGCGCAGCTTACCGGATGTCCTCCGAAAGTTGTTCCATGCGAGCCTGCCGAGAATGCTTTTGCAACTTCCGCCTTTGCGCAGATAGCACCGATCGGCATACCGCCGCCAAGGGCCTTTGCCATTGAAACGATATCGGGTTTGATTCCATAATGCATGAAACTCATAACCTTACCGGTTCTGCACCAGCCTGTCTGAACCTCATCGATCAGTAGAAGCATTCCCTTCTCGTCACAGAATTCACGGAGTCCTTTCATGAATTCCATTGTTGCGGGATGGACTCCGCCTTCGCCCTGAACTGGCTCGATCATGATGGCAATGGTGTTCTCGGTGCATGCGTCCTTGAATGCCTGCAGATCGTTATACGGAGCGTATGAGAAGCCGTATGCCATAGGACCGAAACCTATCTGGCAGCCGTTACCCGGCTGGCCGGTTGCTGACATCGCACCGAATGTTCTGCCGTGGAATCCCATCTTGGCTGTTACGATGTGATAACGGTTGGGGCCATACTTTTCGATACCGTATTTACGTGCCATCTTGATCATGGCCTCGTTAGCTTCAGTACCTGAATTCTGGTAGAAGATCTTGTCCATTCCGATCGTTTCACAGACCTTCTCTGCAAGCAGCGCCTGAGGGATCGTGTACGGATAATTGAATGTATGCATCAAAGTCTTGGTCTGTTCTACCGCTGCGGCTACGACCTTCTCGTTGCAGCTGCCTGCGGAATTGACTGCAATGCCTGCATAAAAATCGAGATAAGCTTCGCCGTTCTCATCGTAGATGTACTGGTCCTTTGCGGTCTCTGCGAGAAAATCGAATCTCTCGTATGTCTCTATCATATATTTACTGACTTTGTCTTTAATGTCCTGTGATGTAAGTCCTGTATCTGCAAGTTTCATGATAATTGCCCCCTGTTATTTCTTTTCATTCTTAACTTTTTTGCCGATCTCATCTTCAGTTATATAGCCCTTAAGGATAAGAAACTGTTCGATGATCTTTACGCAATCCTGGATACCTACCTTCTCGCTGTTAAGCGTCATGTCGTAGTTAACGGGATTGGTCCAGTAGTTGCCGTGAGTGTAGTATGCATAATAATCTGCCCGGTACTTATCTGTTTGCGTAATGGTCGCATCTGCGACTTCCGGTGTAACACCCAAGTGCTCGATTACTCTCTGTTTGCAAAATGCTCTGGGCGCCTCGATGTAGATACTCACCACGTTTTCTCTGCTCCTCAGCACGTAATCGGCACACTTACCTACGATCACACAAGATTCCTGATCGGCAAGGTTGTTGATGATCTCGCATTGGTACTCAAAGAGCTTGTCATCGGAAACGAATTTCTCGTTCTTCGCGATGTAATTTCTCGATCTCGGCAGTCCGCGCATCATGCTTCTAAAACCGCCGTTGGATCTTATCTTTTCGTTGACCTCATTAAAGAGTTTTTCGTCAAGTCCGCTTAGCTGGCTTGCGAGAGTGAGGATACGGTTCTCGTAGCAGTGAATGCCCAGATCGTGGGCCAGGATCGAAGCGATCTCCTTACCACCCGAACCGAATCCTCTTGCAAATGTAACAACAAATCTTTTCATATATCTGCCTCCTTTTATCCCGCCAGATATCTGCTCAAGAATTCTCTTGTACGCGGGTTCTTCGGATTGCTGAACAGTTCCGAAGGAGGCGCGTCCTCAGCTACATAACCTCTGTCCATGAATATCGTTCTCGTTGAGACATCCCTTGCGAAAGCCATCTCGTGTGTAACGATTATCATGGTAAGACCGGTCGTAGCCAAATCCTTCATAACATTTAATACTTCGCCTACCATCTCAGGATCTAATGCCGATGTAGGCTCGTCGAAAAGGAGCACTTCAGGGTTCATACACAGGGCTCTGGCAATCGCGACTCTCTGCTTCTGTCCGCCGGATAACTGATCAGGTTTTGCGTTGATGAACGGTGCCATTCCGACTTCTTTTAAATGTGCTATGGCACGGTCGAATGCTTCCTCTTTTGAAAGGTGCAAAACCTTCCTTGTACACAGCATGCAGTTCTGAAGAACAGTCATGTTATTGAAGAGGTTGAACGACTGGAAAACCATGCCGACCTTAGCCCGGTATTCATTTACTTCACGCTGTACGTCCCTTACTTCTTTGCCGCGGAAATAAATCTCTCCGGTCGTCTGTTTTTCGAGTTTATTAATGCATCTTAAAAGAGTTGATTTACCTGATCCTGAAGATCCGACAATACAGATGATCTCCCCTTCTTTTACATCCATGTCGATCTTTCTCAAGACTTCGTGTTTACCGAATGACTTGCTGAGATCTTTTATGCTGATTACAGTTTCTGCCATAACCTGCCTCCTTACTGATTGTCCATGTATTCGACAGCCAGTGCGTAATCCTTTTTACCTTTGAGCTTCTTTTCCATAAGACCGAAAATCTTATTGAATGCAAAGCACAATACGAAATATATGACTGCAATTACCAGGTAACTTTCAAAGTACTTGTAGTAGTTGCCGCCGACGGTCTTTGCCGCCATAAACAATTCCTGTACCGCAATAACATTGAGGACTGAAGTCATCTTGAGATTGGTAAGGAATGTATTTGCCATCTCCGGAATAATGTTCTTAAATGCCTGAGGAAGCACGATATAGATCATTGTCTTCATCGGTGACATGCCCATTGCCCAGGCACCTTCTCTCTGTCCGAGATCGATCGATCCGATACCGCCTCTTACTGTCTCTGCCATGTATGCGCCGGTATTAAGTGTAGTTACAAGGATTCCTGCAAATACCGGAGCCATATTTACACCAAGCTGCCTTATTCCGTAGTAGATGATCATTGCCTGAACGATCATTGGTGTATCTCTGAAAACTTCGACATAAGCGGCTGAGATAATCTTCATCAGTCTTACGAGAGATTTCTTAAAGATGTTATCCCCCAAACCTATTTTTGTATCCTGAACGATGCCTACGATGTATCCGAGAATAAAGCCGAAGATCGTACCTAAGACCGCGATATAAAGCGTCAGCCAGGTTCCGTCCAGGAACATCTTGAGATATTTACTTGTTAAGTAGATCATCCATTCTATGGATGTCTGTGGATTAGTTAAGTCATAATTGAAAAGTCCCATAGTCATCATCCTTTTAAGATAACCTGCCGGGAAGCTGCCCTCCCGGCAGGAGTTGAATTTCAGTATGTGACTGCTTTTTAATGAGTTATCTATCAGAAAAAGAATTCATCTTTTCCTGTTACAGGCAATGCGATAAACAACTCTGCTTCTGCAGGAGCACTGGTAGCTGCGGGCTGCTGTGTGATTACCTTAGCCATAAGATCATCCATCTTGGCCTTATCGTTCCATCCGAGTGCATCCATTGCGCCCTGGATCTTATCGCGGAGAGCTGTATCGTCTTTTCTTGTTGCGATGCAGACATTTACCATTTCATCGTCACCTACAAAGCCGTCGTTCTCGTCGAATGTGATGATCTTGAGATCCTTGTTAGTAAGAAGTGCGGACTGTGCTGTAGGAAGGTCTACGATACAAATATCAGCTACGCCGTTTGATACTGCCATAAAACACTCAGAAGTTGTCTCATAATTGCTTCCGGTTACTGCGCCTTCAAACTGATCAAGAAGCGGGATCCAGCCTGTTCCGAGCTGTGTTGTAACCTTACAACCTGTACCTGCGAGCTGTGAAATACCTGTAACATCTGCATAAGCTCCGTCTGCCTTAACTACGATGCAGTTATCTCTGTAGTAGTAAGGAGTTGTGAATGCGTAAGACATTTCTCTTTCTGCCGTACGTCCCATGCCTGCGATGATGCAATCGTAATCGCCTGCGTCAAGTGAGATACCGATGGAAGACCACTCTACCTTATGGATCTCAACTTCCATACCTAACTGGTCTGCAATCATCTGTGATACCGCTACGTCATATCCGTAAGCATAGAATGCTGAATCGTAGATCTTAACTGCCTTGCTGCCGTCAGGTGTTGTAGCCTCATCCTGTGTCCAGTTAAAAGGTGCATATGCACATTCCATTCCGACTCTGAGAACTTCTTTTGAACCTGTGGTCTCAGCCTCAGCTGCAGTTGTAGTTGTGCCGGCAGTTCCTGCGCTGCATCCGCTCATAAGAAACATTCCCATTGATGCTACGAGCGCTGTTGCCATCACACTCTTTCCGAATACTTTTCTCTGTTTCATTGTTACTCCTCCTTGTCACAATAAAATGCCTTTCGATTAAGAAAGACCCCCTCGAAACTATCGTTTCTATGTGCCTTTTCTTGTGACGAATTGTAGGAAAGTAACCGTGTGTTTACAACGTGCAAACCGCACACTCATACTGAACACTATGCACAGTCTGATATCACAAAAACATCAGTCTTTTCACGAGTATACAGTTCAATAAATCAAGGTATTCAACGTAGTCTGAGATCTCGATTTCCAAGAGTTCTTCGATCTTTTTCAAACGGTTGATAAGAGAATTTCTGTGTATGAAAAGTGCCTCAGCTGTCTTCGCACTATTAAAGCCGTTCATGTAATATGCAAGCAGAGTTTCCTGCAGAAAAGTACCATTCGCATGATCATATTCTTCGAGTTTATTTAACTTGTTATTGCAGTATGCAAGTATCTCCTTCTGGTCGTTACCTCGGAACATATACTTGTAGATTCCCATTGCACTCGCACTTAAGACCTTCTTTTTCCTGGGATTCGGAAGATATTCTTTTTTGGGGATAAGACTTTTCGCTTCCTGATAACTCTGACCGAATTTACTGGGGTCTGTGTAAGGAGTACCGAGTATGCATGTGCTGCTGATAATACCTTTGAACTCGGGTTTGTCATCAAGTTTTCTGAGCATTCTCTCGATCTCATGTTCTATCTCTTTATTCTCTTTGGCTTCGAAAAGAAGAACGAATTTATTGAGAAACTTCATAAACATCGGACGGCCTTCCATCTTCATGACTTCGGAATTAAGACAGTTCGCATAGTACTCATAAAGATGTTCATCCTGTTCAAGATTGATGCCGTAAGTTCTGTCCACGGCAATGATGCCTACTCTGTACGGCTTGTTGAAATCAAATCCGAACTGACCTGAGATCTTCTCAACATATCTGTCGTTAACGTTGTATCCGAACAGGAGATTATAAAGATAATCGCCGGTGCGTTTGTTCATGATATTAGTCTCAAGAATAAGGTTTCCGATACTCTGCGAAATATCGACAAAAGATGCGCCTTTCCATCTGACATTGAAAAGCGGAAGACACAATTCATTTGCTCTTTTTATTATCGATTTCGGGATGGGTTCCTTGTCGTCAACAACCGATACTGCGAGCCCCGAGATGCCTAGATCATTCAGTTCATCCATGCTCTTCCTGACCTCTTTGAAATCAAAGCGGATATAATCTACGACTATCAGGGCAAAATTGCCTCTGTTCATGTGATCCTCATAAGGTCTGGTCTGAACAAGATACGTCCACGAAACCATTCGTTTCAGTCCGCTCTCGCCTGCGACGAGTTCCATCCCGTCCAGTTTCAGATTGTTTACGTCCATGCATGTAACCATAAAAACTCCTTATAAGCACAATGCCATACAAATGGCACCTTCTAATTTGTCGTATGGAGGGTAATTATCAATCAGCACATATCCTCTGCTCTCATATAAGCCAACCGCATCAGGCATGATCGGTCTGGTTTGAAGGATCGCCCTTTTATATCCAATCTGTCTCGCCTTATCTTCAAGCAGATCCATCAGACTGGTGGCAATGTGCTTTCCTCTCCACTCAGGTTCTACCCAGACACGTTTGATCTCGACATCCCGATCAGAATACCTTTTGAGACCTGCACAACCTATAGGTTTTTCATCAGCATAAGCTAAAAGCACATCAGAAATACTCTCGGACAGATTGTATGGAATAAAACCTGTCCTGTTCTTTTTACCGCCTACTATCTTGCTGTAGTATTCCTCGGTCTTGAGATAAAACCTCTGAAATACCTCATTATTTCCATCTGTCCAAACGTATTCCATATTCATCAACACGTAATCACCAGATGTTCATTTGCAATGTCGTTATAGACCTTACAGTTTATTCCTGACACGTCGTAAACATGGACTATATCAGAGAGATTTTCCGTGCCGTCAAAATCACTTATAACGTCAGGACAGCGTTGAAGTTTGTCAGGATGAAAGTGAATCGTTTTCGCATTATTAAACACTGCAGTATAAAGGATCTCGGCCTCGACAAGGTCCTGGAAAATATGACTGCCGTATGACAGTTCGGGATTATAACCGGCCTTGGTCTCTTCGGTCTCGCATATGATCTCAAAAGCGCTTATATCAGCAAAAGATGTGGGGACTCCGAGCTCGGGAGATGTTGTTCCGACACGGCCCGGAACGATAAGCATCATGTGCTTATTTAACTCTCGATAATGCCAGTTGATCTTACCTATAAGCCTTGCAACGGCATGCTTGTCCCTGTACGGCATATTGTAGTAATTCACGGGATCGACATAGACAATTATGTCCAGCTCAGATGCCTTTGAAAGACCCATTGAAGAGCTCATATTCTCAAGCAGGATATTGTCTTCCGGGATGCCTTCCGGTATGACCGTTCCGCCTGATGTTTTCTGCACCTGAAGAGGTCTGCATTGGAGAAGATCGATAGAATAATCACCATTATCCGAGATGTTAATGGTGAACTCCGTGTCAACAGGATAATCGTATTCTTCCTGGATACAGTGAAGCATTCTCTTCATTTGATCCATTAGTTTTTTGTTGGCAACAAGACCTTTACATGAGATGAACTTGATCTGCCTCGGTCTTCCCATCTCACGAAGTCTTGATTCGGCATCGTAATCGTGCTCAAGCAAAATATTTTCGAGATATTTTGGGATGACAGGTTCTAACATATCGTATGACATTTTCTCGAGCTGATGGGTCGTCATATTGATAACTTCGGCTTTGCCTTGAGAGAACTTGTGCTTATCAGCTGAAGATGAATAAGAGGATTTCTCCGGCATATCAAGATTTACTATTCTGGGATAAGACCCTTCTGTCCTGTCAACAGCTGAAGTACCAAGACCCATTACAAGTCTTAACATTCCGCATGTGGGATCAGAATCCTTCATTACCCTGTATGGACTATATGAGTATCCGACTCCTGCAGCACAAGGCATATAGCAGTTGCCATAATAAGAACCTGATACACGTTGAATGAGAAGTGCCATCTGCTCATCTCTTTTATCGAGGCCCCTTCTCTTTCTGTAATCCAAAGCAGAAAGGCTCATGGAACTTGCATATACAGTCTTTATCGCATTCTCGAACTCTTCTAAGCGTTCTTCAAGCGAACCTCTGTTTGCACAGAAAACCGATTCATATTTACCGGCAAATGCATTCCCGAAACCGTCCTCCAGGATACTGCTTGACCTGATGATATAAGGGTCCTGTCCATAGTATTCAATGATCCGCAGAAACTGCTCACGCATCGCATCGGAGAATCTGCCTTCCATGAGCTTCCTGGCAAAATCATCAGCGAGCGTGAAATAACCGTCTTCCGTACGTTGCTTTATGCGCAAAGCCCACAGATCATTATCGACGATATAAGTGTAGTAAAGGTCCGATCCAACATAGAAGGAATCATGCGGCTCTAAGTATTCTGCTATGTCAGGTTCCTTATTCCTGATTATTGCCCTTGCAAGCAGCATACCGCATGCCTTGCCGCCGATCATTCCGGTTCCTATCATGTGATCTCTGATCGCAAAATAATCTTCAGGTGTGAAATTCTTCTTCACCATCTCACGCATCTTTTCATCTCTGGTCATCATGATATTGCACATTCTGCTGCACTCTTCCGCAATATCAGCCTGGCTCTCATGAAGGATCCTTGTCCGGTTGAAAAACCTGTCCCACGAATCCTGATATTGATCTTCCGAAGAACGTTGGGCCTGACCTAATGTCTGGTAGAATCTGCTGGACTTAACACCGTCTAATATCGGTTGAAACTTGCCCGTCTCAGGCTCATACGTGTGTGGAAGAAACATCGTATCGGAATTTCTGTTCCACACTTTTTCAGGACGGACGTAAATGTTCTTACTGTCAGAATAAACATCAAAGAACAGCTGTGTCGTGTTAAGGATCTTATTGATCGCATCAACCGAATGTTTTCCCCTTATAATCGGGAAAAACGCAACTGTATCAAGGACAAACAAAAACGGACAGGTTACCTTGAAAAAGTTGCCCATCATGAGATCTGTCGCCCATGCCGCTTGAAGCTCTGAAAGGCAATCGAAAACATAAAACGCATCAAAGCCTTCCTGTTCGATAACATAATGTATATCAACCGTAAAAGTCTCAAACCTGTGAGACAGCGGAATGACTACCGTCTTTACTTCAGGACAGTCTTCTATCAGCGGCTCATGGCTCGCAAACCTGAAATATATGATCTTGCGCTGGTCTTTTATGGCTTGTTCAACATATGGTCTCATGAACAGTTTGAACTGTTCCAGATCAGAGACACGCCAAACGACATTGTCGCCAAGTCTTATATTATCGATCGCGGTATCCATCTCAGGAATGCCGCTTAGGACTCTGTCAAACGCTGCCATAGTATTTTCTCCTTTACAATTTGAGTATAAATGCAAAAGAGACATGACAGATATACTTTCTCGGCATTAGAATAATGCGCTTTGAGAATACATTTGATTTAGCCGAGGAGCAAAAAAGAAACCAGGGACACAATGTGCCCCTGGTCGATTTACATGGATTATAAATGTATCTGTTTACGTTTCTTTACTTTTTCTTTTTGCCTTTCGTGACAAGAGCGATAATGATGATGATTACTGCTGCTGCAACAAATCCGTACTTAAGAATATCGTATAACATACATTTCTCCTTTAATCTTAGCGGGTGACTCAGAAAATTATTTCTCCGGTGGGAACAAAGGAATAATAACGCTCATTCGCGCACCCTCGTCCTGGAAATACAGATTAACACCCGCATAGTTATCGGTTGCATACCACTCATCTTCAAGAGATCTTACATCAATGATGGTTTCGTTATTTACCAGATACTTATCAATAACCTTCTGATAAACTTCCTTGGCAAGCTCAACATCTGCGAGTTTGAATTGGATCTTGATAGCAGATCTCTCTGTGAAGATCAGCTCTTTTTCAGTAGCTATATCCGGTGCACTGACGGATACACCAAAGACATAGTTTACTTCGGGTTCATTATCAAAGAAATTAATTGAAAGAACATCGATACCGGTAGGCTCTCTATCGAATCTCTTAGCGTAGTCTTCCATGATGTCGCCTTCGTAGATCTTGGTGTAATCATCGAATGTAGCAACGATCTCATCAGCTGTCATATCATTCAAAATGATAGGGACAGAACCACTTGCAACCTCTTCTCTTTCTCTTGTATCCGAGAATGCTGTTGTCTCTTCAATTTCAGCGGATTCTTCGGCATTTCCATCTTCTGTTGTTGGATCTTCCGTGGCATCATTTACTGAGGATTCAACGCCTTCATCCCAATCCGATGTCTCGTTTGATTTTTTGCCGGTGGCACAACCTGTTAAAACAAGACATGTTACCAACAAAGCTGACAACACTTTCTTTTTCATACGATTCCTCCTTAATCTATCCTTATTATGAAACCGTTGGTTATGCAAACGATCTCACTTATCCTATTTGATTTTATATAATGTCAATTATCTTTGTCTATGTTTTCTGATTATGCAGAATTAACAAACAGGGGCAGCCTGAATGGTATCTAATCTGTTGCCTCTCAGTATTACCTGTCG
>JAEEGH010024599.1_pt1 | contig 12141 bp, 17 predicted proteins | sample 9134181 | NCBI WGS metagenome assembly JAEEGH01 (sample SAMN16246544, study PRJNA631951) | gut metagenome | biome: gut microbiome; feature: rumen; material: DP-attached | host: Bos | place: Iran: Karaj | collected 2018-10
TGAACCTTTCTGGTGGCCAGCGCCAACGCTTGAGCATTGCCCGTGCCGTGCTGAAGAACCCGCCCATCCTCATCTTGGATGAAGCCACCTCTTCATTGGACACCGAGAGCGAACGATTGGTGCAAGATGCCTTGTCGAAGGTGATGAGCCAACGCACCTCCATCGTCATCGCCCACCGCCTGTCGACCATCCAGTATGCCGATGAAATCGTGGTGTTACAGAAAGGCCAAATCATCGAGCGCGGCAAGCACGACGATCTCATCGCCCTTGGCGGCGTCTACAAGAAACTCACCGACTTGCAATCCATTGGATAAGTCATGAAAAAACGATTCACATTTTCCACCGGCGAGCACATCGAGGCCGACCTTGAGGACTTGCAACGCCTCTTGCGCGACAACCAGCAGTATTACGAAAACTATCAGGATGTCCTCGGCTCACTCGAAGATGAAGACTATGTGGCGCGTGGCAACGGCTTCTGCGACCGCAAATACAGCGACGATTTCATTGAAGGGCAACTGGAAAAGTATGCGCAACGGGTGAAGGAGATCCAGAAATGGATTGCTGAATGGGAATAAACAATCAGCACATTTCCTTAGCCACCCTTGCCGCCAAGCGCGCATTATTCAGCACCAGCTGGATATTGGAAGCGAGGCTGTCACCACCTGTGAGGTCTTTGATGCGTGCCAACAGATAGGGTGTCGTCTCTTTGCCGTGAATGCCTAACCTCTTGGCATCTGCCACGGCCTCGTCAATGGCGGCGTTGATACGGTCGGCATCCATGGAATATTCCTCTGGGATGGGGTTAGTGACCAACATGCCACCGCCGACTCCCATCTCTTGTTTGGCGATGAAGGCTTTGGCCACCTCCTCGGGAGTGTCGAGGCGGTAATCCACCTTGAAGCCACTCTTGCGGGTATAGAAAGCGGGCAGTTCTTCCGTGCCATAACCGATTACTGGCACGCCCTTGGTCTCGAGATACTCAAGGGTAAGTCCCAGGTCGAGAATCGATTTAGCTCCGGCACAGATGACCATGACGGGGGTGCGAGCCAGCTCCTCCAAGTCGGCGGAGATGTCCATGGTGGTCTCTGCCCCACGGTGCACGCCACCCACGCCACCTGTGGCAAACACGCGGATGCCAGCCAAGGCAGCGATGATCATCGTCGTGGCCACCGTCGTGGCACCATCTTGTCCGCGTGCCACGAGTACAGGCAGGTCACGGCGCGAGGCTTTGGTGACAGCGGTGCCTTTTTTGCCCAGATATTCAATCTCCGATGGGGTCAAGCCTGCCTTCAGGCGGCCTCCGATGACGGCGATGGTGGCAGGCACTGCCCCCTCGTCGCGGATGGTCTGCTCCACTCGCAACGCCGTCTCCACATTCTGTGGGTAAGGCATACCGTGGGATATGATAGTCGATTCGAGAGCCACAACGGGCTTCCCGTTTTGCAATGCTTCAGCCACTTCGGGCGAGAGACCTAAATATTTGTTCATGGTTGTTGTTGATTTACGGTATCAGGACTTTCAATGTTATGCTTTGCGCAGAGCAGGCCGATATGCGCGGCGTCTGCGATAGTAGCTTCGGGACCAGCATGGATGATGCCAGCCATAAGTGCGTCGCCGGCGCCAGTGGCATTCACCACATGGCAAGGCAGAGCAGGAAAATGGTGTTTGGCGTCGCCCTCAACGATCTCCAACCCATCCGCTCCGAGGCTGACAAATCTTCTATCGACACCTTGCAAGTCGGCAAGGATGGCGTTTTCGATCTGATTGCATTTCAGCGTGAAGAAACGCTTTTTGACCGACATCGCCATGGCCTCTTTGATTTTGGTGGCCTTGGCTCCCGAAACGGCATCCACATAGAGGGGTTTGTCGACATGGTCGATGAGATAGGCCAAAGTTTCCTTGGGGATGTTTGCATCGGCCACGAAAGCATCGACATCGCCCAGCTGTTCCATTTTTGGTGCCAGCCATTCGGGAGTAATGCCATCGGCAGCAGCCATATCCGCCACGCCACCGACCATCTCGCCGTCACAGTCGTTGATGCTCAGGAAACAAGAGCGTGCACCTGGATGAGCATAGTCACAGAGGTTGATGTCGATGTGGGCTTTACGGCAACTCTCGGCGGTGAAACGGCCGAAATCGTCGCCACCGAACAAGGTCAGGAAGACGACCTCGTCGCCCAGCAGCGCAAGGTTATGGGCAATGTTACGCCCTACCCCACCCGCCATCAGGCGCACCGTGCCAGGGTTGGAGTCGCCAGGCACAAAGACACTGAAGCTCGTGGCGATAATGTCGGCATTCGCTCCGCCGATTACGCAGATTCTCATGGCGTAGTGTTTTTATTACATCGGTTGTTATTGGGGCAAAAATACGAAAAAGTATAGATTCTACAAGTATTTGGGGATGACCCATAAGCCTGTGCTGCAATTTGGCACAGGCTTTTGTTTTCTTTGCAGCGTTAAATCCAAAAGAAAAAAAACATGACGAATAACCCAGATGCGAATTATTTTAAAAACCTATTGTTGAATATCTATCCTTGCAAAGAGCCTTTTGAACTATTAGTAGTTGACAAAAAGCCCAAAACGAGAATGGGCGTTTATATCATGGACAAACGAAGAATCAGAATCTATGCCCGATGGAGAGTGGCGTCGCCATTGGAAGAAATTGCCATCCACGAATATGCGCATCATATCCACTACACAGAGCAAAACAAAGTGAAAAATCAGGAGAGACCGCATGGCCCTCAGTTTTGGGAAATCTATGGGGCATTAATGTGCCGAGCCGTACAAAAAGGATTATTCAAAGAAGAACGAGTGTTAGACATCTCTAAATTGAATAAATCATAAAAAGTAATCGGTTGTGCATCAATTCGGCACAGGCTTTTGTTTTCTTTGCAGCGGAAAACAGCAACTGAGACCTACACATTCAGGGAACTTATGCTATTTTTGCATTATTGAACAAACAACAACCATGTTGAAACTCATTACCGATTCTGCTCATTACACCGAAGTACTCGCTCGGGTCCCCAAGGTCAAGCGCAGCCTATGGATTGGCACCGCCGATATCAAAGACCTGTATGTCAAGGTGGGCTCTCAAGCGAAGCCCTTCTTGGCTGTCTTGGCACAACTCATCAAAAAAGGTGTGGAAGTGCGGCTCATTCATGCCAAGGAGCCGGGTCCCGCGTTCCGCGAGGACTTCGACAAATACCCTGCCTTGTTTGATGGCTTGGAAAGAGTGCTTTGTCCGAGAGTACATTTCAAGATTATAGTCTTCGATGGCCAAGTGGCCTATATTGGCAGCGCCAACCTTACTGGCGCAGGCATTGGAATGAAAGGCGATGGTACGCGCAACTTCGAGGCCGGCATCCTCACCGACAATCCCGAGCTGGTTGAACAAGCCATGAACCAATTCGATGATGTTTGGTTAGGGAAGCACTGCAAGGCCTGTAAACGCAAAGATTTTTGTGGGGATCCAATAGCACTTCAATCATGAGCAACATCTATCTCGCTGAAATTGTCAATCTTCATGAGCCTGGCCCAAGCGATGGCTATCCGTTTAATATCCCAGCCATTAAGAGTTTGAGGTCGTTGAGCTTTACCACCGATGTGACGTATTTCATTGGTGAAAACGGTAGTGGCAAGTCAACCTTGTTAGAGGCCATCGCTATCAAAATGGGGATGAATGCCGAGGGCGGTGGACGGAATTTCAATTTCAGTACCAATGCGACCCATTCAAACTTGGAGGAAGAACTGAAATGTGTAAGGACGCCTTATCGCCTTTACGATAATTTCTTTTATAGGGCTGAAAGTTTCTACAATGCCGTCACCTATCTCGAGAGCCTCAAAGGTTGGGGAAACCCATTTTTTGCATACGGCGGCGAAAGCCTTCACCATTGTAGTCATGGCGAAGGAATGGTTCGCTTGATTGAAAATCGATTGGAATGTGGTTTCTATATATTTGACGAACCCGAAGCCGCTTTGTCGTATCAAAACCAATTGAGGTTCTTGTTGTGGATGCATCGGGCCGTAAAAGCGGGCAGTCAACTGATTGTCAGCACCCACTCGCCAGTCCTTCTCGCTTATCCAGGAGCGGTGATTTATCATCTGAACGCTGAAGGCATTACCAAGACATCCTTCGAGGATAGCTATATCTATAACGACATGCGGTCGTTTGTCAACAATGTATCTTTAGTTCAAAAAGAGCTCGGCCTTTTGGATTGAAAAAAAGCTAGTGCTCTATTAGCCTGTGCTTCAATTCGGCACAGGCTTTTGTTTTCTTTGCAGCGTGAAAACAAAAAGGAATTCCCATGAAATACAGACACAAAATGAAACTGCAAGAAGCAGTAAAAGTAATAAGACAAAAAGGCCACGTGGATGGTGGGATTAAACGATGAATTGAACATCTTTCACTTTTAGTGCCAATGGAAAAGTTTGTATTTTTGCAATCAATTAGAATATAGAGCTACTTGTAAAATGGACGATTTTAGGCAACAATTAATTATACTCAAAGACTTCATAAGCACTTGGAAAAAAGATGAGCTGATGAAGTTGGACTACGTTGAACTATATGGGAAATATCCTTGCGTAGACTTATTGTTAGAAAACTATATTGTCGAATTAGTATTTAAATACTATGATGATGAAAATATGAATGAAATACAGTCTCGCTTTTACCTTGATACAGAAAATGGAAGTAGACAATTTGTTCTAAAAAAGGGTCTTCTCTCTAATCCTTTCAGTAATTTCTTGAAATTCAAAGGTGAGCACTATTCACATGGTGTTACATATTCCAATTGGGCCGATTCTATTATAGATTTAATTGAAGCAGTGGGAAAAGAAACTGATGCGTTCCTTCAATTGGTCGAATCTTCATGCCCTTTTTATAAAGATGGAACACACAAGTTCAAGGAATGGAAAAGCTTTGCAAAAGTTGAAATTTCGTATGTCGAAAACAACGAGCTAATTCAAGGGCTGAAAAATGGCGAAATGTTATCAGGCTCACATGTTGTCGGCTCAAATGGTTCATTCTTCAAATGGACCCCAAGGACTTATGTAATAAAGTATACGGTCGATAAAATGGGTTGCGAAAAGCCCATAAGACATACCTACATTTATGATGCTGATTCTTTTTTGCGGGAGTTTAAGGAAAGATTGGGTTATTCGAATATGCCTTATGATTTTCTGAATTCTAAGTTCCAAGAAAAAATTGAGGTCGTGACAAAAGAAATGGACAAGGATCCAGAGGACAGGATGTTCTATCCCGTGAGATACAACAATGATTGGATAGAGTTTCTAAAACATACATTGAGTAATGTTTAATTTTGTAACCGCTATTAGTTAATTAAATCATAAACGAATGGAAAACAACATACAGAAGCTGTTGAATGAAGCCAATACCATTCTCCAGCAAGACAAAGTAAAAAAAGAAGAAAGTTTTAAACGAGGCGAACGATTCAATATGTTTAGGACACTTGGAGTTGCTCATTACGAGGTAACGCATTCTACCATTATTGCCAGTTTCCTTAACCCCCAAGAATTTCATGGTCAGGGTGACAAGTTTTTGAAACTATTTCTTTCAATAATTGGAGATGAAACGGAACTTGATACTGTAAATTCAAATGTCTATACAGAATCCTCAAATGATGATGGACGAATTGATATTCTCATTGAAGATAACAATAATAAAGCTGTCATTATAGAAAACAAAATTTACGCAGGTGATCAAAATGAACAATTGAAAAGATATAATCATTTTGCCAGCAATAAATACAAAAATGGTTATTCTTTGTATTATCTAACTCTTGATGGGAATAATGCATCAGAGCAGAGCGCAAAAGATGCAAAATACAAATGCATTTCTTATGCTCAAGACATTTTGAATTGGCTAGAGCAATGTATCAAAGAAAGTGCAACAACCCCATTGATTAGAGAAACCTTAGTCCAATACAAAAATCACATTAAACAATTAACCAATCAAGATATGGAAGCAATGAATCAAGAGAAATTACTAGAGGTTATGGTTGCCAACGCGGATGCCGTGGCTGCCATCTGTAACACTCAAAACGAATATAAACAGCATGTTTATTATACATTTGTCAAACCCAAGTTTGAAGAGTTCTGCCTAAAGAACCACCTGCTTTTTGAAGATACTAATCTATTTGCTGGTAGAGGAGAAAGAGGTTTCTTTTTCCGCAGGGAAGAATGGAGATTTGCTGCAATTTGGTTTTACACCGAGCGTGCTGGTGAATGGGATTTCTATTGGGACGTTTCAAATTACGAAGGAGATGCACTAAAAGTTGAAAAAACACAACTTGATTCCATTAGTGGCTCAATTACAGATTATTGGCCTTATGGTTATAGGTATTTATCTCAATATAGGAATTGGGATATGAATACTATTGCAGAGATGGTCAATGGTAATTATGTGAAATACATAACTGATTTAGTCAGCAAAGCCTTAGATGAGATTGACCAAAAGCATTTGCCAATGCCATAAACTGTAAAAGTATTTGTTTCAATTATCCACAGCCTGTGCTTCAATTCGGCACAGGCTTTCTTTTTCTTTGCAGCGCAAAACAGTAAACGCTGTATTAACTTTAAAAGTAAAAAGCCATGGAAACCAACAAAGTAAATGATTACCTGATGAAGAAAATGATTCAAAAGGAAGCTATGAAGAGAATCTCCTCCGATTATCCTCTGAACGATGAGTTGCTAATGAAATACAGCAACGATTTGGATTGGGAGGAAGTGTCGGGCAACAGCAACATCAAATGGACAGCCGCAATGATTAACTATTGGGGCGATCGTCTGAACTGGAAAACATTCTCTGAACGAGCAAACGAGGAAATCCTGATTCCCGAACTTATCGAGAAATTCAAAGACCGTTGGGACTGGAGCGAACTTTCGAATAACACTGACCTGAAACTCACTTACGACCTCATCGACAAATACATTGGCCGTTGGGATTGGGGTAGACTCATGAACCGAGGTTGGTACAATAACAGTTGCGACCTTTATTCCATTGAATTTTTCAACCGCTATGCACAATACATCCCGATGGAAGATTTTGAAAACTCCAGTTTATGGGATGCCGTTGTTGAAGAGGAGGAAAATGCAATAAAGAAAGAAATACTGTTGAAAGACAATTAATAAATCGTTTTATTATGAGCAAAGTATTCAAAGTATGGCCCAAGCGGGTCAAAAGAGTGAACGGCACAGTGCTAACACCCGAAATGGTCATCATCGTGACCATCCCGATGCATGTTTCCAATCCCTTCAGCAATGGAGCCAAGGAAATCAAGGAAACCTACATGCGCATTTATCAGTTCGACTACCAGAAAGCCAACTGCTATCCGTCGGATTTTGAGTATGTGGCTTTGGATTAAAAAAAACAATGCTTTCACAAGCCTATGCTTCAATTCGGCACAGGTTTGTGTTTTCTTTGCAGCGTAATTCAAAACAAAACACCATGAAAATCAAAGACTTATTACAAGACGATGCCTTAAAGGCACTTGAAGACCAAATCATCATGTCGTTTGAAGGGCTTTGGAGCAAAGACCACGACTACACCGACGAGCGTAGTCTTCTCCAGGTTAGGAAAAGTATCATCAACCAACGGGTGCTGAAACACGAACAAGTAATGATGTTGCCGGACATCATAGCCTTCAACGACGCAATGCGCGAAGCCTTGCGCGAAATGTTCGACAAAGCCCACGCCGTGTATGAAGCCAACAAAGGCTTCGGTGAAGATGTGGAGGTCGAGGCTTGCTGCTATCTTAGCAATGACTATCCGGCATTGCACCCCGTGCAAGGCGAGAACCGACAAGAGCTTTGGAATGCTTTGCAGGATTCAGGATGGAACTTGCTGTATGAAGACGGCGTATCCTTTCCTCTCCAATTGAAAGGGAACGACGATCCTGATTCCAACGACTTTGACGAATTTATCGGGATGAATTGTCCGCCGCCCAACTGGAACGAAGGCCTTGACCAGGAACTGACCAAAGACCTGCACTTGACACAAGCCTTCCACAATCTGTTCGACCACACCGATTTCGCCATCACTGACTTCATCTATTGCCGTGATTTTTACTACAAAATCAAAGTTGAGTTCCTTAATGAAGCACAGCAAAACCATTGATGCGGCCACAATCGCCCGTCTGCTCAGTCACGAGGATGAGCACGGCATGGGGTGTGTCTTTATGTACACCTTTCTAAATGAAGTGATACGGCAGAAACGGCCATTCCCATTCGATTGTGAATCCGCTCAAGTAAGCCCCGACTTGCTGATTGTTGACAATCAAGGTAGAAGTATCGCCGTTAAGCATAAGCGCAATCGACTTAGTTTAACCCTCAATGACCAACGAAGTGAAACTTCCACACTCATCGAATATAATGGCGAAGCCTATCGCCAAGTCATTCTTGATTGGCTTGCCGCCTGCATCCGATACACTTCGTTGCAGCCTGAACTTCGCAAAGAACTAACAAGATATACCCAATACATCAAAAGAACAACTATTTCACAATGACATAACTATAATCGGGTTCAAATTCACAGTATTTATAAAGAAAGAAATTTGAACAAGATAGACACATGTGCAAAATATGCATACATGACTAACCGAATACCGTGCAAATCATGCAAGGAATTAGAAGTAGGAAAAGTAATTTGCAAAATTTGCAAAATAGTGGTAGTCGCAAAATTTGCGAATACCATTTGTTGGGATGAAAAGCAATGTGCAAATTTTGCACATACCACTGCCCGAAATATGATTATCACATGAACATGCATTTTTTTCGTACTATAATTGCAAGCCAAAGAGAAAAGACGTAATGGTGAAGGCATGCTGAATTTGATAAACTAGAAAACTGAATTTAAAATGATTTACGATAGCTTGTGCATTAATTCGGCACAGGCTTTTGTTTTCTTTGCAACGTAGAAACAACAAAACCTAACTGCGATGAACGATTATTATGGAAGCGTCCCTTTAGAGGAATACGAACAAATCCTGGCCAACCGTGAGTATTGGGACAACATTTCAGGCGAATGGGAAATGTGTTCAAAAATGGAAGACAAACTTGTGCGATTAGGGACATTCGTGCAAAGAGGCGGCGACCTGAACCGTGTGATTGCCCATTATGCAGATGGGCGGGAATACACCTACCGTGTGACGATTCAGCATTGTATAGAGCGGTATCTTGAGGCATTAACCAAGAAACGCATTCAGAATCTGACACTTCGCTTGTACAAACTCGAAAGAGAAGAAGCGGTAAAACTGCTTTCCGAGATGTTGAAAGTGAGCATCGGCGTTGATTTTAGGTACGACAAATACACCTCAAGGCAGGTCTCTTTCGGTGTGCTCGACACGAGGAAGTTGGATGCTGAGGGAATACTCTCTGCCATAGAACAGGAGCATCGCCAAGCACATCCCGACGAAAGCATTGAGGAGATCAGGAAAAGAGCTCATACTTGGATTGGGGATAGTTGGTGGTGAGAGAAAAATAATGTATCTTTGCAATTATTTGTATTTTGATTCAAATCAAACTGACATTATGGAAGAAAAAACGATTCTTTATGGCTATAAAATGACACATGATACAGGATTTGCTCCCAATCCCTATCATGGAGTGCTGACCTTGGCAACTTGCAAACCTCGCATTCGCAAATACACAAAAGAAGGATACTGGATTTCAGGATGGACGTCCAATGAGGTTTACGACAAAGACTATAATAAACACTCTTTTACTGATAGCAACCAGAAACTAATCTATTTGGCAAAAGTTTCAAAAGTTCTTAGTTTTAAAGACTATTGGGAAAAATATCCTTTAAAAAAACAACCCGAGAAGTCAATAATAGAAGATGGGAAAGAATGTTTCAAAAGTTGCGGAAATGTTTTAATAACAAAAAGTGACGACATAGCATTCTGCGGTGACAACATTTATGAACCAGATGTCAATGATACATTTGGATTTAAACAACATGAAAATCCACATCACGGTGAAAAAGAAAAGGAACGAGACATAAGCGGAGAGCATGTTCTTGTTTGTGAAGAATTTTACTATTTTGGCGTAGAGAATGCTATTCCTATTGAAAAAGAAGGTGTTGTTCATAGATGGAAAAGATTCCCCTTTGATAAAGGGAAGGAAATTATAGACTTCGTCAAGGAGCACTACACAAAGTGACGTAACCCAAAGAAAAAAATGAAAATCATATTAAGCAGAAAAGGTTTCGATTCGGCCAATGGTGGCCAGCCTAATCCCATCTTGCCCGATGGGACACTGCTGTCGCTTCCCATCCCCGACAAAAAGAAAGGAAACAATCCGTATGGTTCTCTTGTTTGGAACGGCCAAAACTACTTTGACATCATCCGCTCTTTGAAACCCAATACGAAGCTGAAAGCCGACAGCATGTGCCACCTCGACCCCGATTTAAGAAAAGACGTTAGGGATAGGGAAAAAGGATGGCAACCCGCTTTTGGCCAAACAGATACTGCTTTAAAGCACCTTCGCAACCAAGGTGTTTCCTTTGGTGACCTGTTTCTATTCTTTGGCTGGTTCAGACAGACCGAGATGAAAGACGATCACTTGGTTTACAAAAAAGACGCCGCAGACATTCATGCCATATATGGTTACATGGAGATTGGCAGCATCATCGAAAATCAGTCCGACGTTCCCAAGTGGTTAAAGGATCATCCCCACGCCGATTGTCCTGATGCATGGGCCGACCATACCAACGCGATTTATCTTCCCACAAACAATCTTTCCTTCCTGCCCACTCATAAAGGCTGCGATGTCTTAGGTTATCGTAATGACAGAGTGTTAACCAAGCCAGGTATGTCCCGTTGCTATTGGGATTTGCCTGACTTTTTCAAAAAAGTTGAGATCACCTACAACCCTAGTCCTTGGCGCAATGGTTGTTTTAAATCCGCAGGCCGTGGACAGGAATTCGTGATGGATGCCACTCCGGAAATTCTTGATTGGGTCAAACAAATCATATCATGATGAACATCATCGGGGTTGAGCACAGCCTGGTATATAAAATAATGAGAGAGTTGAAACAGATGGGTTTTGACGCGACTCCCGTTGAGGATGAAAACGATAGCAATAATGATAACAATAACAAAAGTAGCAGTAACGATTATTTGTTCTCCAAATTGAAGGATTTGTTTTAGCCTGTGCTTCAATTTGGCACAGGCTTTTTGTATCTTTGCAGCATCAAACCGTTAACATTATGTCCAAAAACCAAATCCACAAATATGTCTGGCTCGTTGAAACGCTCTACCATGCCAAGAAAATCACGCTGAAAGAAATCAACCGCAGATGGCTCGACACCGATTTGAGCGAGGGGCTGGAGATTCCGCGCCGCACGTTTCATACATGGAAGAACGCGGTGGAAGATATGTTCGGCCTCGTTATCATGTGCGACAAGAGCGACGGCGACCGCTATTACATCGAGAACCGCGAAGTGCTTGAGGATGACGGCCTGCAACGCTGGCTGCTCAGCACCATGTCGGTCAACAACACGCTGTTGGAAAACAAGTCGCTCAGCGACCGCATCCTGTTGGAAAGCATCCCATCGGGTCAGGATTTCCTCGCCACGGTCATGGAAGCCATGAAGAAAAACCGATTGCTGGAAATCACCTATAAAGGCTTTTGGAGCGAAAGCGAGCACACCTTCCCCGTGGCGCCCTATTGCGTGAAGCTGTTCCGGCAGCGGTGGTACATGGTGGGCAACAGCGTCTACGAAGACAAGATCCGAATCTATTCCTTGGACCGCGTACAGGAAGCCCGGCTATCGGAGGAGACCTTCAAATATCCCAAGAAATTCAGTCCAGAGAACTACTTCAAAGGCTGTTTCGGGATCATTCGCGACGAGGATTGCCCCATCGAGACCATGAAGCTGAAAGTGAGTGCCGACCAAGCCAACTACCTGCGTTCCCTACCCTTGCATCCTTCACAAAAGGAGCTGGTGCATACGGGCGAATACAGCATCTTCTCCGTTGAGGTACGCCCCACCTTCGACTTCCAGCAAGAACTCCTCTGGAACGGCGACGCGCTTGAGGTAATGGAACCACTTTGGCTGCGTAAAGAGATGGCTGGCATGGTCAAACGAATGTGGAACAATTACACCAAGAAATGAACTCTTTCG
>JAEEGH010024600.1_pt1 | contig 12141 bp, 10 predicted proteins | sample 9134181 | NCBI WGS metagenome assembly JAEEGH01 (sample SAMN16246544, study PRJNA631951) | gut metagenome | biome: gut microbiome; feature: rumen; material: DP-attached | host: Bos | place: Iran: Karaj | collected 2018-10
CATCTTCAAAGATGTCCTGCTTGTTGATACCACGAAGCATAACATGATAGATGCCTGTCGCACTATGTAAGCGCTCTTGTCTTGGCATAATTTCGGCTAGTATGTTTTACTGCGCAAAGATACATAACAATTTCAATATAACAAAATAATTCTACTTAAAATGGATCATCGAGTCCCCAAATTTCCCCTAATCATTTCTAACGACAAATACATTTTGTCTAAAATATTCGTATCCACTAATTCGTGGAATATAATCTCGTTTGGATCGGGAAATGTAAAATCGGAGATTTCTCCTTGTATATCAATCAAGTTGTCAAATCTGAGGAAATGAATTTCCAAGAAGTCATCAAGAATATCGAAACTTACCAATTTCTGATCTTTACAGGCTTCGATTTTTGTCATCAAAGAATTAATCTCATTGAAGCTGCTATCCATTTTCCTGACAATATGATAGAAAGGAGAATCTACTTTTATCTTACAAGTGCATAAATCTTTATTTACAATCTCCACTATATCAGGAAAAGAAATACATACAGAAGAAAGCCAATTATGCTTTGAGTTTTCTTTTATTTGAGCCCCAGCTAAAAACTTCTTGATTTCTGTACATAGCATAGACACTGTATCTTTGGTCATTCGGAAATAAAACTTACATTGGCTTTGCACTTGGCTATTATACCTTGTGTCACGCAAAATTAATTCATGCGTCAAATCCTTGCTATTAACATAAAAAACTAAAGATTTGTCATAAGATGTAAAGCCAAAATCTTCATTGTCGTTTTTCAATGTAGCAACATAACACTCATATAGGTATCTTATTTCTCTATGTAGTAATCGTGTGTTAGTTGAAAAAGACATGTCGCTATCGGTTTCTGAACTTATTACAATGATAGTAATATCCAAATCAACTGACACCTTGTCGCTTTGAACACAACAAATATCTATGGTATAATTACTGTTAATATCATGTATTTTCATTGGTGCAAATATAATAATTATTTTTAATATATAAGTATTTTACACTATTATTTTGAGAAAATTCTGAAATCTTTTGATCCGACCCAAATCTGATGGGCCTTGTTTATTTGATAAAACATTCGGTGTGTTATTATACCATTGGAAATTTGGGGACGGTTCTCATGATCCACTTTTTGCTCTGTAAATAACGCCATAACTGATTCCCGTAACACGGGAGATTTGTCTAATGTTTGCTCCATATTCACATAATTGTTTTAAGATTGTATTACGTTCTTTCTTCCCCAGTCTCTGTAGCTCAGTTGGTGTTTGAAGACCAGAAATATCTACTATCCTTTCCTTTATGTCATCATCAGTAATAATTCCACCAGTTCCATAGTCTATGTCAAGAATGTTATTGCTATCGACAGGCATAGTGACAAAATCATACAGGTTTGTCTTGTCAAGCCGTTTTATAACGGGTTCCGTTTTACAAATACGGTATTCGGTCTGCATACCTTCGTATTCAGCCCAGCTGCTCCAAGGATAATCTCTTACCTCAGCAGTAAGTCCAGCATGAACAGGATTTTGATGAACATATCGCATAAGCGTCATGAAATACTCGATATTGTTGACTGGTTCACTGAGGAAACGGTCTTGGAACAGATGACCATTACGTTCATATTTGCGATTATAGTAACGGGCATATGCAACTCCTATACGCTTGACACTTTCTCCAATTTGTTCATCTTGCTCTCTCATCAGCAGATGTATATGGTTGGTCATCAGACAGTAGGCATAGAAAGTGCAATGCGCGGGAAGAACATGGCCATCGTCATCATGTCTGACTACCAGCCCATTGAGAATCTTGAGGAACTGGATGTAGTCCTCATCATCTTCAAAGATGTCCTGCTTGTTGATACCACGAAGCATAACATGATAGATGCCTGTCGCACTATGTAAGCGCTCTTGTCTTGGCATAATTTCGGCTAGTATGTTATTTACTGCGCAAAGATACATAACAATTTCAATATAACAAAATATATCTACTTAAAATGGATCATCGAGAACCGTCCCCAAATTTCTTCTAAAGCACGTAATATACGATTTCCTGCTGCATCGTAACTATATGCAATATTCTGCGCTTTTACTGCTACTGGCAACAGGAAAGCTGCCAGTAGCATAAATAATAGTTTCTTCATACTCGCTTTATAGCCAAATCCAACCTGTGAAAACCCAAGAACCCAATACGAGTTTAATTTCATAATTGCCAGAGAGCGTAGAGGGCAGTACGACCTGCGTCTGCGTAGAATAGACCACTGTCGAGTAAACCACAATACCATCCTCATCCTTTATATTAAGAATGTACTCTGGATGATCTGCCACAAAAGCCAAAGTGTGGTTCTCTAAATAAACAACAGGCGGACGCATGGGGACTTTGGCATGCCCATTACCAACAGGCATACCTTCAATAATTTCTACAGCAAGTGGTATAATATCCCATGCTGCCGCACTCGTACTCAAAGAAAGAGCAATCAGAAGTAAGTAACAAAATTTTCTCATAATTTGTAAATTGTAATAATGGTTTGAATTACGGCTGCAAAATTATGAGTCTTTCATTGTTACACCAAAGAAAAGCCAAACTATGACTTTAGCGAAAATTTAGTTTTCGCTAAAAGTAATTGATAATAAGTGTGTTACCAAAATATTTAGTAAAAATTTAGCAAAGGGCTATTTTAGTACAATTCATGCAACAAAGCAATCAATTCTGCTGCACCGCCCTCATCTTTCTCAAAAACCTCACGTAAGATTTTAGAGCTTATCTGAGATACTCGACCTTGGGTAATGTTCAACATATTACTAATTTCTTTTGATTTGAAGCCCAAACGAAATAGTATGCAAACATTGAAGTCTTTTGCATTGAGTTTATATTGTCTGGAAAGTAAAAGGCTGTTGAACTTAGGAAGATTCTCGATGACTATTTTTCGGCATTCACGAAGCTCGGCAATACTTAATGCCTGACCATACTGCTTCCCTAACAATATCTGGTAGATATCAGATTCCTTAATGTTTTTCTCAATGGCAGAATGTTCAAATAGTAATTTCTTTCTGTGTATCTGCATCTCATCCCTTTGCTGGGCAAGCTGTTTCTCCTTTTCCTCTAATAGATCTTCATACTCATCGGCATGTGCGCGTAACTGAAGAATTTCGGATTGTGTCTGCTCAAGTTGTTCCAAATTGTGCAGATAAAGAACACGTTGCTTTTCCTTCTCTTCGCGCATCCCATAGATGACATAAATAGTGATAGTCATTATCAGGAGGAAGAGCGAACTACAGAAATATAGTTTCCTCTTTTCTTTGGCAGCATTCTCTTTTTCTTTCTGGGCTATCTCTTGATTACGCGTGTAGTCATACAAGGATTGCATGCGTTTTATGGTCTGCATTGTCTTATGAGCATACAAGGAATCTCCCATGGCATGAGCGTAGAGAGCGTAATTTACCGCAGAATCATTGTTTTGTTGTTTTTGATATATCTTGGCTAATCCCATAGCTGCCGCTCCTTGATTGTTGAAGTCCTTGCCATCATGGAGTTCCTTACGAAAATAGAATTCAGCTGAGTCTAACCTGCCTGTATTCAAATAGTATTGCCCTTTAAAATTGTAATAGACTTCTCTTCCTACAGCTATATCGCCTTGAGCATCAAAGAGTCCTGATTTAGATTCATAGACATCCATATACTGCTTAGCTTTCTGATACTCACCTTTATCCAATAATGGTTTTATTGCTCCTCCCAAAGCGATTGCTGCTTCTGATACATAGCCGTATTGATTGTATTTAGCAACAACATTTTCGATGATGAAAATCGAAGAATCAGAAAGCCCCAATAGATCATAAGCGAAACTCTCTTGTTCATAATTCATCAATGCAGCAAGCGTGTCTTTGCCAAGCCAGGCATATCTCACAGATTGCTGCTCAAATTCTAATTGCAGTCTGTAGAGTCCTTGGTAATAAAATAACTCCGCCATCTGCCCATAAACCCTGCTTAGCTGTGCGAAGTCGCAGTCGAGGGCGGTAGTGTCAGCGCAATCGATGGCGTCGTGATAGCATTCCAAGGCCATGGGGGCTTCGCCGGCTTCGTAGTAGGCGCGGCCAAGTAGGTAATGGGCCAGCAGGCGGTCGTTGGCAGTGCCGTGGCGGTCAAAGAAGCGGACGTAGGGCTCTACGTCCTTCGTGGTGAAAGGCTGGTCGGTGCGGTTGCGTTGGTTAAGACTGTCCAAACCCTGTCGCATGGCAGTGCGCTGCCGCTCAGTAGTACAGCCTATTAGCAACAAAATCCATAGGAATATAAAACCTACCAGTTGTTTCATTCTATTCCTCAATATGTGACAGCGAGTGGGCAAAGTTGGCCATAAAGTTGGTGACGGCCTCTCGCGGATAATAGCGCAGATATTTGGCCGAGAGCTTCACGTGCCACATCATAGCATCGGAGTCGTTGGTGCGCACGAAGACGCTCTTGCCCTGCGTGAAATACCATTCTGCGGCGTTCTTCTGTGTCAGCTTGAAGATGTCCTGCACGACGCGCCTGGTGTTCTTGTTGCTTTCTGCCTCGGTGAAAGGGATGTCCTGAGGCTCAAAGTGGAAGAGTTCTATCATCAGCGACCCTTCCAACTGAGCTATGCGCTCCATGTCGAGCTTCTTAATCCACGACTTCAGCAGGGTATAGTCAATGTGGTCACGCGTTGTACGCAGATACGTGCCCAGCATAATCATGTGGCGCAGGCTGGCTCCTTGTGTCAGAATGTAGCGTGCTATGCCGATGATGTTCAGCAGCAGGTTGAGTGTCGGCGTGCCGTCCTTCTCTTCTATCAGCTTGGCGAGAATGTGGTTCAAGCGCGGATTGGTCAGCTGTTGCTGCTTGTACTCCTCGTAGCGCTCTGTCGTGTCGTCCTCAAACTGCTGGCGCAGGGTGGGAGAGAGCTGCAGGAAAAAATCGTCCGACAGTTGCCGGATACCGTCGGCTATCCAAGGCGTTACACCATGGATCATAGAAATCTGGTACAACTGCTGCCATTTCCATTCGGACATGGGTTCCAGTTCTTCGTGCTTGCCAAAAGCACCACTGCGCAACAGACGCATGAAATTCCTTTGAATGATATCCATTATGAATAGCGTTTAGGGTAACGAAATAGGATAGAGAAAAGCGCCATCATGCCGATGGCCAGCGGATAGTAGAGGTAAGGTAGGATACTGACCGGGTTTAGCGAAGCCAGACCTGCAGCCATCAGCAGCTGAACGCCGTATGGTATCAAGCCTTGCACCATACATGAGAACGTGTCCAATATTGATGCTGCCTTGCGCTTGTCTACACCGTAGCGGTCACCAATCTGCTTGGCTATACCGCCGACGGTGATGATGGCTACGGTATTGTTGGCCGTACACATATTCACGAGCGACACCAGGGCTGCTATTGACAGTTCGGCACCACGCTTACTCTTGACATGGCGTGTCAAAATCTGGATGAGGTAGTCAATGCCGCCGTTGTGCTTGATCATCTCTAACAGACCGCCAGCCATCATCGTGATGATGATGAGTTCACCCATCCCGATGATACCCTGGCCCATAGCACCAAACCAACCAAAGAGGTCGTATGTTCCGTCTGCTACACCGATGATGCCAGTCAGCAGGATGCCAACCGTCAACACGGCCATCACGTTCATCCCCAAGAGAGCCGTTAGCAGGACGACCATGTAGGGAATCACCTTGATGTATGACACTTCAGGCACATGCTGGGGCGAAGCCATGCCAGTGCCCATTACGATATAGACAATAAGGATGGCCAGTGCTGCCGGGAATACGATGAATGAATTGGCAAGGAACTTGTCGCTCAGCCGGCATTCCTGCGTTGACGTGGCAACGATGGTGGTGTCTGAGATAAACGACAGGTTGTCGCCGAAGAATGAGCCGCCAACCACTACAGCCGTCATCAAGGCCACCTCAGTACCTGTCTGTTGGGCTATGCCCGCCGCTATTGGGGTTAGGGCTACAATGGTGCCTACGCTCGTGCCTACGCTGAACGAAATGAAGCAGGCAGCCAGAAACAGTCCGGCCAGCAGCATGTTCCCAGGCAGTAGCATCAGCGTCAGGTTGACCGTCTCGTCAATGGCTCCCATCACCTTGGCACTATTGGCGAAGGCACCGGCAAGAATGAAGATCCAGATCATCAGCATCATCATGCTCGTGCCTGCTCCTTTGCTGTAGATATTGATGCGATTGCGCAATGGCAGCCCGCCGCTGATGATGACAGCATACATCGACGCAACCATAAAGGCCACCGTAATAGGCACCTTATAAAAGTCCCCGGCCACGATGCTCGTGACCAGGTACATGATGATGAACACCGCCAGCGGTGATAATGCCAGCAGTCCTTTCATTACAGCGTTACGCCATTCTTGAAGATGGAAATCTCGCGGTAGCCGTTCTCCTCGTTGCGGGCTTTCTCACCAGAGGCAACAGCCAGCACCTTGTCGATAAACTCGGGAACGAGCTCCTGCATGGTGCGTCCCTCAACAAGCTGACCGGCAGAGAAGTCGACCCAGTGAGGCTTGTTCTTGGCAAGTGTGGGGTTGGTGGCAACCTTCATCGTCGGTACGAAGGTACCGAAGGGTGTACCGCGGCCCGTGGTGAACAGCACGATATGGCAGCCACAGGAGGCCAATGCCGTAGAGGCTACGAGGTCATTGCCGGGAGCCGACAGCAGGTTGAGACCGTTGGCTGACAGACGGTCGCCATATTCCATAACACCGCTGACGGGTGCCTTGCCGCACTTCTGTGTGCAGCCTAAGGCCTTATCCTCAAGGGTTGAGATACCACCAGCCTTGTTGCCAGGACTGGGATTCTCACCGACGGGTTCGCCATGGGAGAGGAAGTAGTTCTTGAAGTTGTTGATCATCGAGACGGTCTGGTCGAACAGCTCGCGGGTCTCACAGCGGTTCATGAGGATAGTCTCGGCACCGAACATCTCGGGAACCTCAGTCAGTACGCTGGTACCGCCCTGAGCCACGAGCCAGTCGCTGAATTCGCCGACGAGCGGGTTGGCGGTGATGCCGCTGAAACCGTCGGAACCGCCACATTTCAGACCGATGCGCAGCTTTGAGACGGGAACGTCCTCGCGCTGGTCCTGTTTGGCCTGATTATAGAGCTCGCGCAGGATTTCCATGCCTGCCTCAACCTCGTCGCCCTCAACACGCTGAGTCACCAGCAGTTTTATGCGCGATTGGTCATAGTCGCCGAGCATTGCCATGAAGTCCTCGGGCTGGTTGTTCTCACAACCGAGGCTGAGCACCAGCACGCCGCCGGCATTGGGGTGCAGACAGATGTCGCGCAGCACCTTGCGGGTATTCTCGTGGTCTTCGCTGAGCTGTGAGCAGCCGTAGTTGTGGTGCCACGTCCAAATGGCATCGACACCTTCGCCCTTGGTCTCTGTCATCAGTCGGTGGGCCAGCTGTTCAGCAATGCCATTGACGCAGCCTACCGTAGGCACAATCCATATCTCGTTGCGCACGCCGACGTCACCGTTCTTGCGGACATAGCCTTTAAAGGTGCGACCTTCGTTCTTGATTTTCAGCGGTTCGTCCACGGGGTTGTACGTGTACTCTAACGTACCAGAGAGATTGGTCTTCAGGTTGTTCTCGTTAACCCAGTCACCAGCTTTCATGTCCTGACGGGCATGACCGATGGGATAGCCGTACTTGATGATGTCCTCGCCTTCGCGGACATCTTTGATGAGTACCTTGTGACCTGCTGGAGTGTCCTGGTTCAGGGTGATTTGCTTGCCGTCTACCTCAATGATGTCGCCCTTGGCTTTCGGAGCCAGGCATACCACGACAGAGTCGGCGGGATTGATTTTCAGAAATGTTGCTAATGCCATAATTGTATCTGTTTTAGTAGTGATTTGTATAATAACTTCAATTCTTCAATTTTTCAACTCTTCAATACTTATCCCACGTTCTTACGGCGGTAGAAGTCGATATTCTCTTTGGTCAGCAGTTCGATGGGCATGTAGTTCACCGGCTCTACCACTTTCTTGAGCACAATAGCATCGAACAGGGTCTCAATGCAGGCATAGCCTTGCATGTAGGCATGCTGGGCAATGAGGAACGAGATGCTGCCCTGACGGACACACTCGGCATTCTTCGGTACCATGTCGTAGCCCATGATCTGGATGTTGCGTCGGTTCGACCTCAGCAGGAAGTCGCCAACAAGATGTGCCTTAGAGTTGAAGGTAATGCAGTGGTGAACGTGCGGATGCTCTTTGAAGAACTCTTCAAGGATGGGGTCATATTGCTCGCGCTTGTCGTCAAGCGACAGGTTCACCTCGCTGATAGTCACCTCGGGGAAGTGGTCGTGCATGTAGTGGCGGAAGCCGGTTTCGCGGTTTTCCTGCTGCTTCGATGCCACGTTGCCGTTTCGCATCTGCTTCATCAGCATGATTTCCTTTTCTTTCGGTGCTACCAGCATCAGCATGCGAGCAGCGAAATAGCCTGAAGCAAATGAATCCTGACCAAAGAACGACAGCGGCTTGAGGTCAGGCATGTAGGAGTCGAGCAGTATAAAGGGTACACCCATCTCGTGCAGTTGGTCGGTAAAGCGTCTGGTCACGTCCAATCGTGAGGGGACAACGATGACACCGTCGGGCTCCTGTTTCAGACAATCATTCGTCACGCGTGTAAAGGTATCAGCAGAAAAGCGATTGTAATACATCATCTTGACGGAGATGCCAAAGTCCCTGCGGTGCTCACAGGCTGCTAACGAACCTTCTTCAATTTCTTCCCAGTAGGCTTCCGACTCGTGTTTGGGAATAATACAGTAGAAAGTATATTCCTTGTTGTAAGCCAGGGCCGAAGCATACATGTTGGGCTTGTAGTCCATCTCGTCCAGTGCCTTCTGCACCTTCTCCAGAGCCTTCTTCGACACGTTGGGACGATTGTGTAACACACGGTCTACAGTACCTACAGAGACGCCTGCGCGCTCTGCAATATCCTTAATTCTTGTTTTTTCTCTTGCCATATTTCCTGCAAAGGTACAAAATAAATTGAAAATTGAAAATTGAAAATTGAAAATTTTGCTGCCGCCACGAAAAAAACTTCAATTCTTTAATCCTTCAATTTTTTAATTTTTCAAATTCTTCTCCTGAACTCTGCGCAGGTGATGGCCGTTGCAACAGCGACGTTCAGGCTCTCTGCCGTGTGGCTGCCCACATGGTAGTTGGGAATGAGCAGCTTGTGGGTAATCTTTTCACGAACCGACGGTGAGATGCCGTTGCCCTCATTGCCCATAACGATAATGCCCGTGGGACTCAGTTCTTCCTGATAGATGTTATTGCCGTCAAGGAGTGTCCCGTAGACCGGACATTGACAGGTGTCAAACAGCGACAACAGGTCGCAATATATAATATGTACATGTGCAAGACTTCCCATTGTAGCCTGCACCACCTTGGGGGCATAGGCATCGGCGGTGTCTAAAGAACAATAGATGGTGTCAATGCCGAACCAGTCGGCTATGCGGATGATGGTGCCTACATTGCCCGGGTCTTGCACGCCGTCTAATGCCAACGAGAGCTTACTGTCGGGGACGTCTTCGGCACCCTTTTCCTCATCAGGAATCTTCAGCACGGCCAGCACTTCCTGGGGATGTTGCAGAAAACTCAACTTCCGCAGTTCTTCGTCGGTGATGAGTTGGGCATTGGGGCGCGGCGTCGTCGAGAAGATGGTATGGGGAATGTATCCTGCCTTGAGCAGGTCGCCTACCACTTTAGGCCCCTCGGCTACGAAAAGATGCTCACGCTTGCGGTTCTTTTTCAGTTCCAGCGACCGCACCAGCTTCAGTTGATTCTTGCTCAGCATAACACTTCGTTTTGAAGTGCAAAGGTAGTGAAAAAAGTGAAGAGTGAAGAGTGAAAAGTGAAGAATTTGCTGCCGCCGTTAAAAATATTTTTGAATTATGAATTACGAATTATGCATTATTTCGTACCTTTGCAGTCGATATGCGCATTAAACACTTGATAATGATTGCAGGAGTCCTGCTGCTTGTGGCATGCTCAGAGACCAAATACGTCCCTGAAGGGCAATACCTGTTGAATCGTGTGAAGGTGACCAGCGACACTCAGACGAGAGACATCAATACCACGGAGATGAAGCAGTTGGTGAAACAGCGTGGAAACACGCGCTGGTTCTCTGCCGTAAAGATACCGTTGGGTACCTATTCGCTGTCGGGACGTGACACGACGCGCTGGCTGAACAGAACCCTGCGGTCCATAGGAGAACCCCCAATCATCTATGATTCCGCCATGACTCAACAGTCTATGAAGATCCTGTTGCAGCAGATGCAGAACAAGGGCTTCTTGCAGGCAAGTGTCGATGCCCGCAATACGGTGCGTGGCAAGAAACTGAGTACGGAATTTATCTTGCATCCCGGACAGCCGTACTTTATCGGCAAGATGGACTACGACATACAGGATAGTGCCATTGCCGATCTGTTGCAGATGGACAAAGAGGAGAACCGCGGACTGCATACCGGCATGATGTTCAATGTCGAGAACCTTGATGCAGAGCGGAAGCGCATCACCACCATGCTGGTCAATCAAGGCTATTATCACTTCAATAAAGATTTCATCACGTTCCTGGCTGACTCGCTGACGGGGTCGCCCAACATCAACCTGACGCTGGTGCTCCAGCGCTATCGCGACAATCAGGTCAGCAACCAAGTCCATCCGAAGTTTTCGATTGGCGACGTGCGCTTTAATAGTGGCAATGTTGATGACTCTGTCATCCACCTGCGTCCCAGCGTGCTGAACCGCAATTGCTATATCCGTCCGGGTGAACTCTATTCCGCTGCAGACTTGCAGAATACCTACAACCACTTTGGCCGTCTTGGGGCTGTGCGCTTTACAAACATCGCCTTCCGTGAGCGCCCTGATGAGCCTGTGCTCGACTGCGACGTCACCGTTAGCACCAACAAGCCTTCAACCATCTCATTCCAGCCCGAAGGTACGAATACGGCAGGAGACTTTGGTGCGGCATTAGCCCTGACCTACCAGAACCGTAATCTGTTCCGTGGCTCTGAGGCACTCAGCATAGAGTTGCGTGGAGCGTACGAGGCTATTCGTGGACTGGAGGGCTATTCCAATTCTGATTATCTGGAGTATAGTTTGCGGACCAACCTGTCGTTCCCCAGTTTTATTGCTCCTTTCCTGTCACAGTCGTTCCGCCAGCGTATCAATGCCACTTCTGAGGTGTCATTGCTCTTCGACCTGCAGAACAGACCCGAATTCCTGCGTCGTGTGTTCTCCGTAGGGTGGCGCTACAAGTGGAATGATGCAAGTCACCATGACCACTATCAAGTAGACTTGCTCGACTTGAACTTTGTCTCTATGCCATGGATTAGTGACAAGTTCTATCAAGACTATTTGAGTGAAGCATCCAAACGCAATGCGTTGCTACTATACAACTATCAGGACCTGTTTATCATGCGCACTGGTTTCCGTTACAGTTACTATAATGGGACTTATGCTATTAAAACCAATGTAGAAACGGGCGGAAACCTGCTCGACCTGGCGGCACATGTGTTTGGCTTCCACATGGACGAAGACGGTGACTATACCTTCCTTGATGTCGCTTTTGCACAATATGTCAAAGGTGATATAGACTTTACGCGCAATTTCCAGTTGGATTACCGCAGCCAACTGGCTTTCCACGTAGGTCTGGGTATTGCCTATCCCTACGGCAACAGTTCGGCGCTGCCGTTCGAGAAGACTTATTTCTCAGGTGGTGCCAACAGTGTGAGAGGATGGACTGTCAGAAGCTTAGGACCTGGTAACTTTGTGAGCAACGACGGCGACCTGAACTTTATCTTGCATACGGGTGACATGAAACTGGACCTGAACTTGGAATATCGTGCACACCTGTTTTGGAAATTAGGCGGTGCGCTGTTTATTGACGCTGGTAATATCTGGAACCTCCGGGACTATGAGGACCAGCCTGGCGGACAGTTCAAGTTCTCTGAATTCCTGAATCAGTTGGCTGTCAGCTATGGTCTGGGCTTTCGCTTGAATTTCGATTTCTTTATTCTCCGCTTTGATATGGGTATGAAGGCGGTCAATCCCGTCTATCAGAACCGGCGCGAGCATTTCCC
>JAEEGH010024601.1_pt1 | contig 12141 bp, 12 predicted proteins | sample 9134181 | NCBI WGS metagenome assembly JAEEGH01 (sample SAMN16246544, study PRJNA631951) | gut metagenome | biome: gut microbiome; feature: rumen; material: DP-attached | host: Bos | place: Iran: Karaj | collected 2018-10
CAAGGCCAACTTCGCGAACTCCACCATCGAACGTACCGACTTCATCCTCGCCCAGCTGAATGGCGTGAGCTTCGCCGGTGCCAAGCTCGAAATGGTGAACTTCACGAACGCCAACATGCAGGGCATCAAGATCGACGCCGACACCAAGATGAACGACGTTGACTTCTCCGGTGCAAACCTCGAAGGCGCCAAGATCGAAAAGTTCACCGCCAAGAAGGTGATCTACGATAACAAGACGGTGTTCCCGGCCGGTTTCGACCCGCGTCAGTACGGCTTCACCAAGCGCGGTGAAAAGGCCGCCGACATCAAGGTCGAAGGCAAGAAGAAGTCCGGTGACGACGAAGACCAGCCGAAGAAGAAGCGCAAGAAAAGAAAGTCCATGGACAATGACGACGAATAGTCGTTAACCAAAAAACGGAATTGAAGAGCCTTGGTGATGAACCGAGGCTTTTTTAGTTACACGACCGAACTGGCTAAACTCAACAGAAACCTTACTCTGAAGCCAGTTCTCTCGCAAAAGAGTGCAAAACGAGTGTCGCAAAATGATGCTTGCATCATTTTATGACCGAGTGAAGCCGCGGACGCCAAAGGCGTCAACCGCCCCTGTTTAATAACAGGGGCTTTGTTGCTCACAAAAGACCGCAAAGTCTAAAAAACGTAGTGAATGTCGATAAGACTTTGCTCTCGCAACCGCCCTCGGTTAACACCCGAGGGCTTTGTTGCTCACAAAAGACCGCTCACGCCTAATCATCAAAGTACGGCCCCGAAGCGTTCGCTCTCGCAACCACGCCTCGTTAAATAATCCCAAGCCGAGCGCAGCAGAAACAAGTTTACTTGTTTCTATTGTCGAGGCGCCGGATTATGCGATACATCGCAATACGAGGCGTTTGTTGCTCACACTTACTTCTTATCCATCAGCCAGTTCACAGCTTCGGCGAGGGTATGTACCTGGACAATCTTCATGCCCGAGGTATTCTCCGGCAGGCGGCCACCCGCAGGGACTACCGCTTCGGTCATGCCCAGGCGGCGGGCTTCCTTGAGCCTTTGTTCCAGAAGGCTCACGGAGCGGACCTCGCCCGACAGTCCGAGTTCTCCGATGACGATGGACTGCCTGCCGAGCGGAATCGCGAGGTGGTTGCTCGCAACAGCGAGCGCGAGGGCGAGATCCGACGAAGTGTCGGAGACCTTCAGCCCGCCGGCAATCGAGACGAATACGTCGGAGGCCCCAACGATTACCCCGCCGAACTTTTCAAGCAGCGCCAGGATGATGGTGAGGCGCTTCGGGTCGATTCCCGCCGCGACTCGCTGCGGCACCGCAAAGGTAGTCTGGCTCACGAGCGCCTGCGTCTCGAAAAGCATCGCCCGCGTTCCTTCCATCGTGCAGCAGACAACACTTCCGGGCGTCGGAGGAACATTCTCCTGCAGAAACACGCGGCTCGGATTTTCAACCGGAGAAAGCCCGTGCGAAGTCATCTCGAATACGCCGATTTCATCCGTCGCACCGAAGCGGTTCTTGATGGTGCGGATCAGGCGGTACTGATGGTTACGGTCCCCTTCAAAATACACGACCGTATCGACCATGTGCTCCAGGATGCGAGGCCCTGCGATCTGACCGTCCTTGGTGACATGCCCGATAAGAATAGTGATGCAGCCCGTATTCTTCGCGAACACCATCAGGTCGAGTGTGCATTCGCGAAGCTGCGTGGCACATCCAGGAGTCCCCGAAAGGTTTTCCTTATAGACCGTCTGAATCGAGTCGATGACGAGTACCTGCGGCTTGATCTCTGCCGCCTGCTGCAAAATTTTTTCGAGGCTCGTCTCGCAAAGCAAGAGCATATCGGAACCGGCGACATTCAGACGTTCGCTACGCAGCTTGACCTGCACCGCACTTTCTTCGCCGCTCACATAGAGGCTCCTTACTCCGGCGGCTGTCATGGTGGCGAGCGTGGACAGCACCAGGGTGGATTTTCCGATTCCAGGATCGCCACCGATGAGCACCAGGGAACCTGGCGCAAGCCCGCCCCCTAGCACCCGGTCAAATTCAGTATTGGCGGTGCTCAGCCGCCTCGTCTCTTCTGTAGCGACTTCCTTCAGCGGAATCACCTTATGGACAGGACCGCCGAGGCCGCGAGAAGCTCGTCCCCCGTCGAGAACACTTTCTACAACATGCTCCTTGAGACTGCTCCACGCCCCGCAGAACGGACACTTGCCTGCCCACTTTGGCGTGGTATTGCCGCATTCGGTACAGAGGAACTCAATTTCTTTTTTCGCTTTCGTTTTGTTTAGTGCTACCATGTGCACCAATATAACAAATTACCACCGACAATTTATGACATTCTTTAAATAATGCACAAAAAAGCACTTTTACATTAGGTTCAGCGCCCAATTTTTGCAGGGCGCCCCTCTTTAACATTCTAAGCCTTGATGCGGATCTGCACAAGGCTATTCACTTTTGTTACAATTTTTCACTGATTTGCTTTACATTGACAGGATTACCCACGATAATTATATAGGAAATACAGCCATCGGGGTAACCTATGTTTGATTTCATCAGCAACATCCTAGAACGCATAACGAATTTTTTCGCGCAGGTGGTCTTGCTCATCATCATCGTTCTCGCAGTCGTCCTGCTTTTCCTCGCAACTAACAGGCACAACAAGAACCCCTATGTGGATCACTCGCAAGAAATTCAGAAACAGCAAATCGAGGCCGAACGAGAGGCAAAATACAAGGAAGCTCTGCAACGCCTCTATGAAGAACAATATGGAAAATAAACCAACAACGGAGCCGTCACCATGGGATGCCTTGTCAACCTTATCAAAATCTTCCTAGGGCTAATCCTTATAGTCATCATGCTCATCGTTGGCTATAAGCTCATTTTCGACCCGTATAGGCCCGAGTCACCTAACAGCTGTTGGTCCCATAGACCTGTGGCAGAAGAGACATCTCCAACGGACAACCATACCATAGACAACATCAATTACGATGTTCCCCTGCAGACAGGTCCCACCCATGACTACATAATGGAAAACACCTTCCAGAAACCATTTGTGGTCATGGAGCTTGACCCCGAGCTTGAAAAAGGTCTCGTCTATGTCATCAAAGTGTTCAAGAGTCAATTCGGAGAGGATTTCTCCCCTACCATCATCTCGGCCCACGATTCCTTCGATAGGCATGACAAGTGGTCTGCTCATAGGGTCGGCCGAGCTGTCGATATCAGTCTCGCTGACCTGCCCCTGAAAGAGAAAAGGCGTCTCATCAAATTCCTCAAATCTACTATGCCCGATGACTATACTATAGTTTGGGAAAACCAGGGCATCCAAAACGAACACCTACACTTCCAATACCACCAATAATAAATAGAAGCCTGAAACGGCAATATCATGATACAACGACTTGGAATCATTCTATCTTTCGTCGCAAAGACATTTGCTGACGACATGCACAATGGAGTAGAATATGGCAATTTTTGAAACTCTTTTTATCTTGGCCGGCCTTCTCATGGGCCTTGTGTCACGGGGCGGAATGTACCTATTCCTGCTTCCGCTTGCGGTAGTAGCGTTCGCGCTCGCCATTATGAACAGGCCGAGCCCAACGGGGTCCAGGACAAAAAAAATCGTAAGCTCGATTTTATCGGTAGCATACCTTATCGCGGTAGTTGTCTGCTCGCTTACTTTTTTCCAAAGCGGTTCCAAAGAACCGGAAGATGCCCCCAAAAAGGAACCGACAGTTGCATTGCAGGTTCAAAATGACAAGGACTTGTCCGTTCTAGAAGAGAAGGTGGATAAAATCTATTCCATGCTTGCCGACATGAAAGCGGAATACAGCCTGATTGGAAAAAGCGATCTGGAGCGGGTCAAGGCGGAAATCGCCATGCATGACGACGAATTGATTGAGTGCGACCCCACAAAAGAGAAGGGCTGTATGGAATTCTCCAATTATGGAACGGAACGCGACAGCAGCAGGTTTTACATGGTATCCTTGCACTGGGAGTTGCCGAGGTTCCAAGTTTATCCTAAATGGGTCTACCGGAATATCATCAAGGGGTTGCTGGGCGATGACTTGACCGATGCCGACACTGTCCTTGATTCTAGACATTTAGGAAAAATTCATAAAAGGGCCCTTTACCGTCAGGTGGAAGAATACAAGAGGCTCATTGAGTCCGAACTCAGGAATTATCCCGATGACTGGTACTATGACAGCACCCATACAGAAGTCGCCGCCACCCTCAAATACGAGCGCATGGACAGTATAGATGTCGCGTTCGATTCGCTGCTGTGGACGACCTATTATATCTCGAATGCCGGTTACCAAGCCGGTGCCGCCGGAGGATACAATTACGAGTATCATCGGACCTTCTCGAAGAAAGACGGGTCGCTGGTTGATTCCACTATTTTCAATCCAGAAGAAAAGGAAAAGATTGTATCGCTTCTTCGCAAATATGCGGAAAAATACGATGCCCGTCCCAATGCCATCGGCATGAATTTCCGGCTGGAGCCTTCTTTCTTGAAGGACGGTGTCGGTTTTGACGGTTCCTCTTTCGAAATCGGCGAGCACACCCACGGCAGCGTGATGATCGTGGTGCCTTACGAGGAAATTCTGCCCTATATGGAAACTTGGGCCCGCCGGGAATTCGGTCTTACTGAAATCGCCCAACAAAGATGATGACGTATTAAAGATCCTCTCCGAATTGTTAAAAAACTTATAAAATTACTTTTTTCTTACGGATTTTGGCAAAAAGGCTCCAAAAGGGTACAAAACGCCCCCCTTATTTTCTAAGTTTGGCGCGGTTTGTAAAGAAAAGATAAAGGAAGAAGGAATTTATGGTTATTGAACCGATGATCCGTAGCAACATGTGTGTCAATGCCCACCCGCAGGGCTGCGCTATGGATGTAAAGCGCCAGATCGACTACGTGCAGAAGAAAATGGCCGAACGCGGCGAAACCAAGGATGCCCCGAAGACCGTCCTTGTCCTGGGCTGCTCCACCGGCTACGGGCTTGCCAGCCGCATTACTTCCGCCTTCGGATACGGCGCCGCTACCATCGGCGTATCTTTCGAAAAAGAAGGCACTGACGAACCTCGCCAGAAAACGGGAACTCCCGGCTGGTACAACAACATGGCCTTCGACAAGTTTGCAAAGGAAGCGGGCCTTGAATCCGTCACATTCAACGGAGACGCCTTCTCGCACGAAATGCGCAAGAACGTCATCGACACCCTGAACAAGATGGGCCGCAAGGTAGACCTGCTGGTATACAGCGTGGCCTCGGGCGTGCGCGTAGATCCGGACAACGGAACCCTTTACCGCAGCGTGCTGAAACCGATCGGAGAAACCTTCTCGGGAGCCACCATCGACTGCATGACGGGCAAAATCAGCACCATCAGCGCAGAACCCGCCACCGAAGAAGAAGCCGCGAATACCGTGAAAGTGATGGGCGGCGAAGACTGGGCTCTCTGGGTAAACCAGCTGAAGGACGCAGGCGTGCTTGCCGAAGGCGTAAAGACTGTAGCCTACTCCTACATCGGTCCCAAGCTCTCCCACGCCATCTACCGCGACGGAACGATCGGCGGCGCCAAGAAGCACCTTGAAGCAACGGCACGCGAGCTGAACGCCGAACTGCAGAAGGACCTGAAGGGCGAAGCCTACGTTTCCGTGAACAAGGGCCTGGTGACGCGTTCTAGCGCCGTGATTCCCATTATCCCGCTGTACCTCTCGGTACTCTTCAAGGTAATGAAGGAACAGGGCTCACACGAAGGTTGCATCGAGCAGATGGAACGCCTGATGAGCGAACGCCTTTACACGGGCAAGGCCGTACCGACCGACGAAAATCACCTGATCCGCATCGATGACTGGGAACTCGACCCGAAGGTACAGGAAGAGGTGAACAAGCGCATGGCGACCATTACGCAAGAGAACTTCGCACAGGTAGGCGACCTCGACGGTTACCGCCACGATTTCCTGGCAACGAACGGATTCGATGTCGAAGGTGTCGACTACAGCGCCGACGTCAAGAGTGTCGAAACGATTTAAGCTTTTGCTGAATATTACAGGTGCCCGACTGAGTCGGGCACTTTTTTTATTCTACGATTATCGGCCACCGACGAGAATCTGGTCCACCTTGATGGTAGGCTGTCCTACTGTCACGGGGATATGTCCCGAAGATGCTCCGCAGACACCGGCAGCCACTTCCCAGTCGGAGCCGACCATACTGATGCGAGGCATGATTTCGTGTCCCTTTCCGATAAGGGTTGCACCGCGAACCGGTTCGCAAATCTTGCCGTTACGGATAACATAACCTTCGTCGACGGCAAAGTTGAACTCACCCGTCGCCGGGTTCACCGAACCGCCCGCCATGCGGGCAGCGTACAGGCCGTTGTCGACACTAGCAATCATCGAATCGAACGAATCTTTACCCGGAGCGATAAAGGTGTTGCGCATGCGACTGACGGGCGCATACTTGTAACTTTCGCGACGGGCGGAACCCGTACGGGCAATACCCACCTCGGCAGCGCCTACGCGGTCACTCATGTAAGTTTTCAGGATACCGTTCTCGATCAGCACCGTACGTTGCGTGGGAGTACCTTCGTCATCGCACTTGAGGCTTCCCCATACGCCGTCCAGGGTACCGTCGTCGATTGCCGTGAGGCACGGTTGCCCAATCGCCGCGCCGATTTTTCCGCAGAAGGGGCTTGCGCCGCGACGGACCGATTCCGTCTCGAGCGGATGTCCGCACGCCTCGTGGAAAATGACACCGCCAAAGCCATTACCCATCACCACGGGCATCTGTCCGCCCTGAATATAGCCGGCCGAAAGCATCCGGAGCACACGTTCGGCACATTCCGTAGCCAACGCCTCGGGAGAATAATTTCCCAGCAGCTCGTAACCGCCCAGGGCTCCCGGAGCCTCGTGCGTCGTAAGCCTTTCGGTTCCGTCACTTGCAGTCACCGTCACGTTCACGCGAAGGCGGGCACGGTCGAAGACCAAATTCAGACCTTCGCTATTCAACAGCGTAATTGATGTACACGAATCCGTGACGGAAGCGCCTACCTGGACTACTTTATCCGAAATGGCGCGGGCAGCCTTGTCTGCTCGGAACAGAAAATCCTGCTTGACCGCCTGTCCCAGTACCCGCGGATCCCTGAAGGCTGCGATGTTGTAATCGGCAACGCGTTTCTGCGGAGCGAACTCGAACGGCATTGACGGTTTTCCCGCGATACGGCCAAAAGCAAGAGTCTGAACCAATTTCAGCAGAGCTTCTTCGGAATCATCGCTTGTAAAACCGTAAAGTACTTCCGTTCCATACAGAAGACGGATGCCGATACCGTACTCGGTTCCGGCAGTCGCCGATTCGATATGGCTGGACTTCAATCCCAAAGTCGAGCTACGCGTTTCTTCTTCAAAAATTTCGACAAAATCCGCACCGGCGCTCTTACCCGCCTCGAAAATTTTTACCGCGACAGAAGGATTCATTCAGACACTCCCGCCGAGCGACATCCGAAACGCCCCTCGGCTTCACTAGATTACTTTTCGCGAACGGGAACTCCCGCCCGACGCATGGCATCCTTGATTCCGGGTACCGTATAGTCGCCGAAATGAACCATCGACGCCACCAGGGCCGCATCCGCAGATGTCTTAGCAAAAAGGTCAACGATATGGTCCGGTGTTCCCGCACCGCCACTCGCGATTACCGGCACCTGCACCGCACGCGACACCTGGTCGGTAATATTCAGTTCATAGCCACCCTTGACGCCATCGGCATCGATCGAGTTCAGGCAGATTTCACCGACACCGAGTTCCTCGGCGCGTTTCGCCCACTGCACCGCATCGAGGCCCATCGCCTGACGACCGCCGCGGATATACACTTCGTAACCGCTGGGAAACTTCTCGGAAACTCCCACGAACTTCGCATCCATGCCAAGCACAATGCACTGACGGCCAAAAGCCTTGGCGCCCTCGGCAATAATTTCGGGATGCAGCACGGCGAGGCTATTCACACTCACCTTTTCGGCACCCGCCAAGAGAGCCTCATGCATATCGTCGAGGTTACGGATTCCGCCACCCACCGCAAAAGGAATAAACACGCGGCGCGCAATCTGACGGATCATTTCCATATCGCAGGGACGATTTTCGGCACTGGCCGTAATATCGTAGAAAACGAGCTCGTCGACACCGTCATCGCTATAGCGAGCGCCCATTTCCACAGGGTCGCCGATGTCGATATTGCCCTTGAACTTGACGCCCTTCGTTACCTTGCGGTCACGGACGTCGAGGCAGACTATAAGACGTTTTGTAAGCATGGGTATTACAGGTTGCGATCGATGACAGCCTTCACGGTCGCCTTGGGAACGGCACCTACCACGTTGCCCACTTCGACACCGTTCTTGAACAGCTTCATGTTGGGAATGTTCGTGATGCCGAAACGGCCACAGATATCCCCCACGCCGGCATCGTCCACGTTGATTTTCGCAATGACGGCACGGCCATTATATTCATCGGCAAGTTCGTCGATAATCGGGCCCATCATCATGCACGGGCGGCACCAGGTTGCCCAAAAGTCCACAAAGACCAGCTGACCCGAAGAAATGGCCTGGTCAAAATTTTCTGCAGTAAGGTGAATTGCAGGCATAAGATTCTCCACTTTTGCTGCGGCACGGGGCCGCCATTTTCGGGAGCAAAAATAGCAAATTTGCGAGAGCTATTTTTTCTTGAATCTCAGGAAAAGTCCCTGAGGAGCGTACACAAAAGCCCTGAACATAGTCAGTCCTTCCAGGCCGTCATCGAAGAATTCCACATCGATTGCATCGGGAGCATCTACGTCTGCGTTTTCCATATCCGTCGTCATCTGGATATAGTTCGTCGGATCGGAAACCACAACGACGAACATCGTATAATCCGCCGTCACAGGCATTTCGAACTCCGTCTCGAAATCGAGCACCAGGCGCCCCCCTTGGAGACTCGCCCTGAAATTTTTCAGCTTGCGGGCCTTCACAAAAGACGTTCCCTGCAGAACGTAGTTGTAGTAGTTCTTGTCCTGCAAGGGGTCCAAAATCGCCCTACGGAACCATTCACCTTCGGCATTCGAAATTTCACCGTCGCCGTCTGCATCACCCGAGGACATCATGGCGGTGCTATAGATTTCATCAAAGACCCAGCGGTTATGAATCCCCGCAAAGCCCTTATCGTTGAAAAGGACCTTAATCTTTGAATCGGCAAAAACGTGCGGATGCGCAAAAACGGGCGCCAGGCCAAACAGGAGAATCAGACACAGCACCCGCAAAAGAATTTTCATAACAAATTAATTTCCTAGCGTTGCAAGCTAGAAAGCAAGGATGATGCCTGCTGTCAGGAGACCCAGCCCAAGAGCACCGAGACCAATCGCCACGCCACACTTGGTATCGCCACGGTCATTCAGTTCATGGTTGTCCTTCACCATCTTGCGGGTATCGTCGCTATCGAAGGCAGAGAGTTTCTCGTAGGCATGCTTCTTGTCCGCAGCATCGCTCCAGTCGCGTTCCGCCAAGTACCATAGAACACCGCCCGCAAGAATCGGCACAATCGAGCTCCACAGGAGTCCACGACCGATACGCCTCTGGCTACGTTCCTTGTCAAAGACCTTCTGTTCCTCGATGAATTCCAAGTCGTCAAGCACAGGAGTCATGTCCACATAGACCAGGTTCGGCATGTAGGGCTTGATTTCCATCGTCACGGAAGTATCACGGTAGCCGACCTTCCTGAAGAACACCGTAGCCCCGACCCGCGGCTTAACGTTATCCACCACGATATCGGTCATATAATCGGGCATTCGGTTCACGGAAGGTTCCTCCCCCACATACACTTCTACCGCTTCGGGATTCGTATTGAGTGTCAGCCTGGTAGATGGACGCACCACCGGAATCGTCACCTTGTTCAGGCTATCGGCGTCAATGCGCACCACAGCAGAGCCCCACCATTCCACGTCCTTCAGGACCTTCATCACCGAGATCGTATACTTGCCCGGCTTGATGTTCTTGATGGTATCGGGAGCGACAATCTTCAAAGGAATTCCGTTCACGAACAGCGAGCAGGCTTCCGGTTCCGAGACCACCAGCAAGTTGGCCTTTCCAGGAGGATAAAGATCCTTCTCGATTTCTTCCTTGATTTCGGGCACGATATAGTTCGAAAGCGAGAGATCGATCATCACTTCGTCTTCCATGTTGTAAAGACGCTTGAGTTCGAACCTGAAAATCTTGATATAGGGATTCTTCTTCGCCGCTGCGATACTGTCCTGGATCTCGCGTTCGCGGAGTTCCTTTTCGTACTTCTCGATTTCCTCGTTTTTAAGACGCGTGTCTTCCTTGGCCAGTGCGGTTTCCAAGTCATCTTCGGCACCGTCATCTACAGGAGCGGCCTCGGCTGTTGTAGAAGTATCCGCACGGGCCGCGAGGGAGTCCTTGACCGCATCGGTCATGATAATGTCGGAGGAATCCTTCTTCAGGTCCACATCGTCATTTTCGTCTTCAAGGGAATCCGCAACCTGCTGTCCGTTGCTTTCTTGCAGGGCAAGGGCCTCTTCGTCGGCAATCTTGTCGATGTGCTTCTGTTCGGCCTCGGTCGGCTTCTTCAGGTAGACCGTATCGTTCTCGATCTTGACAAAGATAGCCTCCAGTTCCACGGAGTCGCCGTTAATCCAGTAGCGGACGGGAACTTCACGCCCCTTCGGGGCCTCCGTTGCAGAAGAGGCGGCAACCACCGTCGCAGACGACGAAGAAGCGACCACCTCCGCCGAAGACGAAACAACCTCGGCCGATGAAGAAACAAGCTCGGTCGAAGACGATTGGGCAAAAGCAGCCCCCGCCAACGCCAAAAAAGACGAAAACAGAATTCGTTTAAACATGTACTAAAAATAAATAAAAATTTAGCCCAAAAGGTCGGGGTGTGCCTTCATTTCGTCCAGTTGAATCTGGTGAAGCACCACATGACCCTGGGAAAGGCTAGCCTGCACATCGATAATGCGCTGGTTCGACGATCCCCTGAACTTGAGTTCCAAGGAACGCTTAGCCAAGATGAACGGGCCGTCAATCAAAATGTCCGCAAAAGTCAGGAGTTCGAACATTTCAGGACGTTCATGCGTCAGTTCCATCAGGCGTTCGTAGGTGTAGCCGGTGAAAATCACCAGGTTCATGCCCCGTTCCTTGATTTCACGCGCCAAAGGGATCAGGGCGGCCGCCTGGTCCATCGGATCACCGCCACTAAACGTGATGCCGTCGAGCAACGGGTTTTCCTCGATCATATCGAGGATTTCTTCAATTTCAATATAATGACCCCCGTTAAAATCGTGGGTCTGCGGGTTCTGACACCCGGGGCAATTATGGTGACAACCTTGAGTAAAGATTGTCATGCGGATTCCGGGACCGTCCACGAACGATTCGGGTTCGATTCCGGCAATCCGCAAGCGAGGGTATTCGTCCATACTATACGCCGTGCTTCACGCGATCGTTCACTTCGGCACGCTTGGCGTTGTTGAAGCGATCGACGGTACCGACGAGGTAACCCGTGATGCGGCGGATACGTTCGAATCCGATTCCTTCACCATACTTGTTCAGTTCTTTTTCGGACATTGTTGTTTCTCCTTGCTAGAAAATTGTGATTTCGGATTTCAGAATTCAGAATTATTTTTCAATTCCGAAATCTGAATTCCGCATTCTAAACTTACCTGATTCCTTTGAATACGGGCATGCCGGGGTACAGCTTGCGAAGTTCCTCGATCTTTTCGGGGGCAATCGCATGACCTTCGGTACGGCCGCAACGCGGGCAGCAGTCACCGATGACACCCACGAATCCGCACACCGGGTCGCGGTCGACCGGGTGGTTGATGGATCCATAGCCGATACCGGACTTCGCCATGTGATGCACGATCTTTTCGAAGGCATCCAGGTTCTGTGTCGGGTCGCCGTCAAGTTCGATATAGCTGATGTGACCAGCGTTGGTAAGCGCATGGTACGGGGCTTCCAGCGAAATCTTCTTGAAAGCGGAAATCTTGTAGTACACCGGAACGTGGAAAGAGTTGGTGTAGTAGTCGCGGTCGGTCACGCCCGGGATAATACCGAACTTCTTCTTGTCCATACGCACGAAACGACCGGAAAGGCCTTCGGCAGGCGTAGCG
>JAEEGH010024605.1_pt1 | contig 12141 bp, 10 predicted proteins | sample 9134181 | NCBI WGS metagenome assembly JAEEGH01 (sample SAMN16246544, study PRJNA631951) | gut metagenome | biome: gut microbiome; feature: rumen; material: DP-attached | host: Bos | place: Iran: Karaj | collected 2018-10
ACCATTCTTCGCACGTCGGGTACGTTCCTTGGGGGCTTGACGCCACGATCGATTCTTACGGACCGGACTTCAAGTTTGCCAACAACACCGGCTCCGATATCTATCTCTTTATGTGGGTGGACGAGAAAAAGCAGTACGTCCATTGTGAGATCTGGGGCGAGGCGTTCCCCGATGAGTTCGACAAGATAGAGTTCTATGCAGAGCAGACCGAGGTCATCGAACCTACCGAGGATGAGTACATCAGGACCAACACCCTTTCCGCTCCGTATTGGTATATCGGCAACGGTGCGAAAGTCGGATATAAATACCAGTCATATAAGCAGTATTATAAAGACGATAAACCCGTCGGCGATCCTGTTCCCGTAGCCGAGTCCTATTACAGGATGCACCCGAGACGCATTTACGTTTGGGTGGGATTTAATCCCGCGGTGGATGTCCTTGATTGGAACTACAGGATATCCGCTCCCGTGCCCGAATCATAATTTGGTTTTGGGTCTGAAAATCAAAGCGAATATGTAACCGAAAACGATCGCTGCGGCAATTCCCGCGGCGGTCGCTTTTATTCCGCCTGTCAGCGCGCCGAGGATCCCGCTTTCCTTTGCTCCGTCAACAGCGCCTTTGCCAAGTGCGTATCCGAAACCCGTCAGCGGCACGGTTGCTCCCGCGCCGCCGATATCGACGATCGGTTTATACAGCCCTAATCCCGTCAATATCACGCCCGACGTTACGAAGAGCACAAGTATCCTTGCCGGCGTGAATCTTGTCAGACTTATAAGGAGCTGACCTGCTGTGCATATCGCGCCGCCTATCAGAAATGCAAAAAGATATTGAGTAAACGAGCTCATACGACTCTCCTTTCGATCACAGCGGCGTGGGCTATCGAGGGTATGCTTTCACCTTGGAGGCTTGACAAAGGGCTTAAAAGCGCGCCTGTTGCGACGAAGAGCACTCTCTCTATCTCGCCGTTTTCAAGCGCAGGCAGTATCGCGGAAGAAAGCACGGTTGCACAGCAGCCGCATCCGCTCCCGCCGCAGATGACTTTCTGTTCTCTTGAGAAGATCATTTTGCCGCAGTCAAGATGGTTGCGGCTTAAGTCGTAACCTTTCCCTTTGCAAAGCTCATACAGCATCTCGCTGCCGAATGAACCGAGATCCCCTGTGATTATCCTGTCATAATATTCCGGCTCGAGCTTGTTTTCTTTTAGATGCGCGCAGATCGTAGAAGCGGCAGCCGGAGCCATTGCAGCGCCCATGTTTCCCGCGTCCGTCACGCCGTAATCGCAGACTCTCCCAATAGTACCTCCGGTTATCCGTATCATTTCGAAAGCCTGGTCGAGCTCGGCGTCGGCAGCAGCTACCGTGACTGCGCCCGCGCCTGTAACCGTTCTCTGCGCCGTAGGCGGAGACTGCGTGCCCATCTCCAAAGGGTAACGAAATTCTCTTTCCGATGATGAAAAATGGCTGCTTGCGCCGCATACCGCGATACGGGAAAAGCCGCCGTCGGTAAGCATTGCCGTCGTAATAAGGCTTTCGGCCATAGTGGAACATGCCCCGTAGATCCCAATGAACGGAGATTTCAACTCCCGAGCGGCAAAGCCCGCGGCGATTATCTGGCTCAAAAGATCGCCGCCCATAAAGAAATCAATATCCATGGGATCCTTGCCGATCTTTCTAAGCGCCAGCCTTACCGCGCTTTCAAGCATTCGGCTTTCCGCCTGCTCCCAGCTTTCGAGACCTATCGTGTCGTCCTTATAAACCGTATCGAACAGATCTCCGAGAGGACCTTCGCCCTCCTTGGGTCCGACAAACGAAGCGGAAGAGACTATCTTCGGTTCGCTTGGAAGAATAAATGACTGCGTGCCTGTCTTTTTACTCATTGCTTAAACTCCGTTACAGCAGATAATACTGTTCATTATTCTTTGCTTATCGGATTTATTTATGTAAAAAACACGCTGCGTTATACGCGGCGTGTTGGATGGTGAATGGATTCAACCGAGTTTTGAAATAAAAGCTTCCGCAAGTGATTCGAGCATTTCGACGTTGTGGGTCATTACGGCTTCGCGGTTATAGATACCGCTGCTTATGCCGAACGCCACAGCGCCGGCTTTGCTGAAATCTGCGATATTATCCGGCGTGATGCCTGCGACAGCCGCCATGGGAATATGTTCAAGAGGCGCGCGTATCGCTTTGAAATAGTTTATTCCGAGGATCCCTGCAGGGAATATCTTTACTATGTCGGCGCCGAAGGAATACGCGGAGACGATTTCGCTCGGTGTCATTGCGCCGGGTATCGATATCAAGCCGAGACGCTTCGTTTCCTCGATGACCGACCTGTCGGTGTTTGGAGAAATAATAAAACCGGCGCCGGAATCCCTTGCAAGACGAACCTGCTCGGCATTCAGAACGGTGCCTGCGCCGACCGAGCATCCTTCGGGCAGCGCCTTGACGAGACGCGCAATCCGATCCGCTGTCAGCATGGGATCCTTTCCCTGCTCAAACGTGACCTCGAACGCGCGGATCCCGCCGTTGTATAATGCAAGGGAAGCCGGTATAAGCTCTTCCGAAGAAAACCCGCGCGATATTGCGATTATTTTCGTATCTTTGATTTGCTTCAAAGTATCCATGATCAGATCATTCCCTTAAATCCGTTTTGCCTGAATGCTTCATAAACTACTACAGCAACAGAATTGGAAAGATTGAGCGAGCGTTCGTTGGGACGCATCGGTATCCTTGCCGTCTGCCCTGAATGAGATGAAAGGATCCTCTCCCCCAGCCCCGCGGTTTCCTTGCCGAAAACGAGGAAATCGCCTTCCTTGTAGTCGATGTCGGCGTAGTTCTTTTCAGCGTGTGTCGAGAACAGATGGAATCTTGAACCGGGATGCTTTTCTTCGACTTCTTCAAAGCTGTCGTAATAGAATATTTCAAGATCCTTCCAGTAATCGAGACCCGCTCTTTTCAGCTGCCTGTCATCAACGGAAAAACCAAGCGGACGAACGAGGTGCAGACTGCACCCCGTTACCGCACATGTTCTTGAAATGTTGCCTGTGTTTTGAGGGATCTCGGGCTCAACGAGAACGATATTAAACATTACCAGTACTTGATCCCCTTGTAGAAATTTACGCCGTTGATAGTCGTGTAATACTGAGTGAAATCCTCGTACGGATGCCAGACTATGCCGAGATAAGCGGCCCTGAAGAAGAAAACGGTCTTCGGCATCGTCGCCCCGTGTTCGTAGAGAACGTATCGGGCTGCCTGCAGGCATTTTTCGTCCGGAACGTAGCCTTCAAGCTGTTCTTCGGTACAGAACTGATTATGCTGGAACAACACTCCCCTGATGGTGTCCGGGAAGATATCGGTCTTTGTGTCCAGCGCTCTGTTGAGGATGACGCTCGCTATCGCCCGCAGATCCTTCTGCCCGCCGTATGGCTGCTCGCGCTTCAAATACGTTGCGACAAGATAGATCTCCGATTCCGTGAATTGCCCGGGATAGACCGTATGATACGATTCAGGCTTCGGAGTATTGGTGGGCTTGGGAGTAGTCGTGGGCTTGGGAGTCGGCTTCGGAGTGGGTTTTACGGTCGGCTTGGGAGTGGGCTTCGGCGTGGGCGTCGCGAAGGAACCGAGCGTAATGAAATCTTCGGAAACGAAACCGGTCGTTTCATTGTACATCACGCGGTACCAGCCTTCAAGCTTGCCGGTAAGAAATACCTTCTCGCCGAGATTGAGCTTCTTGATGACCTCGGAACTTGTATTAGGTTCCGAACGAAGGTTGACGCCGTTGCGGTTGATGTGCGCAGCCCAATAACCGATGGACTCGATCGGATCGGGCGTGGGCGTCGGAACGGGCGTCGGAACGGGAGTCGGAGCCGGTGTGACGATTGCGGTATTCACGGTTTGGACCGGTTCGTCGGTAGCAGAAGGTTCATCCGTCGGTATGGTTTGAGAGACGTCCGGAGTAACGACAGGCTCGACAGAATAGTCCGGTGCGGCGATATCCACAGCGTCGGAATCGGCTGTCACCTCATTGTTGTTATTGCATGCGGAAAACAAGCCGAGCAGCATTATAAGCAGAATTGTAATCGATATTAGCTTTTTCATTTGTTGCCATCAGCCTCCTTCCACATATGATTATACATTAAACAATGTATTTATTCAAGTCCTCATTGGTTTTTTGGATATTAAGGTGAGATTCGACATAATTTCTGTCTATGGTAACGTCGATCATCGGATGCTCTCCGGTAGCGTTGAACGAGATATCGTCGAGCAGATTTTCTATGATCGTATGCAGTCTTCTCGCACCGATATTCTCACTCGTCTCGTTTGCACGGAACGCCGCCTCGGCTATCGCGCGCTTTGCTCCGTCGTCGAAGCTCAAGCGCACGTTATCCGTTTCAAGGAGCGCTTCGTACTGTTTTGTAACGGCGTTTTCCGGCTGGGTAAGGATCCTTTCGTAATCCTCGACGGTGAGCGCGTCAAGCTTGACGCGGATCGGGAACCTGCCCTGAAGCTCGGGAATAAGGTCGCTGACCTTGGAAACGTGAAAAGCGCCCGCGGCGATAAAGAGCATATAATCAGTCTTTACGGGACCGTATTTAGTATTTACCGTGCTTCCTTCAACGATGGGAAGGATATCCCTCTGCACACCCTCGCGCGAAACGTCGGCGCCGGATACGTTGCCGGACGCGGCGATCTTGTCTATCTCGTCGATGAAAATGATGCCGTCCTGTTCTGCCCTTTCGATCGCGCGGTCGATCACCTCGTCCATATCGATCAGTTTATCCGATTCTTCGGCGACGATTATCCTCCTCGCTTCGGAAACGGGGACCTTTCTCTGCTTCTTTTTCTTCGGGAGCATTCCGCCGAACATCTCGTTGAGATTGAGATCGATTCCCATCGCGAGCATCGCGTCGTTTCCGCTTGCGGATTCGGTAACTTCGACCGTGACGATCTCGTTTTCGAGAGCGCCCTTCCTGAGCGCATCGAGCACCGATTCACGCTTGGACTTCCTCTTCTGCTTTTCCTCCTCCGTGAGCTCGGGAGCTTTTACGGAAGTATCGTTGGGGTTGAGCAGCATTTGAAGACCGAACAGCGTAGCCGCCTTGCTTGCCTTTTTTGCCGCTTCCGGATCCTCGCATAATATGTCAACGAGCCTTTGTTCCGCAGCGGCTTCCGCCATCAAGCGTACGCGCTCGTACTCCGACTGTTTGCAGAGGCGGATAGAAGCCTCCACAAGGTCGCGAACCATCGAATCGACGTCCCTGCCGACGTAGCCGACCTCAGTGAATTTGGTCGCCTCGACCTTAACGAAAGGCGCGTCGACGAGCTTTGCAAGCCGTCTTGATATCTCGGTCTTGCCGACGCCGGTCGGTCCCATCATGATTATGTTTTTCGGCGTGATCTCTTCGCGAAGCTCAAGAGGTAGCCTTGAACGGCGATAACGGTTGCGAAGAGCTATCGCGACGGAGCGCTTTGCTTCGTCCTGACCGATTATGTAACGGTCGAGCTGTTCCACGATCTGTTTGGGAGTAAGCATCATCACACCTCCTCTACCGTTACGTTGTTGTTGGTGTAGACGCAGATATCCGATGCAATGAGTATCGCCTTCCTTGCGATCTCGTCTGCGGGGAGATCGGTGTTCTGCTTCAGCGCCCTTGCCGCAGCAAGCGCGTACATACCGCCGGAGCCTATCGCTGCGATACCGTCGTCGGGATAGATGACCTCGCCCGTACCGGAAACGATCAAAAGCTCGTCCTTGTCGGCGCAGATGAGAAGCGCCTGGAGCTGACGCATGACCTTGTCGTTGCGCCAATCCTGTGCGAGAGCGACTGCGGCGCGGGAAAGACCGCCGCCAAACTGCTCGAGCTTGCTTTCGAAACGGTCGCAAAGGGTGAACGCGTCTGCTACAGAACCGGCGAAACCGACAACGACCTTGCCGTTATAGATCCTTCTCACCTTCTTTGCGGTGTGCTTCATTATGGTGTTCTCGCCTAACGTTACCTGACCGTCGCCCGCAATGGCGCAACCGGTTTCGCTCTTAACGGCGACTATGGTAGTGCCTCTGAATTCTTCCATCAGATACCTCCTGCTTGTTTCAGTTCTTCTATATGCGCCAATGCGCGTTTTGATATCTCGGCATAGCGTGCGCGCTTGTTCTTTATGTTCTCTTTAAGCGGCGCCATTATGCCGAACGTCACGTTCATGGGTTGAAAATCGGATCCGTTATACTCCGAAACGTAATGTCCCAAAGAGCCTATCGCAGTTTCCGCGCCAAAGTCCACGAAGGGCTTTTTGAGCATACGGTTTGCCATATTGAGCCCCGCTACAAATCCGGATGAAGCGCTTTCGACATATCCTTCTACGCCCGTGAGCTGACCCGCAAAGAATACGTTCTCGTCGCTTTTAAGCGAATAGTATGGCGTGAGCTTGCCCGGAGAATCGATATAGGAGTTTCTGTGCATCACTCCGTAGCGTACGAATTCGGCGTTTTCCAAACCCGGGATAAGACCGAAAACGCGCTTTTGCTCCGGGAATTTTAAGTTGGTTTGGAAGCCGACTATGTTATAAAGCGTTCCCTCTTTGTTGTCCTGCCTCAGCTGAACGACGGCAAAGGGCTGTTTACAGGTTCTCGGATCGATAAGACCAACCGGTTTGAGAGGACCGAAAGCAAGCGTTTTTTCGCCTCTTTTAGCCATGGATTCAACGGGCATACACCCCTCGAAGACCTTCGGCGTTTCAAACTCGTGAAGCGGTACGGTCTCAGCGTTTACAAGCTCCCTGACGAATCGGAAATATTCCTCTGCGTTCATGGGGCAGTTGAGATAATCGGAACCTTTATCGTACCTTGATGACGAGAAGACCTTGTTCATATCAAGGGATTCCCTTGTGACGACAGGCGCTGCGGCGTCGTGGAAATGAAGCGCGGAACCCGTCGTTTCCTCTATGCTTTCGAGCAGCTTGCCGTCCGTCAAAGGTCCGGTCGCGATTATGACAGGTCCTTCGGGTATCGACAAGGCTTCTTCTTCAATAACGGTGATGAGCGGATTTGATCTTATCTTTTCGGTTATGAGCGCCGCAAAACCCTGCCTGTCCACCGCGAGCGCGCCGCCTGCGGGAACGCGGGTCTTATCCGCGCATTCCATTATCAGCGAATCAAGCCGCCTAAGCTCCTCTTTAAGGAGCCCAACGGCGTTTTCGACATTATCCGATCGGAGTGAATTGGAGCACACAAGCTCTGCGAACAGGCTTGAAGAATGTGCGGGAGTGCGCTTTTTCGGCTTCATTTCTATAAGCTCGACAGGCACGCCGCGCCTGGCAAGCTGCCACGCCGCTTCACATCCCGCCAATCCGGCTCCGATCACTTTTACCGGCTTCAAGTTCATTATTCCTCTTCTTCCGTCTTCTGCTTGCCGGTCATGCGAAGCACGTACCCGCAGCCTTCGACGTCGGAGCACTGCTTATAGCTCCCGTTCTTGCCCATCTTCTGAACCATGTATTTACCGCACTTGGGACACATATCGCCCGTGGGCTTGAGCCATGATACGAAGTCGCATTCGGGATGCCTCTCGCATCCGTAGAATGCGCGTCCCTTCTTTGTATGGAGCTTGATCAGCTCCGACCCGCATTTAGGACATTTTACGTTGATCTTTTCAACGATGCGCTTTGTGTTCTTGCACTCGGGATAATTCGGGCAGGCAAGGAATTTGCCGAATCTGCCCATCTTATAGACCATCATAGCGCCGCATTTTTCACACTTTACGTCGGAAACCTCGTCCGCGATCTTGACGTGCTCGACGTTATCGAACGCCTTTTTGACGGATTCCTCAAACGGATCGTAGAAGTCGCGGATTACCTTGCGCCATTCCTTGCTTCCCTCCTCCACCTCGTCAAGCTTCGACTCCATATCGGCGGTGAAAGCGACGTCGACTATATCGCTGAAATTGTCTTTCATCAACTGAGTAACGACAAAGCCGAGCTCCGTGGGGATGAGCTGTTTTTTCTCGCGGCTGATATAACCGCGGTCAATGATGGTAGAGATCGTGGGCGAATACGTGCTCGGACGGCCGATGCCCTTTTCTTCAAGCGCCTTGACGAGCGAGGCTTCGGTGTAGCGTGCGGGAGGCTGTGTGAAATGCTTGACGGGTTTTATCTCGTTAGCTTCGAGCTCAACGCCCTTATTGAGGGCGGGAAGGCTGCCTTCCTTCTCCTCCGATTCATCGGTCGATTCGGTATAAAGCCTTGTATAGCCGTCGAACACGGTCCTTATACCGCTGGCGCGGTAAGTGCAGGCGCCGGCGCTAAAGCTCAACTGAGTCGTCTCGAACACGGCGCTCGTCATCTGACTTGCGAGGAAACGTTCGTAGATAAGCTTATACAGCCTGAACAGCCCGGATTTGAGCGAATCCTTGAGCATGGAAGGCTCGAGAAGCAGATTCGTCGGACGGATGGCTTCGTGCGCGTCCTGCGCGTTGCTGCGTCCTTTATAGGTGTTGGGTCGGCTAGGAACATACTCGGCGCCGTAGCTGTCTTTGATAAAGTCGAGAGCCATCGACTGCGCCTCCTGAGAGACCCTGACGGAGTCCGTACGGATATAGGTGATAAGACCCACGCTGCCCTTTCCTCCGATTTCAACGCCCTCATAGAGCTGCTGTGCGAGCGACATGGTCATCTTCGGAGTAAGACCGAGCTTTCTTGACGCTTCCTGGAGCATACTGCTCGTTGTGAACGGAGCGGGCGCGCTCCTGACCTTTTCGGTTTTTTTGATATCGGTCAGGACAAAGTTGTGCCCGTTCGTTTCAGCAAGTACCCTGTTTGCTTCCTCCTCGTTCTTGACGTCTGTCTTTTCGCCGTTATAACCGAAGAATTTGGCTTCAATGGGTTTTCTTGCATGAGGCGCGCGAAGATATGCGGTAATGGTCCAGTACTCGTCGGGTATGAAATCCATAATCTCCTGCTCGCGGTCACAGATTATGCGGGTCGCGACGGATTGAACTCGACCGGCGGAAAGCCCCTTTCTGACCTTTGACCAAAGCAGGGGGCTTATCTTATAGCCGACAAGCCTGTCAAGAACGCGCCTCGCCTGCTGAGCGTCGACGAGTTTTTCGTCGATCGGACGGGCGTTCTTGATGGAAGCCTGCAGAACCGACTTGGTTATCTCGTTGAAAACGACCCTGCAATTCTTCTTCGGGTCTATCTTGAGAGCGCCGGCAAGATGCCACGATATCGCTTCACCCTCGCGGTCAGGGTCGGTTGCGAGCAGGACTTTATTCGCCTGCTTTGCTTCCTTCTTGATCTTTTCGAGGACTTCTCCCCTGCCCCTCAGCGTAATGTATTTCGGCTCGAAATCATTATCGACGTCCACGCCGAGCTGGCTTTTGGGAAGGTCGCGCACGTGACCGTTTGAAGCGATAACCTTATATTTGGAGCCCAAATATTTAGCGATCGTCTTTGCTTTTGCGGGTGACTCAACAATAACCAAAGTATCAGTCATATAATAATCAATGTCCTTTCATTGCTGTTAATTCTTTTGATTCGGTCTTATTATACGGAGTAAAGACCGTTCGGCAATTGCCTTATTATTCCCGATAATTCCATTTCTGTCAAGTACGTATTTACTTCCGAAACGGAAAAAAGCGTGATTTCGCAAATCTCGTCTGCGGTTTTTTCTCCGAGAATGAGCTGATCGAATATCAGTTTCTGCTCCCTCGGCAGATCGCGGGGCGCGGATCCGTGTACGGGCGAATCCTCGGTCTCGAGGAACTTTCCGTATTCATACAGTATGTCGTCAACGCCGAAAACCGCTTTTGCTGCGCCGCTTTTTATAAGCCGGTTCGTTCCCAGACTCGTCAGATCGGTGATCCTTCCGGGGATCGCAAATACATCCCTTCCTTGCTCGTGAGCGCATCCCACGGTTATGCTCGTACCGCTTTTCGCGCCCGCTTCGATAACGAGCACGCCCTTTGATAATCCGCTTATTATCCTGTTCCTTTGCGGGAAGCTCTCGCGCGTTGGCTGACGGCCCGGCTTATACTCGGAGATCACGGCGCCTCTTTCGGCGATCTCGTCATAGAGCCTGCGATTTGAGGAAGGATAAACGATATCGATGCCGGAACCGAGAACGGCGATCGTCGGGTATTCGCTCGACCTGACCTTCAAAGCGCCCTGTGCGGCGATCGAATCGCATCCGACCGCCATTCCCGAAATGATGCAGGCGCCGTTTTCAACGAGCTTTTCGGCAAAATAGCCCGCCATTTCCCTGCCGTAGTCGGAACACTTGCGCGAGCCGACGACGGCTATCGGCAGATCAACGTCCGCCTTCAGACGTCCTTTGACGAATAGTACGGTCGGCGGATCATAGATCTCTCTCAAGAGCTTGGGATACTGTTCCGAATCCCTTGTAACGGTCGATATACCGGATCGAAAAAGCTTTTCGATAAACGAATCGATAGCGCCGTCGGAGCTTTTCGATCGAAGCTCCTTGATTTTTGTTTCGGGGATCCCGTCGGGCAATCGTATAGCGCCGCCGTTTCGGGCAGATCCGAAAAGCCCGAGAAGACCGTCGTTGAGATAGATCAGCTTATCCGTCAACTGAGGATAAGGACCTATAACCGTATTGAGCCAAAGCCAGGCTCTTTCTTTTTCGTTAGCCGCATTCATGGATCAAGCTTATCTTGCGCCCCAATACTTTTCGTCCAGACCCCTGTATTGTACTGCTTCGAGAACGTGCTGCTTTTTTATAGTCGGCTCTCCCGCTATATCGGCGATGGTCCTCGCGACCTTTATTACACGCGTATAGGCTCTTGCCGAGAGACGGAACTTGTCGTACGCTGTATGGAGCAGCTCTTCCGCATCCGCCTCCATACGGCAGTATTTTCGCATCAGTGGCGTGGTAAGCTGTGAGTTGAATAAAATACCGTCCGCGGCGTAGCGCTCTTTCTGGAGCATTCTGGCGGCGCATACGCGGTCCCTTATCGCAGAGGACGGTTCGCCCTCCGAACGTGAAGTCAGATCGGAGTAATCGACCTCGGTCATTTCGATGTGGATATCGAGTCGGTCAAGCAGCGGCGAGCTGATACGATTCCTGTACTTTTCGATCTGGGTCGGCGTACAGCGGCACTCCTTTGTTTTAGACCCGTAATTGCCGCAGGGGCATGGATTCATTGCTGCGACGAGCATAAACTCAGCCGGATAAGTGGTTTTAGCCGCGGCCCGAGTGATCGTGACCACTCCGTCCTCAAGAGGCTGTCGGAGCGCCTCGAGTACAGCTGTCGGAAATTGAGGGAACTCATCCATGAACAATACGCCGTAATGAGCCAGGCTTATTTCGCCGGGGAGGGCTTTGGGCCCGCCGCCGACGAGCGCGGGAATGGAAGCCGAATGATGCGGCGCCCTGAAAGGGCGTTCCGTAACGATCCCGCCGCGTCCGCGAAGCTCGCCCGCGACCGAATGAATACGGGTGACTTCGAGCGATTCTTCCATTGAAAGCTCCGGCAGTATAGAAGGAAGGCTCCTTGCGAGCATGGTTTTGCCTGAACCCGGACTGCCGATCATCAACAGATTATGATTGCCTGCCGCTGCGATCTGGGCGGCGCGTTTTGCCGCCTGCTGCCCCTTGATCTCCGAAAAGTCGTTCAGGTGCTCATGCGCTCTTTCCGACCAGACAAGCTGAGGATGCGGTTCTATCAAATGGCTGCCGCGCAAATGCCCGCACGCTTCAACAAGGTTGTTGACGGGGATGACCTGCATATCCTTGAAATATGAAGCTTCATCGGCATTTGCGGCAGGAAGCATCACGTGCCTGTATCCGCGTTCATAAGCATTGATGACCATGGGCAGTACGCCGGTGACGGATCTGACTCGTCCGTCAAGGGCAAGCTCGCCTATTATGATGTAATCGTCTGCCGCATTGAGCGGAAATACTCCGCGCGCGGCAAGAATGCCGAGTGCGATCGGAAGATCATAAACCGTCCCCTCCTTTTTGATATCGGCGGGAGCAAGATTGATCACTACGCGCATTTCGGGGTAAGAAAAGCCGCTGTTGATTATAGCGGAGCGAACGCGCTCCTTCGATTCCTTCACTGCATTATCCGGAAGCCCGACGGTTTCGTCTCGCTGCATACCGTGCGAAAGATCCGCCTCATCGTTT
>JAEEGH010024606.1_pt1 | contig 12141 bp, 13 predicted proteins | sample 9134181 | NCBI WGS metagenome assembly JAEEGH01 (sample SAMN16246544, study PRJNA631951) | gut metagenome | biome: gut microbiome; feature: rumen; material: DP-attached | host: Bos | place: Iran: Karaj | collected 2018-10
GGCCGTTGTTTTGCGGGCGGCCCGCGAATATGGAGGTGAAGAAAAATGCCTGATACGCATAATACGAAAAACTATATGGCCCACGGCGGCAATGAACTGGTTATCGGCGGAAAACTCACCTTTCTTCCCGGCGCAAGCGTCGAAGGCGGAGAAGGGCTTTTTGACGGCGGGGATTCCGCCTATACTCTTCCCACTGCGGCCGCCGATACCCTGGGCGGCGTGAAGATCGGCAGCGGCCTTTCCATCACCGAACAGGGCGTGCTTTCCGCAAACGGGGTCACTCCCGCCGCAAGCCAGGCGGACAGTGAAGCGACCACCATCGCGGGACTCAAAGAGGACTTCAACACCCTCCTGGCCGCGCTCCGCACTGCCGGACTCATGGCGGCTTTGCCCGCCGCGGAACAGGGTGGCGGCTGATGGTCGTTACGCTGGATGAGGTAAAAACGCATCTCCGCATCCAGTACGATGAGGAAGATGAATACCTGGCCGGGCTGATCGCGCAGGCGCAGACCGCGGCGGAGGATTACTGCCGGGTATCCTTTGAGCCTTATACGGAAAAGGACGAAGAAGGAAACGAGACAGAAAAGCCCTGTCCTGAACCGGTAAGGCTCGCGCTTCTCCTTTTTGTCGGCTTCCATTACGAAAACCGCGATATTCCCGATATGACGACATACAAAGCCATGCGGATGGCCTTCGACTCGCTTCTCTATCCTTACCGCGATCCGGCAAAGATGTTCTGAGGACGGTGATTTGCCTTGCGAGGCTACAAAAACTTTGAAAGCAGCCCGCATCCGGGTGATTTGAAGCATCTGGTGGAGATCGGGTATACCGAAAATGAGATCAATGAAAACGGTTATCCCGAACCGAAGGACGTCGTGGTATGCCGTGTATGGGCCGCGGCCATTGACGCCGGCAACCAGCACTACCGTTCCGCCGACGTTATGAACACAGAGGCCGTGATCAACTTCACGATCCGGTACAGAACGGACGTCAAGCCCGGCATGTGGGTGCGTTTCCAGGGAGAAAAATGGAACATCTCCACCCTGGGCGAGTACCAGTTCAAGCGCACATATCTCGGCTTGAAGGCGTCGCTCTCCAAGGGGGTCAGCGGATGAAGGAAGTACAGGAAGCGCTCCGCGATATTGGCATCCCCGTATTCGCCGGAATCTGGCGGGCCACCTCTTCGGACCAGAATCCGCCGCCCCAATACGTGGTGTATTCGTCCACTACCGTGGAATCATCCCACGCGGATGACAAAGCCACATCCTACCGCACTTTTATCTACCTCAACCTCTGGAGCGATTTTGACCCCACGCCCATGCGGGATAAGATTCGCAAGGCAATGTACGACTATGGCTTTTCCATCAGGGAGGAGTCGGACAAAGGATATAACCAACCCGCGTATGACACCCCCACCCGGCAGTACACCGTCCAATGGACATGGATCTGGTACGAAGAAATCCCCCTGGAGGAGCGTGATCCCGATGGGCATGGAGATTAACGGACTGGATGAGCTCATGACCGACATTGCCGCCATGACCGCAATGCTGGATATGGAAAAGGGCGGCGGCATGGCCGCCAACGGCATTCTGGAACGGGCTGCCGTCCCCGTTGAGGAACAGATGAAAGCCAACGCAAGCCGTGATCCCAAAATCATTACAGATAAGCTTCACGGTGTCATCCATACCGGCAAGGTGAAAAAGCGCCGCAACGGAGGAAAACATATCACCATCGGCGTCCACCGAAAGGACTGGGACGACGGGGATTACTATCCCGCTTACGTGGAGTACGGCCACGGCGGGCCTGGTCCTGCCCCCGCGCATCCATACATCCGTCCCGCCTATGATACTACTGAGGATCAGGCTTATGAAATCATCCGTTCCGGGTTGAGGGACGCCATCAGCAATATCAAATGACAATGATTGAAAAGAACGGGCTTGGAACGAGGCCCTTTCTTGTTTTTGGAAAATTGCCTGAAATAGAACAGGAGGTATACGCACATGCCCAATACTCCCGCCGCATCTCCCACAGTATCTTCGACCATCGGCCTGAAGAACATGGTCATCGCCCCGTTGACGGAGGACAATGAAACCACCTTGTCCTATGGCGATCTTCAGCTGGTTGCCGGCGCAATCGAAGCGTCCGTCACGCCCAACAACACCGATCCCCAAGTTCAATACGCGGATGACGTCGAGTTCGATACCCTGTATCCAGATCCTGAACTGTCTTTCAAAACCAAGATGGCGGACATTCCGCTGATCATCCAGGAAATGATCTTTGGCAGCCGAATCGACGAGAACGGCGTCCTTATCCGCACCGCGACGGACAAACCCCCGTATTTCGCTGTGGGCTTCAAGTCCGAAAAGTCCAATCATAAGTTCCGCTATGTCTGGCTGTACAAGGTTCGGGCCAAGCCCCTGACCGAGAATTACGGCACCAAGCAGGGCACCACCATCAACCGGCAGACCGGGGACGTGGAATGGACCGCCATCAAGAGAACCCATGACAGCCAGTACCAGGCTGTGGCTGACGAAGGTGAAAACGGTTTTACCGCTGAAAAAGCCGCAACCTTCCTCCAGTCTGTGTACACACCCACCTTCGCTTCCAACGGAGGCTGATTCTGAAAAAGCGCCGTGCAAGCCGCCCATAGCACAGGCAGTCCCACTATCGCTTTACCGGCTGGCTTTTGCGTATATGGAGGCTTGCGCGGCATAATGACCAACATGAAGAGGAGGACACAATCGTGGTGACCTGCACACTGAATGGCAAAGAATACCGCATTGACTTTGTTACCGGACGCGCGCTTCGGGAGATTGAGCCCGCCGCAAAAATGTACAGCCGGGTGGTTGCACTGTCCAACGCAGCCATCAACGGCGGGGATCTGTCGGATGCCGATCAACTGACCGTGGCGGAAGCTCTGGACGTCATGATCCACTGGTTCTGCCTGCTTTTCCAGAACCAGTTCACCCCGGACGAGCTGCTGGACGGCTATCCTGCGGACCGCCTAATGCACGACATTGCCTTCGCGCTCATGGCCGTGCAGACGCAAACGACCAGCGTGCTGGACGCTTTCCCTACGAAGGCAGCGGAGGAGGAGACGGCGCCGAAACAGACGGGGCCGGTGCTGATTTCTCACACCTGACGCTGCCAGAGTTCATCTATTCCGCCTATAACCAGCTGTTGGAAAACGGATGGAAGATGAAAGAAATAGACGAAATGGATATGCTGGGGTATTTTCAGATCCGCGCCTGGAAAGCGAAGCGTGAAAAAGAGAATACCGCTCCAAAGCATAAGTACATTGATGAAGTATGGACGAACATGAAGCCGTGACTGGCTGTCACGCTTTTTTGATATATAAGGCAGGTGATCCAGCTTGAGCGAGACGCTCCGTGATCTGGTGGTTTCGCTGTCCCTCCAGACGGACAACTTTACCCGCAATATGCAGTCTGTCAATAAACAGATCAAAGAGGCTGAATCCTCGTTCAAGCTGGCGTCAGCCGGTGTGGACAAATTCGACCAGGACGCTGTGGCGCTGGGTTCCCAACTCGGCGCGCTGCAGGATAAGCTCTCCCTGCAAAAGACCGCCGTGGACCAGTATTCCAGGGCGTTGGAAGCTGCCCGGAACAAGCTCCAGGAATGCTACACCCGGCAGACCGACTATGCGCAACGGCTGGAAGAAGCAAAGCAACGCCATGAACAACTGGGCGAGCAGGTGCAGCGGGCCACAGCCAAGTACGAGGAGTATAAAGCGACGCTCGGCGAATCCGACTCCGCCACCATCGCCGCTAAACAAAACCTGGATGCCCTCAAGGAAGAGTACAAGGCCTCCGGGGACGAGGTCAAAAAGCTCTCCGGCCAGAACGAAGCCCTCAAAAAAGCGACGCAGAACGCAGCCGACGCCGTCACCACCGCATCCACCAAGCTGAACGCCGCAAAAGGCGCGGTCAAAGAAACCGAAGCGGCCATCGAGAAATGTAATGCTTCGCTGTCCCTCTCCCAGACCAACTGGTACTCCGCTGGGGAGGCCATCCAGAAGGCCAATACGGAGATCACCTCTATCGGCAAGCAGATGCAGCTGGCGGAGAGCAAGTTCCGTCTGGCCACAGCAGGGCTGAAGAACGTTGATAAGAGCGCCGAGGGCCTTTCCGCCAAGCTGGTGCTGCTCCGGGAAAAGCTGGTCCTGCAGGAAGCCGCTGTTCAAAAATACGAGGACGCGCTCAAGGCTGCAAAGGAACAACTGGAAGCCGCTAAGCAAGCCAACGATCCTGAAAAGATCCGCCAGGCCACCGACGCGGTCACAGACGCGGAAGCGGCCCTCAACCGGGCCAAAGCCTCTGTCCAGGAAACCCGCGCAGCCATCACCGAAACCAACAATGCGCTGAAAACCGCCCAGTCCGCATGGACATCCGCGGGCAACAGCCTCACTTCCTTTTCCAATAAATGCGACAAGGCCAGCAAGGCCATGACCAAGGCAGGCCGCGTTCTCTCCGTCGCAATCACAACCCCCATCGTGGGCCTGGGAAAAACAGCCATCGAAGCCAGCCTGGACTTTGAGAGTTCTTTTGCCCTGGTGCGGAAAACCGTCGACGCCACAGAGGAGGAGTTCGATACCTTCGCGGCGGCGTCTAAGAAGATGTCCACCGAGGTGGCCGCTTCCACCGATCAGATCAACTCGGTCATGGCCACGGGCGGACAGCTGGGCATCGCAAAGGAAAACCTGGTGGATTTCACCCGCGCCATGATCGATTTGCAGAACGCTTCCACTGACCTTGACGCCGATACCGCCGCTACGCAGCTTGCAAAGTTCACCAACATCATGGGCACGTCCCACGATAAGTTCACGAACATCGGCAGCACCATTGCCATGCTGGGCAACAACTTCGCCACCACGGAAGCGCCTATCGCGGAAATGTCCATGCGCATCGCGGGCGCCGGAAAGCAGATCGGCCTGACTGAACCGCAGGTGCTGGGCCTGGCTACAGCTCTGTCTTCAGTAGGCATCCAGGCGCAGATGGGCGGCTCGGCCATCTCAAAAGCGCTGATCAAAATGGAGGTCGCCGCTTCCAACGGCGGGGACGAACTGAAGGACTTCGCCAGAGTCACCGGCATGACCGAAAGGCAGTTTGTGGAAGCATGGCGGAACGACCCCATCCAGGTGTTCCAGCAGTTTATCGAGAGCCTGGCGAAAATGAGCGACGAAGGCGTCAGCTCCATTGCTGTCCTGGATGAGATCGGCATCAGCGAGATTCGCCTTCGTGATACCATGCTCCGCGCCGTGAACGCTACCGAGCTGTTCGCCAATGCCCAGGATATGGCGCAGTCAGCGTGGGAAAAAAATACCGCGCTTGCTGAAAAGGCAGGGGTTCGTTACAACACGACAGCCAGCAAGATCACCAACCTGAAAAACAAAGCGCTGCTGTTTGCCCAGACCATTGGCGACGATATGAACCCCACCATCCAGAGCCTCATCGATAATGCGAGCGGCCTTCTGGAAAAGTTTATGGGGCTGGATGAAGCCCAGCGGATGCAGATCATCCGTTTCGCCGCCATTGCCGCCGCTGCAGGGCCGGTTCTCCTGGGCTTTGGAAAGATCACAAAAGGCGTCAGCGCCATCACCGGAGGCATTGGCAAATTCGCCACAGCTGTGGGCGCGGCGGGCGGCGGCTTTTCCGGCTTCATGAAAGTGCTGGGAAGCTCTCCCGCCATATGGATGGCTGTGGCCGCCGCTGTAATCACCGGTATTGCTGTCTTTGCCGATTACGCTTCCGGGGCGAAAGCCGCCCGTGAAGCCCTGGAGGGGATGGAAGCCACCGCCAGATCATGGAAGGAAACAGCGGCTGATACGTTCTACAGTTCCAGCCAGGGCCTTTCCTTCTTCGGCATGTCCAGTGAAGACTTTGTCAAGAGCGGCAGAAGCTCCATCGAAGCAAGCAAAGATTGGCTGGATGGGGTGCTGGCTGTATGGTCGGACGGCAAGTATGAAACCGACGCCATCGTAAGGCAGTGGATCAACTCCTGGAAATCGCTGACGGAAGAAACCAGAACAGGCCTGGAAGAACTGCAAAGCAAAGCGGTTTCTCAGGGATATACGGGCTTGTCCCAGCAGATGGCGGATGATCTGAAGCAGCTGGACGCCATGGACAAGGAAATCAACCGGCTGCTTTGGTACCGGCAGGGCGAGAAGCTCACGGAAAAAAACAAGGTCAGGCTCCAGGAGCTCATTGATACCCGGAACGCTATCGCCGTCAAGTACAAGCTGATCCCCGAAAACGGGGAAACGGCGGGTTTTGATACCATCCGCAAAAAAGTGGAGGCGGAGGTTGCCAGGGCCGAAGCCCGCGGGCAGCAGGCGGCCGCTTCCGTTTATGAAAACGCCATCGTCGCCGCGGCCCAGGGGCTTTCCAGTATTCATAAAGACCTGGATGAAACCTATGATTCGGAATACGCTATCATCCAGCTCATGTCGGATGAAGTGGAAAAGCAGCAGGCGCTCGCCGACCTGAACAGGCGTTACAACACCGACCGCCGCAGCGCCGCGCTGGAATACGGAAAGCTTCTGGCTGATATGACGGCTCCTGTATGGGAACAGGAAAATATCCAGGAAGCGAAAACCCAGGTCAATGACCTCATGCTCCTGCTTCGGAAATACAGCGCCGCCGCGACCGAAGCGGAGAAAAAATCCCTGCTGCCTGAACTGAACACGCTCACCGCGGGCATGGATGAAGGTTCTCTGGCGGAATACATCGGACTGCTGACGCAGATCCAATCCCTCATGGACAGCGGGCTGAGCCAGGCCGAGGTTGAATCCATGTTCCCGGACATTGATTTTTCCTCCGCCCTGGAACAGCTGGCCGCGATCCAGACCTATCTGAACAACAACAAGTGGGATACCAATCTTTCAAGCCTGAACGAGATGTTCGGCACAGCGCTTGGAGAAGAAGCGCTGAAGATCGCCACTGATCTGGACATGACGGGAGCGCAGGCCCGCTGGAACGAATGGGCGTCCAATCCCGGCTCCATCACTACAGACGCCATCATCCAGGGCTACACGGAAGCGGAAAATGCCGAAAAGCAGCAGCCTCTGGTGGACGCGCTGATCGCCAAATACACGGAACAGCCCCAGGGCGCGGACAAAGCTTCCCTTACGCCCTCCGGGCTCGTGGCCTACGTTCAGGCCTATGCGGAGGCGACGACAGGCGCGGATGTTTCGGGCCTGACCCCTGCGAACATTACCGCTATGGTGTCCGCATATAAGGAGCTTGCTTCCGGTACGGATGTGACCCAACTGAAACCCGGCGATATCACTGCTTACATCTCCAAGTACCTGGAACAAAAAGGTGTGGACACAAGCGGCCTTTCTCCTTCAGCAATCACTGCCTTTGTCCTGGCGTATGAGGAAGTGGCAGGAGGAGCGTCTACTTCTGCTCTCACGCCCTCCAATATCGCCGCGCTGGTCGTTAAGTACGCTGAAGCGGAGCATGTGGATCTCACGGCGCTCAAGCCCAGCCAGATCGAGGCTCTGGTCAGCAAGTTCTCTGAAGCCACGGGGTGCGACAAGTCTGAGCTTCTGAAAGAGTTCACCGCGTATATTACGGAATACAGGGAAGCGGCGGGCGTAAAGAAACCGACGCTGAACGTGCAGGTGGGCTTAAGCGGATACGATCTCCTTGCTTACCGCCAATGGCTGAAAAACAACAAAGTGGAAGTCCAGGGCATCGTCCGTCTGAGCGAAGTGTACGAAGATCCTTCCCACGCCCTGAACGACACGGGAATGAAATACTGGAAAAACGGTGTGCAAATCCCCGTGACAGCCGTTACCCCGGACATGCTCAAGCCCACAGACGTCGCCGTATTGGATCAGGACGGCACCATGCACATCCTGATCAGCACCGAAGTGACCGGTTCCAAAGAAGCCATAGAAGAAATGCGGGCACAGGTCGCTGAAGTGGATCAGTTTGCCACAACCGCGCTGGGCAAAGCGGCGGGCGTCATGCCGACCTCGCTCATGGGCTTCATTGACGCCGCGGAAAAACGAATCAGGGACGCTCAGAACAGCCTGGGCCAGTGGTGGAACTTCATCTATGGCGGGGACGCCGCCATCATTCGCAATCTGAACACGTCCATGCAGAACGACTTTTCGCCCGGCCGCGTAGCGGAGCTTTCGGCTTATGTGTCCGAGGTTGTTTCCGCAATCCAGCAGGGGCAGGAAGTCGGCCAGGCGGACATCGACAATCTCAACAAAATCCTGAAATTCATCCAGGACCTGGATACCGCCGGTGTTGGCGGGAACGTGACGGAGGGCATCGCGGAAGGCATGGCCGCCGCTGGCTGGGATTCTTCCGCGGAAACCGTCGCCGCCAACCTGGAAGCCGCTATCAAGGCGGCTCTGGTAATCAACAGCCCCTCCGGGCGAATGAAGCCCGTGGGCGAGTATGTGGCCCAGGGCGTAGGCGAAGGCATTGCGGGCGCTGACTTGTCCCAGTACGCATCCGCGCTGGCGGACGCAATTGAACAGGCGGCCCGGGGACAGCTAACTGCGGACACACTATCGCCGATTGGTTCCAGCACGGCGGAAGGGCTCGGAAACGCCATGGCAGGATACAGTTTTTCTTCCGCCGGAAGCACGGTAGGCTCCAACGCCCGAAACGCTGTATCGTCTTCTCTGAATACCGGTTCCCTGCGCTCCATCGGCGCAAACGCAATGGCAGGTCTCCGGGCAGGTATTCTGTCCGGCCAGGCAGGCGTTGTTTCCGCCATGCGGTCGGCGGCCAGGGCTGCCGTGAACGCGGCGAAAGCGGAACTGAAAATCAATTCCCCTTCCCGTGTTTTCCAGGATGAAATCGGCAGGATGGCCATGAAGGGTTTCGGCCAGGGCGTACTGGAAGAAAGCAAGGCCCAGGGCCGCATTCTCCGAAACGCCGCCCGGTATCTGACAGATGAAGCGGCATACGGCGCGGGCGCCGTGTCCGGCAGCACGACCAACAAAACCTACAACCAGCAGAGCAGCGTGAACCTGTCCGGGAATTCCTTTATTATCCGGGACGAGATTGATATCCGTTCTCTCGCAATAGAAATCGCCGCGCTCACCAAACGGCAGCAGCGCGGCAAAGGGCTGAGGATGGCATAAAAAAGCATCGGTGTTGTTCTGAACAGCCGATGCTCTATTCCTCCTGAAAGAATTCTGATACCGGGACTTTCAAAATCTCCGCCAGCCCCATCAGTTCAATATCAGATACGATACGGGTTCCGTTTTCTATCCGGGATAAGGAACCTCGGCAGATATATACCGCAATTGTCTCCAACTGCTGGGATAGTTCCTGCTGCGTTAATCCCGCCGCTTCCCGTTTCTTCCTGATGGCGCTGCCGGTAACATTCATCTTTCGATGGATTTCAGTATCTTTGATTCTCTTCATTTTTTGCTCCAGATGTCTTGATTTAGGACACGTGGATAGCTTATACTATGAAGCGGGAAATCATGTCCTACTGACAGGACATCGTGAAAAAGATATGAAGAGGTCATTATGGCAGCGGGAAATACGGGCAAAGCGCTATTCTTTCCATTCCACGGCAAATCCTGGGATGACCCGTGGGATATACGTCAGGAAACAGTGCAGGCCCTTTTGGAAGGAAAGGAACCGACGCCCTTTTTACTAATGGATACGATAGAATGCCTGGAAGGTGGGATGAGGCTTACCCTGTACTATGAAGGGAAAGATGACTTCATCGAGAAACACCGGAACGGACTGATCGGGGAAACAAAAAAGGCAATCCATTGCGTACTTCTCCGAGATATAAACGGGGACGGTATGCTTGTTCATCTGGAGGGAGAAGAACTGTTATGCGCTTATTATCCTGTGGTTACTTTGAAAACAGCGAAGTATGAAATGCTTCTGGCTAAAAAGCTGGAAGACCTTGCAGCGCTTGCAACGGATACGAGGATAGATCTGCGGCGGGGAATAAAGGCCGGCAACTATCTTTTGTCTGACTTACTGCTGGATTTATCAAAGAAAATGCTCAAGAAATAGTTCGAGAATAATCTTCCAAAATCGTCTGTCCCGCCTTGCCCGGCGCTTATTTCAGCCGGATGGGGCGGGACAGTGATTTATATGAAGAAGGGAGTCACATCAACCTTCGATGGTAAAATGCTATCAGAGAAATGTGGCTGTCCTGTGAATGAAAACAGAAAAGAATATGGCATGGAGGTAAAACATGTACGAGTATAATCACAGATTTCATTGGTTTCTTGTGCTTCTGCTTGCGGCTGCTATCGTCCTGTGCGGGATCATGATGGCCACCGGCGCAAAAGCGGAATATCTGCCGTCAGAGCCGGTCCCCAGCATTACCGTGGACGCGCTGTACCGGGTCATATCCGGCGCGATGGCGAAATCGGATGCGCCTTTTGACCTGCAGATCGTTGAATGTATACGGTTGGATATCGGCACGGGTAGCCTGCCTGAACAAGTGGCGCTGATCGACGCGGAGATCGTTTTCCCCGCGCTGCCGAAGAAGCTGAAATCCATCCTGCTGTATGACGGTAAGCATGTGCTTGCTGCCCAGTGGCATTGGACGGATGAGAACGCCATCTACATTGCTTTTGAGAGGGCCGATATAGAAAAGATGGATCAGGCGCAGCCTTTCTATCTCTTTCTGATTGCTTTGCGGTAAGCCGGGTGCAGGTGGTGGAGCATGAAGGATTATTTTATCTGGAATGGGACGGACTGCCGCCAATACGGGATTCATGTATCCGAGCAGCCGCCCATAACAATTCCCGCGGAGCGTTCCACGCAGACCAATGTTCCGGGGCGGCCCGGCAGCCTGACCATATTGGAAGGGGAAGATGTGTATGACGATCTGCTTCTGACCGCCACCTGCTTTATCTCTGGCCCTGCGCAGATCCCGGCTATTGCGGCCTGGCTGAAGGGCGGCGGCTCCGTGACCTTTGCCAACCGGCTGGGCGGGCATTATCAGGCCAGGATCGTCAATCAGATTCCTTTTGAAAAAATCCTGCGGGGAAACCCGCACTGTTCCTTCGCGGTGAACTTCCGGTGCTTTCCGTTTTTCTATGCTGACAATGCCCCTGACATTACGGTCACGGTATCCGGTACGGTTATCACGAACCCCGGCAGCGTTTACTCCGAGCCGGTCCTGACAGTTTACGGCTCTGGGGACGTCACCCTCATGGTGGGCGCAACCATCGTGGAACTGACCGATGTTTCCGGGAGCATAGTCATTGACACCGTGCTGCAGGAGGCGTACCTGGGCAATACCCAGATGAACGATCACATGAGCGGCGAGTTCCCCGTGCTGAAGCCCGGAATGAATGCGATCAGCTGGACAGGAACGGTGGAACGTGTGGTCATAAGCCCGAACTGGCGGTATTTATGATGGTTTTTCTCTTCCGAAACTCAATATTTTATGATATATTTGATGTGAGCCTTAGGCGCACCCCGATATAAGTCTTTGAAATACCTGATTATGTCAAGAAGCAGAATCTGTTCTGAACAAGGATTCTGTTATCTGTTGAGCCACATCAGGGTAAGGTTCTGAATGGGACCGCTTTGAGGGATGAGTCGAAGAAAGAGGAATGACGGCCATGAAGCATAAACGTCTGAACCGGGACAGATGGGGATTTCAATATTATCCGTACTACCAAATGAGGATTGATCAAGCGCTGTTTCATGGAATGGTCTGCCTGATCCGCATGACGGATGGGAAAGCAAATTACTGGAAAATGCCAAAGGCAGGAAAAATTCAGGTTACAGGTTCCGGCATGACCTGGCTTGAACTGATTCCGGATGGCGCCAACCATGTGATAACGGTCAAGTATTTCCCGGACGGTGCTCATGACGCAGGGAGGAAACAGTATCCGGTTCCCATGAACCCGCTGTACCAGCCGTCGATCTGGTATGTAGATATCATTGAGGGGATCGAATATGATGAGTACGGCATCGCTGTATTCATCGACAAATATCTTGATGTCATCTTTACCCCGGAAGGGGATGTAAAGATCGATGACCGGGACGAACTGGACAAGGCTTATGCCTCAGGTGAACTGACGAAAGCACAATATGATGCGGCATTGTCGGAATGCGATCGGGTTCTTCGTGAATATTGTGATGACATCCGGAGAACAGATCAATG